>FLSB01276792.1_pt1 | contig 15465 bp, 23 predicted proteins | sample 1550551 | NCBI WGS metagenome assembly FLSB01 (sample SAMEA4031774, study PRJEB14383) | metagenome | biome: human; feature: oral; material: saliva | place: Philippines | collected 2014 | reverse complement strand
CCCCTCAGGTAATGCTTCAATCTTGATTGGTAGATAACCAAGGTTGTGTAATTGGACCAGGTGCTCTGTGTAAACTTCAGTTTTGCCGAGTGTTTGTTTGACAAAGTTTTCGTATGTTGAAATAACTTCTTCGAGAGGTTTGTCGAAAAAGTCATTATCGAACCGGTCAAGCAGATATTCTTTGATAAAATACTGAAGTCCAAAGAAGACGATTTCATCTGACCATGGTGCATACTTGTTCGAACGTGGTGTTAGAGTTGAATAAACCTTAGTAGTTCCGACTGGATATTGCTCTCTATGAGAGAGCTTGTAAAAGTCGGTTGTCAAATAGATGGGTGTTGTCATGTGTGTTACTCGCTTTCTAGTTTTGTTGTGTTGCAATCACTTTGAATTCGTTGAGACGTAGAAATTCTTTCGGAGTTTCTTCCAAAAATTGCTTGGTCATCGTATTGAGTTCATCTTGATACTGTTCTCGGACGAACGATGAATTTTCAGTATTTTTGATATTTCTTTCGCATTTTTTAGCATATTCTGTATAATATTCAGCGGCTAATAGTTTTTCCGCATCCTCGAGATTTGAAATGGTGATTAATTCAAATAATGAATTACCTGGAGTTGGTTGGTGATATTTTTCACCTGGAATATATACTAAGGAGTATGTTGTCATTTGTCAATTCTCACTTTCTTATTGATTGATATTGTGGATGATATCTAGTAATGGTCTAATATGAACCTTCTTGGTGTCATCATATTCGTTTTCTGACATATTCACATAACCCTGTGGTTTAGCAATGGAATCGGTAGCAAAGATGTGACTAAACGTTACAGGTACTTGCCCCAAATCGATGACCTCTTCGGCATGCGTCACAATGAGCCAGTTGTTTTCCGATTTGATATCCAAATCAGTTTCAATGGCTTTAATGGCGCCAACAAAAGTACCACCGTAAGAACACAAATCATCAATGATGATAATAGGTGCATTTTCTTTAGGTCTTACTGTTTCTTTGTGGATGTGAGCCTTTATACCTTCGATTTTTCCCGTAGCAAAGTTACGAACCTTTTCACAAATAATAACATTTGGATAGGCTTCATAATTATAACGCTGGGCTGCACCCTTATCGGGGAAAACGAACCAAGCATCTTCAGGATTCAAATTGGTGTAATCAAGAACATCTTTAGCAAGAGAGTATTTGATTTCATGTGCTCGACCAGGCATATGACGACGAAGCTTCTCAAGTGTTACGGGCGAATGTGGGTCAAGAATATATACAGTCAAAAGCGCCTTTGTTATTTTGGCAATCATTTGAGTGAAGATATCAAGTGAGAAAGCTGTACCTGGATTTTGTACTCTATCCATGCGCGAATAGGGCATATAGCCGACATATAGGTTATATAATTGACCGAGTGAATGGATGGCATCATCTAATAAGAAAAGTTCAAAAATGGATTCATCATCTTCATAGTGCCAATAAACATCATTTAAAATGCCGGACTTCTTATCCAGAATTTCTTTCTGTAAATCTAGTCGGCGTTCCTTGTTGGGGAAAATAATGAACTCGACAGGTTGTTGATTGATATATAGCATATGGATACCTTTCTACTGATAGAGTGGCTTAATATCATCTCGTTTGATGCGGTAATAACGTGGTGGTCTCCCTTGTGTCTTGGTTTTGGCAAATTCATCAGTTTCTGTTAAAAACTTCTGCACAAACGACATTTGTCGCAGATTTGATGGGAGTACTTTTTCATAATAAGGTTGAAAATGAGCCAAAATATCACGTGCTTCTTCAAGTGTGATTTTGTCACCTGCTAGAAGTAACGGTAGTGGATGTTTGTCCCAGTTATTAGCTAAAATATGGTGGGCTAAATTTACCATCTCAGTATGGTCAAATGGTAATTCAAGATTTGGAGCGAATGGTACCCAATCATCGTCAAAATTTGATTGGTTGTATAGTAACACAAGAGTCGGGATAGACACTACATGACCACGTTCATCACGAAATGGGTTGGTTCTCGCTGGCAACTCTTGTAGAGTATAACTCAAATTATCGATATTTGTTTTTTCATCGAGTGTACGCTTAACAGCAGATGAGATATGTTCACCTTCTTGCAGTAGAACACCGGGAAGTGCAGGTTGACTCTTTGCGGGTTCAACCTCTCTTTTCGGTGTGTAAAGTTTAACGGTGTGATTTACTCGGTCATAGGCAATGATGAGCAAATCGACCGCTAAATTTTGAGTGGGTGTTAGCTTCATAGAAAGTCCCCTTTACTAATTTTTATTTATGATTAATAATTATGATTAATCTTTATGTTTATTATAACGCATTATTTTTAAGATGTCAAGCAGTTTTGTTAAAAATTTTAAATCATGTCAAAATTATGAGCAGGCTCAATATGGTATAGTTGAAAATTGTAACCGTTAATTTGACCAACCCAACCGTTGTAATCACTATAACCAACTGAAGTGATAGTGTGAGATTCACATGATTTTGCAAATTTGTTCATGGTTCTCACCCATGTAACACCATAATCGTATTTTTCTTCATCGGGAATATCGTGAATAATAACCTTGTCACCTGCTTTCAGGGTTGTGTCGAGGCTTGATTCAATCAATTTTAAGTTATCTGATGAATTTATAGTGAGCCAACCAAAATGCGATAATCGGCACTTTAAAAATGGCAATGTCGGGTCAACAGACATAACGCGGACACGTTTACCTCGACATTCTACGATATCGCCCGGTTTGATTTTTGTAACCATTTATTCATCCTTTCCTAAACAATGTCGAAGTTGTGAACAGATTCAACATGATATAGTTGAAACGTATAGTCACCAATGCGTCCAATCCATCCATAATCTCTATGGTAATGGACATTTTCGACTATATAGGTGTCCCCAGAAAGTCCCAATTCATTCATGGCACTCACCCAATAAGTACCATACTCTTCTTTTTCATCATCGGAAATGTCTCGAATGACGACTTCGTCGCCGTCTTTTAAGGTTGTGTTAGGGATAGATTCAACCAATTCAAGTCTGTTGGCTGCCTGATTACCAATCCAACCAAAATGAGCGAGTCGGAATCTAAAGTCTGGCGCACCCGTATCAAGCTCCATAACACGAGCTATTTCGCCGCGATGCCTTACCATATCACCGGGTTTTATTTTTATTGTCATTCGCTAATCCCTTCCTAAATCATATCGAATAAATGGGCTGGTTCAATATGATAGAGCTTGAATGTGTAACCTTCAATGTATCCAAGCCAACCAAATCTATAACTGTAGTGGATATCTGTGATTTCGTGAGCAGTACCCGATAATGCTAATTCGTTCATTCTAAAGTTCCAACCAACTCCGTAATGAGTTTTCTCCCCCTCGGGGATATCTTTAATAATGACGATATCATGATTTTTGATGGTTGGTTCTGGAATAGATTCGAGAAGTTTGACATCATTAACAGAAATTATCATGTCATCTTCAAAATGAGATAATAGCAACAGTTCACGAAACCCTGATGAGGTATTGGTCATATCCATGACACGAATATGTCTACCTTGATATTCTACAATATCACCTGGTTCGATTTTCATTATTATTTACCTATCCTTTCTTAAATGATATCAAAAGAATTAGCAGGCTCGATATGATAGAGATGAAATGTATATCCACCAACGCGCCCGAGCCACCCATAATCGTCACTGTATCGGATATAGTCGACTGTATGGGCCGCGCCAGACATCATCATTTTTTCCATATCATCTAACCAAAGAACGCCATACGCATCTTTTTCTTCATCTGGGATATTGTGAATGATTACTTTATCGCCATCATTTAATATTGTATCTGGAATGGATTCTACTAATTCGAGATTCCTAGCTGAGTCACTATCAATCCATCCAAAATGAGAAAGTCGAAATGCTGGGTCCGAGGTACCATTACCACATTTTAATACACGAACTATTTTGTTGCGAAATTTAACCTTGTCACCAGTTTTAATTTTAGTTTCCATTTTTCCACCCTTTCTATATTAAACAATATCAAAAGAATTTGTAGACTCGATATGATATAGTTGAAATGTACACCCACCAATACGCCCAATCCACCCGTAATCATCATGATATTTGATTTTTTCGATTGTATGGACCTTGTCAGACATCATTAAGTTCTCCATCCTATCCAGCCAAATGACAGCGTAAGCATCTTTTTCTGCATCCGGGATGTTGTGGATTATTACCTCATCACCGTCCTTTAAGGTTGTGTCTGGAATGGATTCTACCAATTCGATATTCTTTGCTAAATCCCCATCAATCCAACCGAAACCAGACAGTCGAAATGCTGGGTTTGATGCAATGGTACCGCTCTCCATGACGCGAACTATTATATCGCAAAATCTAACCCTATCACCGGGTTTAATTTTTGTTTCCATTTAATCATCCTTTCTCAAATTATATCAAAAGAAGTGGTAGGCTCAATATGATATAGTTGAAATGTACAGTTGCCGATACGACCTATCCATCCATATCTATCACTATAGTGTACATGTGTAATTTGATGAGCAGTTCCTGAATTCGCTAATTTATCCATGGTGGCGCCCCAACCAACCCCATAATTATTCTTTTCGGCAATGGGAATTGGTTGGATGGTGACATCATCATAATCTTTTATAGTCGGTTCAGGAATGGATTCAACAAGTTTGACGTCATCGATTGGAATTGCCCCATACCAACCGAAATGAGATAGTTTCAATTGCGGACTTGATTCTGCATGGGTCATTAGCATAACACGAACACGTTCACCCCTGTATTCGACGATATCACCGGTTTTGATTTGCGTTGTCATTTGGCTATCCTTTCTCAAATCATATCAAAAGAATTTGCAGGCTCGATATGGTATAGCAGAAAAGTGTGGTGGTTGATGGTCCCAATCCACCCATACCTATCGACATAATGGATTTTTGTAATTTCATGAATACTGTCATGGTCATTTGATACAAAATTATCCATTGTTATCCCCCAACTAACACCATAGTAATCTTTTTCACCAAGAGGGATTGGTTTGATAATAACCTTATCACCATCTTTAATGGTTGGTGGTTCAATGGATTCGACAAGTTCGATATCATCAAGTGAAATTCCAGAACCCCAACCAAAATAAGATAGTCTGATTTGAACGTTAGATGTTGCAGCGATTGTGACTTTTTCCATCACACGAACCGTTTCACCTTGATATTTGACAATATCACCGACTTTAATATCCATTATTCACCACCTACCTTTTGTTTAAATTCAATTAATTTTTCACATCCCAGGATACACATAATTGGTCATCACGTTTTAGCTCAACATTGGTCCATTTCTCTAAAAGAGCTCTAGTATCGAACCGTTGGTCGACTAATACGGCATATCCATTAACCGTTTTGTGCACCTCGATATTCATCTGAGGTCTAGTTTGGCCACGTTTTGTTTTCGTATGTTCATGTTCATATTGAACATCTTTGACAAATTTACGAAGCAAGGTATCTGTATCCTCACCCTCTACTGGGTCGAAATCAAACAACCATTTTTGGTTGTCACCATATGCATTTTCTTTACGAGCTGCTAATCCGGCAACCCTTTGTGGTAAAGTGGCCATATTATATTGCTCATCGAGGAGTTGATGCATCAAAGCTTTTTGTGTTTTGGTATTGTCTCGTGGATTAACAGACATGTACATACGCGACATCTCACCTATCTGCCCACTTTGGACAAAGGCTTGGAATTTATTTTGTAGTTGTTCAACTGATTGCGTTGTTACGAAAGCATTTCTTCGTTCACGGAAATTTTCCAGATGTTGATTATCCTTGTTTCTTGACACGAATAAAACAACGTGTACAGGGGTTGATGGGTCCGTGTCAGCCTCACCCCTATTCCATTTATTATAATTTCCCATTTTTTATTCCACCTTATCCCATAAATTTTTCTTTGTCATTGTGTCTGTAGAAAACAAATCATCCAATTTGTTGTGAGTTTCATTTTGAATTGTAATTTGAATTTCTGCACTACCTTCTGGGATTTCAATAAGATTACCAGTATGTGAGCCCCATTTTTGATAGTATCCCTTATAAGGTCGATATTCAATTTTCACAATCTTAGAACTAGCTGTAATTTCACCATCAGAAATCACTTTGGATACTTCAACTCGTTTCGTGGTTTTTTCGTCATTTGTTTTAGCTATGATGTCGTAATCGATGTGATAAGGAGGATTAGACATTTTATCGGCGAATAAATAAGTGTTGTCGCCTAAAGGTTTTCCAGCCTCAACAATAATCTTCCCTGACCTATTGGTTAAAAATCCAATTGGTTTTAATTGAATGTCAGCATCCATATCATTGGTGTAAATCTGTTTCCATTGATAGTCGGATACGTTTACTCGCTCGATTTCGCTAGCTCCATATAGTGTGCATGCGATGATGAAAATCATTGATATCATCCAACAAAATAATGCGTCATCCCATTCGATTTCGGTAATCTTAGTGATAACAATTGCGATAATGGCAGATACTATAGTGAGAACTAACCATAGTAATCCTAAACCATTTGGGATGCTTAAAAATTGCTCTAACATAATAATCCTTTCTAAATCATATCGTAATCGTCGGCCTTGGTTAGATGATAAACTTGAAACCAACAACCTTTGATTAGAACTGAAGAACCTTCTTCAGGATGATTACGTACCCTATCAATGGTTTGTTTTTGACCAGATTTACAAGCTTCTACGATGGCATTCATTACAAATGCCCAATAACATCCATTGGACAATGACTGAATCGCCCTGCTCAAATTCGGGTAAACTGACTGGTTTGACGAGTTCTAACTCATCGAGATAAATAGTCTTGTCTGACCTTGGTACAGCTAACAAAACTTCCAATCGTTCACTATCATCATTACTTTCTATTCTCATGACACGCGCTCTGACGCCATCATATAGAACAATGTCACCAACTTTAATTGCCATATTTTTACACTTTCTAAATCATATCGTATTCACAAACCTCGATTAGATGGTAGGTTCTAAACCACCAACCATCTAATCTGACTAAACAGCCACATTGGGGATGGTCCCATAGTTCTGTTACAACATATTCTTTACCAATACATCTAGCCATTTCGGGTAACCATATACCATCACCACGTTCTTTCTCATAATCCGGGATGTCAGCGACATGGACCGTGTCACCAACTCTTAATTGGGGTAAATCAACGGACTTAATTAATTGTACATCGTTAGGGTGTAATCTGGTGTTGATACGTGGACCTACAATCTTAATAATGGGATGAGCGGTTTCCATTGTGATATCCATTTTTTCCATGATTCTGGTGCATATTCCATTATATAAAACAATATCGCCAACTTTTACATCTGCCAATTTAACCATAATTTACCTTTCTAGACCATATCGTAACATGATTCCAATGCCACTGTTCGATATTTATCGAGTATCTGTTTAACCGTGAATCTGCTTAAAGATTTGTCAGTCCACATTGTGGGATATTCCAATTCTTGTTTCAATGCATTATCTTTGTCATTTAACCGTTCATCGAAATAGGAATAGACAGCATTTAAATTGATATGTGGATTGGTATGATGATTCATGCTGTGTGCAATCGTTTCGTTGCCAGGGATTTCCGGTGAGGGATGCGGAATATAATGGTGGAACAAATAAAAATCTGATAATTCCCCATATTCATCTCTATCTATACGTGCAATACTTGACCATTTTTGATAATTAGGGTCTTCAAAATACTTCGTGCGCTGTTGTGTTCGAAGTTCAATCTCTTCTTTTAATGTTCTCATAAATAATTTTCCCCCGCCTTTCTAAATAATATCTTAATTGTGAATTAGTTCTAGACCATATCGTAACATGATTCCAATATCATTGTTCGATATTTATCGAGTATCTGTTTAATCGTCAATTTGCCCAGAGAGTCATCAGCACATAAGTGGAAGAAATTCAATTCTTGCTTGAGCATATTGTCTTCATCATTCAACCGTTCATCAAAATAGTCATAGACAGCTTTTAAATCAATAGATTGGTTAATTGATTGATTCATACCATTATCAATATCTTCTTGAGTAAGGAGTGTTGTTATAAGATGCATGACATAATGTTGGAATAAATAGTCATCTGATAACCCTCCATACTCAACACTATCGACTTGTGCGATACTTGACCACCTTAGGTAATCAGAATTCTCAAAATATTGCTCACGTTGTCGTGTTCGAAGTTCAATTTCTTCTTTATAGGTTCTCATGATGTCACCAACCTTTCTAAACCATATCGTAATCACGAACGGGTTCTAAATGATAGGTGTGGAAATACCAACCATTAATTTTGACCACATCGTTATGCTTAGTATTTGTATCTACGTTTACAATCTGACCGACATATCTGTCCATTTCGCTATCCCAGTAACAACCATATTGATTTCTTTCTTCGTCTGGAATATCGAGTACGAGAACCTGGTCGCCATTTTTAAATTCTGGTATGACCACAGACTCTATAAGTTTAATTTGAGTGATATCAAAATTGACTACGCCAAATTGAGACAAACGAATAATACCATCTGAAATTTTCATTACACGAACCGTCCTATCTAGATAAGATACTAGGTCACCAACTTTAATTTCCATTCAGAATTATCCTTTCTCAGCATTGGCCAATTAATAATGGTGACAATTCAACTAATAAATTAGCAAGGGTTTGGATTTTTCGTGTATTGTCACCTGCGATTCGTTTTACTGTTTGCATTTTATATTGACCTGGTTCTAATTGAGTATAGTAGCTGACTTGAATTTCGTCACCATGGCATGCGTAATATTCGAGTGCTTCGAAGTCATCATAATCAATACCTTGGTCCGACAATAATGATTGTAAATAAATGTCCACATCATCAAGGAGAAATACAGAATGGTCTTTGTTTGTATAAACTTTAAATTTGCCATCACCATAATTAGTATATGATACGTATCCATTTTCACATGTGGTTTTATCGTAATCAGATAATCGTTTAAACCAATCATCAGATGTCAATTCGATGCCTTGTGGTTTTGTGATGATTCCGTAGGTACCACCATCAACATCACAAACAACTTCGACATCCAATGTTGGTAACAATTCGTTTACATCTTGTATTTTATCTTCATGGACGAATAATAAGGCAGTGTCATCAATTCCTGATTCACGCTTGACATCATAAACATGATAGTTACCTGACTTGGCATTTGTTTCATAACCAACTAATTCACCAATGATAATTGCTGAATCTAAAGTTGTTGTAGTTGCTTTCTTTTGTACAAATTTCATTTTTTTATCCTCATATTTTTAAATCATATCGTAACTGATAACGGGTTCTAAGTGATAAGGAAAGAACCACTCATCATTAATTTTGACAACCAGACCAAAATATGACACTTTTCTAACATCGTCAATCTTATGAGGCATTTTTGATTGAACCATTTCTTCACGATGTATTCCCCAACCTAATCCATATGTGTCTTTATCTTCCTGTGAAATATCATTAACAATGACTAAATCATCGGTCTTCAGTTCGGGAAAGACTACCGATTTGATAAGTATTAAATCACTAATAGTACCGTTTACCAATCCAAAGTGCGACAATACAAGCCTAAAGCTATATTCAGCCATGAGGCGAACAGGGAGTCCCCTATACATAACGGTATGTCTCGATGTTATCATTAATAAATTGTTTCAAGTCTTTAACTGTTATATTTGGTTGTTTGCTCATAATTTACCCTCAATTTTTCATATACATATGCATTTCCGCCATACACTTTACCTTTTTGGTTCAGTAATTGTTGGTATAGCTCTTCATCTTGAGCAAAATATTTTGCAGCAAAGAGAGCGACTGCATGACTACGAGATACACCAGCTTGGCAATGGATAATGAGTTCCTCAAAATCCTTGTTTACATAGTGACGGGTCAAAAAATTAATAATTTGTTTTGCGTCACTATCACTGAACGCAAATGTCATATGTGGTTTTCCTGGTATTGCATCAGGATTGATATCATCAAAATACAGAAAGAGGCAATCAACGTAGCGACTGCGTGTAATATGGTTTGTTCGTTGTTTGAATGGTAATTCTTGTTTCTCTCCATCTTGAATGGAAATGAGTAGTGTCGGTTTGTCTGGTTTGTGTCTTGACGCAGTTCGTTTCGATACTGATTGAATTTTCATAGCATTCACCTCTTATGTTTAAATCATATCGTAATCGGGAACAGGTATTACATGATAAGCTGAAAACCACTCGTCGCTAATTTTAAAAATCAAACCATGGTATTTGGTTCTTTCAACTTTTTGAATCTTGAAAATAGCGTTTGATTTGACCATAAACTCTTTGTATTTATTCCACCAGACGACATAATTGTCCTTTTCTTCTTTTGGAATGTCATCAATGGTGACTAAATCACCAACCTTTAAGTCGGGTAAGGTTATAGATTTAGCTAGTGGTAAATCATTAATATTCAAACCCACATCCCCAAAGTAAGATAGCCGTATGGTGGAATCAGAATATTTCATGAAGCGAGTAGTGTGACCTTCATAAATGACCATATCCCCAATTTTTATATTCATATTATTATCCACCTTTAATAATGTGATTTTACATGTTTTTCACGACGTCGATAAGCCTTGCCATTTTTAGTGACAGAGGCACCTTTACGTTTCATATGAAGAAAGGATTGCATTTCTTCATCTGTTGTAATTCGAACTTTTTGCTCTGGTTTAATCTTAATTGTCATTTTCTTTTTCATAATTCTCACCCCGTACAATCTTATTTTTCGAAAATGATTTGGGGTTTCGGGGCGAATGCCCCGTTTAATGTTCGGCCTGTATAGGCCGAAACGTTCGTGATGGTCCGAACAATGGTGTTTTTAAAGTGATTTTTGGATAAATTTTGTAAAATTTAAGTTGATTTTATCCAATTTGGATGGATTTGGACAAAATTGGATTTAAAATTGGATTTATTGTTAGCGGTTACAAAAGGCTATTTAAAACCATTTTTCAATTAAACACTATTTTGAACTAAAAAAGTACAGAAAATTTTTAAATAGTTGTAGAAAAAATTTTTTTGTAATTTTTGATAGTTTAATATCCAAACAATTTAAAACCGCATGGTTGATGGATTTGAGAACGCTTTCAAGAAATCCAATTTTGAATCCAAATCAGTCCAAAACAGTATGAAATCAGTTTTTCGAAAATGGATATCGTTCGTCATTTCCGAATGATTAATTAATCATTGATTGTTAGAAAATTGTTTAATGTGTAACATAAAATGGTTGACAAGTTGACAATCGCTGTGATATAATTATGATATAAATGAGTAATGATAACTCATAAAAGAGAAAGGAATGAGGCTGGCTCGTCCTCTGAGGATTTCCTCTTGGTGCATTTGATAAAAATGTAAGAAACAATGTTTCAGAGTATAACATATGACAAAAGATTTATGGCAGCGAACAAGTATCTATTCATTACGTAAGTTTAAGGGTGTTGGTTTAGCTTCTGCTATTGTTGGTACTATGGTTTTTGGCGCTGCGTTACCTTCTGAGGGAGTTATGGCTGCAGAAACGACCGATGGTGGGTCATCTACAACGACTAACCCAACTGAAAATGCTGGCGACTCTGGTAAATTAATCAAAGTTGTGGCGCCAACTGAGAATAATACTGGCACTGCTCCGCAAACTGCAGAATCTGCAGGTAAAGAAACTACTAGTGTGGCACAACCAGCTGGTACTGACAGAGTTGCTAGTGAGGCTCAACCTACTGGTACTGACAGAGCTACTAGTGAAGTTAAACCCACTGGTACTGACCAAGCTACTAGTGAAGCTCAACCCACTGGTACTGACCAAGCTACTAGTGAAGCTCAACCTACGGGCACTCGTTCGCGTAGAGTGAGACGTTCCGTTGACAATACTGATAATACTACAAATGCATACGTATCAGAAAAGGCTAAAGAAGTTGTTAGTGAGTTAAATGATACGCTAGTCATGAAGAAAGAAGATACAGCTTCTACTTCGGATACCTTAGTCAGATTAGATGATGGTGTCAAACCCACAGAAGAAGAAAAAGCTTATGTAAATACAATCAAGGATGCTTTTGATGACTTACCTGAATTGGTCCGTTCTAGTGTAAATTCCCTGACAATTGTTCGTAAACCTAATGGTGTTTATGGATATACATATGCAAAAGAAGGTAATGTGAATATGAACATGCAATATTACCATCCGGAATTAACACATGGTGAGCCTGGTTCATTGCAGCAATCTGTTGGTGTGTTAGGACATGAAGTTGGTCACATATTCAATGCCAAATCTTTCCGTGATGGTGATACTTGGTCATTCTCAAGAGACCCTAAATATGCGGAATTAGCTAAAGAAGTTTATGGCGCAGGTGCCGATTCAAATTTACATGGTAGATGGGCATCTGATTTCGGTTCATATGTTGGATGGATTTCTGGGAAATCAACTCCTCAAAATGATGGTCAACGTAAAATTTATACCTATATGGACTCGTTATTTAAGGGTATTTTAACCCCTCGCGAAGACAGAATTACTCCGGAATTGAAACAAGCAGTTGAAACAGCTAAAGCTAGTGGTAAACGTTTGGTATATGATGGACATGTATCTCTCGATGCGACTTATAAGAATGTCGATAGCGTTCAAGCCCATGTTGATGAATTGAATCGTGCAGAAGTTGCCAAAGTTGCTGGAATTTCGGATTCTGGTCATTTCAAAACTTATGGAATCAATAAGTTGATTACGACTAAATTCACATCTGATAATGCCGATATCAGTGTACCTGTTATTAGTAAACAGGATGCGGGTGTTCTTGATAAACCCGGATATGACTTTGTGGAAAAAGTCGTTACGAACGATGGTTTATTGGTTGAATATAAATATCGTTTACAAACTACATTGTCGTTGGATAATGACAAAGTAGCGGGTGATTTAGATATTCAAAAAACAAACGTTGGAATTGGTGGTTCTAATAAAGCAAGTTTACGTTTTACCGTCAAGGAACCAACAAATGATTTCAAGATTAAATATCTTATTGAAAACTTGACAACTGGTCATTTTCAAGGTGATGAAAACAATGCTTATGTCACTAGTAGTAATCTAAAAGGTCGAACTAAAGGTGCAAATGGTGAACACCGTCTTGGTACCGTTGAAGCGGGATACAATGCCTTTGCTGATTTGACGTTTAGTTTGGATAATGGAACCTTTGGTCAAAACAACTATCGAATGACAGCTATTTTCTTAGACGGTAATAAGGAACTTGGTCGAGTACATAAAGACTTTACAACAAATGTTGCCACGCTAAAAGAAAATTCGTTGACCGGTATTGAAGCCTTAAGTCAAGTTCGTGATGGGTCTGATAATGTGTCTGCTATTATCAAAGATGGTAAAATTTATCGAGCTCAGGTAGGTGTCATCGGTCATATAGATGCTAATGTTAAATCTGCTAATAATGATATTATTAAGCAATATGAAGCGACTCCTGGTAACAATCGTAACAACACGATTTCAAAATCAGCACAAGTTCGTTATACGGTATTGCATCCTGAATATCGATTGCAAAATGTAAATTCAGCTTCAATTCAACGACTATCAGAATTGCGCGATGCTGACAATCAAAGTAAATTCGACTTTTGGAGTGGTGACCACCAGATTACAAAGGACGATTTGGGAATTAAATCTCTAACTTATAATGCGAATAATTCTCATGGCGGTGTTTTGCGGGACACGTTTATGTCATTACAATATGTTGGAAATGATATGACCAATCGTACTGATAAAGTGCCCGTGAAAATTGAATTGGTTGACACCATTGATGGTAAAGAAACTATTTTGAGTTCTCGTACTGAAACTATGAATCTTAAAGTTGTTGATTATGCAGAACGTTTAAGAGATAATTTCGCAACTGACTTCTCAATTACTCGCAAAGCGAGTATAGGCTCCGCAACTAACCGTAATGGCCAATTTACTTATGATAATGTTTCTGCTTATGGAACTGATTTAGGCCATACTAGAGTTTGGAGTTATGGTAATTATGGTGATGCTCAAGAAAATCGAATCAAACAGTTTAACTTCCAAGATGTGGCTGATAATAAGCGTGTCTTGTTAGAGTCTCTTGTTGGTTTCAATATCAAAAAACCAATTACGGGTGTATTCTCGGATGTGGATTATACCGTTAAGATGGATGTGTTCAATCGTAAAGATGGTCAACCGTTAAATTTTGATGAAATTGTATTGAATACGTCAACTGCCCAAAATGGTGTATTGACTGGGGAATATAATGAAACAGTCTATTGGGTAGATGCTCAAGGTACTCGTCATAAGTTGGGTTCGAATATTTCAGAAACAAATAAACAATTTGCTTCGAAATATATTATACCGAATGAAGCTAGAGGCGTCGAAGTTGATATTCAAGGTAAGGTTCCCGCTAATTATGTCGCAGATTATTTGATGCAATATGTGGCTAGGGATACAATCAAACAACTCGATGCGGAAAATCGCGTGCTTGGCATTTCTGAACCATTTAATATTGATAATCGTGGATTCACATCGCATATTAAAGTGACCGATAAATTGTTATCTAAAGTTCGAGATTTTGATGTTGAGACTATTGCAAAGCGTAAGAATCGTATCGCAGTTGCTGATAACTTGAATAGGTATGATTTGAATCTTAGTAATGCGACGGTTGGTACAACGTATAGACTAAATTCTGATATTCAATCAAAACCATCAAGTGACACAAACTTGACCAGCACTGGATTTTTACCGACAAATGGTTTATTGGACCCATCAGTTCCTTTGAAGCAGGTTGTCTTGATGCAAGAAGGTGTAGCTCCGACAAATGGTATATGGAATAAACATTCTGTAATTGAACATGGTGGTGTGAACTATACTATTTATACACGCGATATTGCGATTGGAGATGTTAATGATGCTGATTTCAATTTGAATTATTTTGTCAAACCAACTGTTGATAGTTTAATTGCTGATAAAAAATATCGCGTATATACTGGTCTTGTTTATGGCGTAGATTTGACAAAAACTGATTCAGATTCTAACCATGATGGGGGTACGATGGCATTTACATCGGCTCCAGGCTCACCTACCAGACTAGATAGACAAGTTCTAGCAGCATTGGGACATACATCTCAAAACGATTTGGGTAGCACAGCGCGTATTGCTTCTCGATTGTTAGAATTTACTGTGCGCCGCAGTCAAGAATTCACTGTTTATCAAACTATCGAAGAAAATGATATGGTCACAAAAGACTACGCGACAGCGTCTGGTAAAACCGTTGATATCAAAGTCTCTCTTGCGAATGGAGCTCAAACTACCAACCCTCGTTTAGAAGTGATTCAGAACGTACCTAAAGGTGATTTGGGTGTGGAATTTGTAGA
>FLSB01045953.1_pt1 | contig 15466 bp, 14 predicted proteins | sample 1550551 | NCBI WGS metagenome assembly FLSB01 (sample SAMEA4031774, study PRJEB14383) | metagenome | biome: human; feature: oral; material: saliva | place: Philippines | collected 2014 | reverse complement strand
AATCTCAAGGAACTAAAAGCCGTTATGGAGGTACTTTTTGTAACCTTCAGATACTCTATACAAGTTTATATAGGCTATTTAAAGCCCAATAAATCATTTTATATGAAATTAGCAGCATAGCTGCAGTAAATAATGAATTATGTCGTAGACAAGGTAAAGGAAGAATAGAAAAGAGGATGTATCAATTTTGACACACCCTCAGGGGGAGGGGCCAACTGGTAGTTAGTATGTGAGGTTACCCCTTTTGGCCTGCTGAAAGAAGGAGAAGGGATGCCAAACGGACGGAGGAAGAGCTACGAGGCAGTGCCTCGTAGGCCTGAACAGCAAGGGACAGAAGGACCAGCGCTTTCTATGAGCCCAGTGTTCTCTGTTCCTCTGTTACCATGTCTCAACCATACCCTATCCCTGTCTCAACCCTCTGTTACTCCCAGAACTTGTTCATCTGTTACCTTGTCTTTCTCATACCCTAACCCTATCTCAAACATACCCCGTCCCTCTCTCAGCCCTCTGTTACTCATCGAACTTGTTCATCTGTTACCATGTCTTTCTCATACCCTACTCCTGTCTCAAACATACCCTGTCCCCTTATCCTCCTTACCCTGCCCCTACCCTGTCACAAAAAAAGTGAAGCCTTACAGCTTCACTTTCTTTTTCTTTCCGCTACTCTCGTTACTCATGCGGTCGAGGGCAGTGACAACAAAGACGTATTTCGTTTGTCCACCTTGATAGTTGAGGCGCAGTCTATTCTCGTAAGGCATAGCGACAATCTTCGACGGGTCGTCGAGGTTGATAGGTTCATGCGGTTGGAAACAATAGACAACATATCGGTAAGGAGCATCGTTCCAGCCCTCTCCCCTTGGAGCCTTCCATGTGAGGTAATAGCCATCATCCTCATGTCGAGCCTTCACCCGCTTAGGTTTTGACGGTGCATCATCGTCGATGAACGGCATAGAAGGCTGCAGAGCAGGATATCGCCAGTAGTTCGTGCGCAAGAGCGTACCGTAGTTACCGGGGTTATCGACCACCGACTTCGCATACCAAAGGACAGTACCATTGACGTTAGCCGACTGCTGATGCAAGCGACGTTTCGCCGGTAGCTGATTAGAGTTAGGGTTCTGTGGGTCGGCAAACTTCACCGTGCGCAGCACATCCTCACCTATATATAATGGTCGCTTAGCCGCATTACGGTTCCACCAGCCAATGAGCTCCTTATAGTCAGCAGCCTTATTACCAATCTCCCAATAGAGCTGAGGCACACAGTAGTCTATCCATCCGTTGTTAACCCACTTAAGGACATCGGCGTAGAGGTCGTCATAGTTCTGCAAACCATTGGTTCGACTGCCAATACGTGGGTCGCTCTTTTGGTTGCGATAGATGCCGAAAGGCGACACACCAAACTTCACCCAAGGCTTACGACGATGGATAGTTTCGCCCAACTGCTTTACGAAGAGGTCTACATTATTACGTCTCCAATCATTGATATTCGTAAACCCTCGTCTGTCACGTTGGAAGTTCTGCTGGTCGGGAATGGTCTGTCCTGCAGCCGGATAGGGATAGAAGTAATCGTCAATATGGAGTCCGTCGACATCGTAACGGCTCACGATATCATCCACCACCGTACAGATATAATTGCGATTCTCAGGTAGGGCCGGATTGAGGATATACTGCCCATCGTAAGAGAAGACACGGTCGGGGTGGGTTATGGCAACATGGTTGACAGCAAGCTGATTGGTGTTCTTCGTCTTAGCACGATAGGGATTGATCCACGCATGTAGCTCCATACCCCGCTTGTGGCACTCGTCGATCATCCATTGCAACGGGTCCCAGTAAGGAGAAGGAGGTGTACCTTGTCGGCCAGAGAGGAACTTGCTCCACGGTTCATACTTACTCGCATAGAGGGCATCACACTCCGGACGCACCTGAAAGATGATGGCGTTGACCCCATCCTTCCTTAGTTCGTCTAACTGATAACGTAACGTACGCTGCATCTCCTGTGTGCCGAGTCCTTGGAACTGACCGTTGACACACTGAATCCACGCACCACGGAACTCTCGTTTCTTAGGTTGTGCCTGTGCGGATGTGGCATAGCTAAGTCCAATGAATACCACTGCGGCAATCAATAATCTCAATAGAGAATTAAACTGTCTCATGTCTTTTTAGCATTTATAAAGAGTAGCCTTGCTGCCTGCCTCTGCTCCGTAAGAAGCTGATGGTGCGGTATTTACACACCGCCACAGGGCGTCAAGGCATTGAAATCACATCTACTTGTTTCTTATAACCTATTTAATGGTTCTCCCGTCGACCCTTTCCTTCTCCAGCCATCTTCCTAAACACCTGTCGATGGAAGCGCCGTTCGGCCTCTAATATTTGGAGTAGTTTCTCGGCAGGTATCACCTTTAGCATCTCTACATGATAACGTTGTTCTATATGCTTTAATTGTATTTCGAGCATATCCGACTTTGTTATGATGTCACTTGCCTCCCGTGCCGACTTCGGTTTGGTGTTATGAAGGGTGCGAAGGCGGTCGAAATAGACTCGTTGTTTACTACGCATCTCATCATAGATGAGGAAGAAACGCGACGCTTCCTGTGCACTTAGATTAGCCTCTTTTGTAATGAATTTATGCGTCTCCAGTCTTACCTTGTTCGGGTCGAAGCGCCCTTGTGCACAGACAAAGGCTGCGTTGAGGATAAGACAAAGCATAAGGATAATTCTTTTCAGTCTCATATCGGTATCCTCCTTTCTATTGATCGTTTTCCATGTAAGCATACATATCCGACTCGTCAATCATGAAATAGTCGGCAGCCTGGTCGAATCCGTCCTCTGAAGTGGCCGATAGTGCTGTCGACGCCTTCGTCCCGTTGTGTCCTGCCAATGCGCTGCCTTCCTGCTTCCCCTCGAAGGCATGATAAGAGAGGAAGCCCACCAATACGATACCCACCGTCACGGCTGCGGCAGCCAACGGACGAAGATAACGGAAGGTGGTGCGACGAACGGTCGTAGGGTGTGTAGTCTCCTTCTGTTCCACAGCCGACAGCTGCTCCATCACACGTGTTGACAGGTCAGAGAAGTAACCGTCAGGCACCGTGAAAGGGCGCTTATTGCCATATTGCGTTTGTAAGTGATTCGTTGATTCCATAAAGTTTTTTCTTTGATATAACTTAGACTACGGAAAGAGAAAATGGTTTAATCATTAAGGAGAGAATATTACTCATTGCGTTTCAGATAGTCTGTAACCTTCTGTACGGCAACATGATAGGAGGCCTTTAACGACCCCTCGCTCGTCCCTAAGAGCTCGCTCATCTCCGAATACTTCATCTCGTCATAGTAACGAAGGGTGAACACCGTACGTTGAACATCGGGGAGCATGGCTATAGCCTGCTGTAACAAAGCCTGCGACCTATCGCCATCAAAGTAGTCATCAGCCATGAGCTGGTTGGCAATAGTCAGGTCGGCATCAGCACTGGCAAGCGTCATAGCCTTCTGACGACGTAGGAAATCAAGGGCCTCATTGATAGCGATACGATAGAGCCAAGTAGACAGTTTCGACCGTCCTTCGAACGTAGGAAGATTCTTCCAAGCCTTTAAGAACGTGTTTTGCAACACGTCATCGGCATCGTCATGAGTAAGTACAATACTACGAATCTTCCAGTACAGCGGCTCACCGTACTGGTCAACAATCATGGGGAAAACCTTCCGTCTTCCTTCAGGACTCGCCAACAAGCGAATCACTTCATCTTCATCAAGGGAGGACACTGCGCTTCAGATGTCGGATAAGAACGTGTGTGGACGTATCAGCCGTTTATCGGATAGAGACCTTACGTACTACGTTGCCCACCTTAACAATATAACAACCCTTTGGGAAATTGAGTGTGTAATGCTTATCACCACCGTCAACTTTCACGCTCATCACGCGTACTCCCGTCACATTATATACTGACAGTTGTTCGTCTTCGGCCCCAACGACATGCAAGACGTTGCCGAGGACAGAGATAGAGATTGTCTGAACATCTAAGTCAATCAGGTCTATCGCTGCGCGCGCCTGTACTGTTGAGGTGAAGCCAACAGATAGTAGTAATGTGAAAAGGAAAGGAGTAAATATCTTTTTTATCATAGATTATGCTTTTATGTCAGCCACAAAGATAGTAAATTTCAAGTAGATAATGAGCTTTATTGCCTTAGAGGGGAAAGATTTAATAATTATTAATAAACAAACACAATCCTTCTCTTGTCCTTCTAAACCCCCTCCTGCGTTCTCCTTGACACCTTATTTATATTATCAGCATTGCCTTATTGCATTATCAACATAGCCATATTGTATCTTTAGCATATCCTTATGATATTATCAGCATAGCCTTATTTGTGGTTCTTCCGTTAAATGTGTAGATTGTTAATAGAATGAGATTAATCCACATACATGGTAAGCTTACCTCCAATAAGATTGTTTTATAAGGGGGGGTAAACTATATGATAAATGTGGTTCTACTGTAATTAGTGTGAGTTAACATATGTCTAGACCACCATAGAAGAATAGAATCGCTATCCGATAGCGTTCGGCAGTACCATATCCTCTGCCGATGGTCTTGATTTCTTCATACTGACTACAAAGATACGAATTTCGTGCCGCTTAATGCGGGATACGGCATGTTAATTCACACTAAATCCCGCAGAACCATGATTAAAGACTACGAATTACGCAAATTACACGAACCATTGTCGCAACAAATAACTCGTGAACTTGTAAACTTGTTAACTCGTAAACCAATCAAACTACACAAACCATTATCGCAACAAATAACTTGTTAACTCGTAAACTTGTTAACTCGTAAACTAAACAAACTACAAGAAAAAGTTTAATTTTCATTTGCTGTCATATTTAACATTTCGTGTAATCATACTATGCACTAAAGAGTTACGCGAAGACCAAGGCTGACAGAAATGACAGGAAACTTCGTTTTGACTGAATACCATCGTTAAGACGGTATTAACCGAGGACAGGCATATGCAAGAGACAGGGTAACAAAGCGAACGGATTGTAGACAGGGTACGAGAAGACAAAGTAACAGGGTTAACGCCTTTTGGCGGAGTAACAGATTTCTATAACCAATTTAATATTGTAAGGGGTGAGTAACTTTATCTATTACAATCAACCTTATATATTTCTCCAACTCATACCACATAACAAAAACTTGGTTATTCAGAGTTTGGGAGTGATAATGATTCGCCTAAGCATAAGTCTCTGACGAAATGTCACACAGAGAAATGGAGACTACGAAGGGTTATTAAAACAAAACATTGGTAGCCACGAAGGCACCGTCGGTGCCCGGAGCGACGGAGATTGTTTGCCTGTTTTATTAGAGATTCTATGCTCAAAGCATTTATCTCAAGAGTTATTAGGAAGCTGTATGCTACACCCCCATCGCTCTTTGTGTCATCCCCACCTCCGTGACATAGCCTTTATCTCCATCCTCTCCGTAACTCTGTGTGCCCTATTATATACTACTTCGCAACTACGTTTTACCTTTTCCTTTCATTGCCTTATCCTACTTACGATGATTTAAAAGAGAACTATATTATATTTGTCATTCGCCTGATAATCACTTGTAGTACGCTTTCATTGCTGACAAGTATGGTTGCTGTACCTGTCATTCCGCCTATGAGTTGATACTTGCAATCCGTTATCTTTACTTGCGCAGTGAACACACTGCCTTCTGCCAAATGGTGGGGAGTATGTGATGTGGTTACTATTGTGCTACTAGCAACTCCGTAGGTTTCTGCATCATAGCCCTCAAGCTCAATATTGGTTGTCATTCCGTTTTCTATCGTATTGACATACCTGTAAGGAATGATTAGTGTGCCTTGACGGGTATTTGTCATTTGTACCTTTGCACTGATGGTTTCTGGATAGGGGATAAAGTATGCACCTGCCAATAATCCTAAAATCACGATAGTAATAATTGTGATACCATAACGCACGATGCCTGAAGGAATTTCGCCAATGATATGTCTTACCTTCTCGCTGCGGAGTTCTATTTTGTCATCTGCCATAGTTGTACTTTCTTTATATTAGTTTCCTAACTCCAACTGATTCTTTACAAGGTTATAGTATGCGCCACGTTTCTGTGTAAGTTCCTCGTGGTTGCCTATCTCTACCACCTTACCTTTATCTAATACCACTATCTGGTCGGCATTCTTTACTGTACTTAATCGATGTGCCACGATAACCACTGTCTTGCCCTTGAAAAATTCATCAAGATGCTCCACAATCATACGTTCATTGTTGGCGTCGAGCGAGTTGGTGGCTTCATCAAGGAAGATGTAGTCGGGATTTTTATACACGGCTCTTGCTATTAGGATACGTTGCTTCTGCCCTTGGCTCAAGCCTACACCATCACGACCTATCTTGGTGTTGTATTTTAAGGGAAGTCCCATTACATAATCATTGATGCAAGCTATCTCGGCAGCTTTCTGCAATCGCCCCTTATCAATTTCCCCATCATCCACGGCAATGTTGCGAGCTATCGACTCGGAGAAGATAGCGCCGTCCTGCATAACCACTCCACACTGTCTGCGCCACCATTTCTTGTTAAGTGTATTTACATCAGTTCCACCGATATTGATTTGCCCGCCCAATACGGGATAATAACCCAACATCAGTTTAATGAGCGTTGTCTTTCCACTGCCCGACGCACCCACAATGGCTGTTACCTTGCCTTTGGGAATGGTGAGGCTTACATTATCAATGATAGTTTTCAGTGCGTGAGGGTCGTATTTGAAGTTTACGTTTTCCATGTCTATACCACTATCTTCTTCTTTCACTGAAGTTTCCAATCCTTGTTTTCCGTTCTCATCGTCCATGCGATGTATTTCGTTAATGCGTTCAAGACTAATCCTCACGTCCTGCACAGAATAGAAGAAACTCATAAGTTGCTCAACAGGAGAATTGAGCTGACCGATGATGAATTGCACGGCAAGCATCATACCGAGTGTGAGTTGTCCGTGAATAACGGCTGTTGCCGCGACTACTGTAATAACGATATTCTTGAGTTCGTTGATAAAGATGCTGCCTGCCTCCTGTGTCTGCTGGAGTTTCAGCGATTTCATCTGTACTCCAAAGAGGTCTGCTTGCACGTCTTCCCATTCCCAACGACGGCGTTGTTCACAGTCTTGCAGTTTTATCTCCTGCATAGAAGTGATAAACTCGTAGGTCTTGTTGTTGTTGATGGCTTGCTGCTCAAAGAGTTCATAATCCAGAACCTTTCTACGTCTAAGGAAGAGCGTAAGCCAACCACCATAAAGCAAGCTGCCCACCATAAAGATGGTAAAGATGAGCCAATTGTAAGAAAGCAATACGATGCTAAATACCACAAAGGTAAAGAGCGAAAACACGATACTGAGTGTCTGTTGGGTCAAGAATGTGTTTACACGGCTATGGTCGCCCATACGCTGCATAAGGTCGCCCATCAGTTTGGTATCGAAGAACGACATAGGGAGCTTTAAGAGCTTAATGAAGAAGTCGCTAACCAAAGAGATGTTGATGCGCAAAGAGATATGCAGCAAGAGCCAACGACGGATAAAATCAATGGCAGTACGGCTCACGGTCAAGACCAGCTGCCCCAAAAGTATCAGCCATATAAAGCCGATATTCTGATTTTTGATACCCACGTCTACAATGGCTTGCGTGAGGAAAGGTAGGATGAGTTGCAGCAGACTGCCCACGAGCAACCCCAAGACAATCTGTCCGAAGTACTTGCGGTATTGCTTGATATAGCCAAAGAGGAACTTAAACGAGCGTTCCTCCGTTGGCTGTTCGTCTATCTGCTTTTCATAAAAGGCAGGGGTGGGTTCTAAGAACATAGCGATACCCTTTTCCTCACCTCCCGATTGGGTGCTAATCCAATGCTTCTTGAATTCCTCAAGGTTGTATTTTACAAGTCCTTTTGCAGGGTCGGCAATATAAAATTCTTTTTTATGATTAACTTTATATAATACAACAAAATGATTTTGATTCCAATGCAAAATTGAACATAATTTATTGGACATCAATTCGTCTAATGTTATTTGAACAGAAACAGAATCAAGTCCTATAGAGCGTGCCGTTTCCGCAATAGCTTTTAATGAAACACCTTCCTTGGTCGCTTTGCAAATTTTATAAAGTTCGGAAGTGTCGTATTCTTTATCAAATTTTTTACACACCATTGATAAGCAAGATATACCACATTCCATTGAGTCATGCTGTCTTACATATTGTATCTCGTTCATTACATGGTACGTTGTATAATACTTTCATTCTTCCTGCTTGTCCTGACACTCACTTCTTTATTGAAGATTGTGTAAGATATTGTGAGTTCCACGCCTCGCATATCATTTTTACCTCTCGTTCCCCAATCTATATTATTGAAGTGATATAGAATGTTGTTGTAATTAGCCTTTCCCAAAATATCATTTACAGCTAAATTGATATTCAGCCTGTTCTTCAGCAATGATGCTGCAACACCCATATTCCAACTATGAATACTCTTCTGATTATACAACAAATACTCATTTCTGCCTTGATAAGTATAATCTGTAAACAAATAAATACTCGGTGTCAGAGCATAATTGATATTCACCTGCCCATTGAAAGCAACTTTGTCATTTCTGTATTCTTGTTCTTTAAACACATATTCTCCATGTGGGAACACCACTTCACTCTCGCATGAGAGTTCAATATTACCAATAGCTTTAGAATAATTCAATATCACCCTGAAATCGCTTGCTTTCTTCATATTCATGGAATAAGAAGAGAGGATATTGCTCGTTGCATCTATCTGTTCAAGCACACTCACAAGCGGATTCTTTCTATAAGTATAGCGCAATGAAAGGGTTAAATCTTTCCATGTAGAACTTAGTGTGTAGCGATCCATAGTTTCGTTTTCAAGATTTGTATTTCCCTTGCTGTATAGAAGTGAATCCTGATAAACAAGTCCAGAGTTTAGTTGGGCAAAGTTAGGTTGTGTAAGATTTCTTCTATAATTAAACTGGAAGAACCAATTATCATTCGGTCGATACTTTATAGTGATTACAGGGCAGAGCGTAGAAAAGTGTTGTTTGAATTGATTTGCCACCGTGTTTGTTCCCGAAACACTGCTAATGGTTCTATGCACATACTGATAGCGCACCGCAGGCATGACTGTCCATTTGCCAAAACTTTTAGCGAATGACAAATAGACCTGCGGATTTGATTCTTTTACACTGATATCGTTGATATAACTATGCACATTCAAATACGGTATTTCTGAATTTGTTTTGGACTTTGAATCCACATAATTATATAGAACTCCCGCCATAGCACTGATGTTCCATGGAAGTTTAAATCCATTGTCAATACTTGTTGTATAGACAGTATAACGGCGGTTGCCATGACTCTTGGTATGCGAAGACAAGCTTGCATCGCTTTCCAAAGTTTGCAGATTATGATTAATATTCGTGGAAGCTATTTCCTGAGAAATGTCAAGATTATAATTATTGCTTGCATAAACATATTGCAACGTTCCGCTATGTATGTTCTCTAAGTTTCTACCTTGTCTATCTATGTTCCTCCATTGCTTTTGTTGCTGTTGCCAGCTCGTCAAATTTGTGCCAAATGCCTTATTATCCTCATCGCTGAATTGATAGAAATAATAAAGCCCTAATCTACTTTTGGCATTCAACTGATAATCCGCAGAGAAGTTTACCTTATGAGCTAAGGTTGTTATAGGCGTTTCTCGCTTTTGCTCAATGGAGAATATGTCATCACGATAGATGTTGCGAAAATATGTTTCCTTATTCTTGTTACCATCTTTGCCACCCATATAGGATAGGTTAGCAGAAAAGTCCTTATATTGTCCCATCACATTGAGAATGCCTACATCTGAAAACATTCTTGTTTGTTTCAAGTAGTTGCCAACGCTAAGAAATATAAAATCATTAATATGCTTAATGGTTGTAATGGTAATAACGGGTTGTCCGTTGGGACTGTACTTTACAGAGGGGGTTCTGTCTATCTCTATACTCTTAATATTGTCGGCTTGCAGCGTGGACAGAACCTTTGCATCGGACAAAAGTCGTCCGTCCAAAACATAAATAGGTTCGCCCAATCCATTTACTTCTATATTGTCATTAACCGAATGCAGACCCGGTGTATGCGACAACATTCTCATTGCCGTACCCATTTTCGATAGCACAGTATTGGCAACCTGAATCTTGGAAACGCTCCCTTTGGTTTTCACACGTGGCATATGTCCTTTCACCACAACATTGTCCAATTCTATGGTTGTAAGAAAAGTACTGTCTTTTATTTCGTCTTGACCGAAACAAAAGGAAAAGTTTACACAAAAGGCTAATAAGGTTAATATCTTTTTCATCGACTTGAATATTTATACATATAAAAATCTGGAAGGATTTCTGATAGATTCCTTTTATACATTGAACAGTATTTTTTATTTTTCCCCCAATTCTTATTTCTATCAATGGGACAACCTCCTCCACATATAGGAAATACATTGCAATTGACACATTCATCAGAATCAAAAGGGTTGTGACCAAACATTGTTTCTGATAATTTTTCAAGGGATAGAGTCCCTTTTGCCAAGTCTCCAACTTTATTATTGGGAACTCCTAAATGTTCTAGACACTTATATATATGTCCTTTAGAATCTATTGCCAATGAATTTTTACATCTAAACATACATGGCATGGCTAAATTTGGAAGTTCAGGATATACTAATGCTTTCTCTTTATTCCTAAGTGCATCTTGGTCTTGCTTTAATAAATCTTCATGCGTAAAGCAATTTCCCGATTTATCAAAATCTGTACGATCACGTACATAATTATGACTGATTGCTATTTGTCCCTTTCTAAGATATTCTGAAAAATTATTATTGAAATAATTTGTAATATCGCTAAGCGAAGTAGGATTAGTATGATCCATCGTAACCTTAATGCTTAGTGGAATATCTGTTAATGATACTAATTTCCTAATATTTTCAATGATTAGATTAAAAGAAGGTGCCCCATTGTTAAATATCCTACGTTTATCATGAGTTTCTGCAATACCATCAAGACTAATTTGAATATATTTTAAATTTAAAATATCCAATTTTTGTATAATAGACTCATTTAACAAACTACCATTTGTAATCATATCAGACGCAAACTTAATTTTTAATTGTCTTAAATGCTTACAAATTGAGTAAATTCTATCAAAACCAAGTAAAGGTTCTCCTCCAAACCATGTAATATGAATTTCTTGCTGTCTATGTAAAGATATAAATTTAATAAGTCTACTTTCAATATCATCGGACATTAAGCCAATGTTTTTTTACCGTCTTCGAAACAATAAAAACAATTGAAATTACATTTCATCGTTGGGGCTATTGATAATATCAGCGAAGAGTTTTGGAACATGCTGCTATAACACTTGTATTTATAAACATTTAATTCATTATAATCATCATCTACTAAGATGCCAGCATTCTGCAAAATAGCACATACTTTATCTTCAATAACATTGCCTTTCTTTTTGATATTTTCATATATAGAAAACCATTGCTTTGTTTCCATTTTGACAAATCCTGTTGTCAAAGTATTATAAATAAATGTGCTATTATTGCAAGTATTTATAACATTGAATTTAGATATTTTCATACATAATTTACATAAACAACAAGTGAAAAAGAACCTATTATTATTATCCATCATAAGATGATGGATAATAATAGTAAATATAGACCTAAGTAATGAATATAATACGCTTTAGTAAGTGAATTATATTAAAAACTATGGTTTTTGAGAGCCGACTTGTGTATTATTCGAAGTTGGTGGTTGACTTACATGTCCATTATCATATCCACAATCGCATTTAGTTCCATACAAAAGACTGTGTCTATAACCTTGATCACATTTGGTTGCACCACCAAGAATATTTTCCTGCTCCTCGGGTTCTAGAATGTTAACATCTGAGTTAACACCACTCTTCAACAAAATAATGTTTGAATTTTCCATAAATATTGTTTTTAATTAATACGTTGCAAATATACAAAATCTACAGAAATATGCAAGAATATATATGTTATTCTATAAAAAAAAGACTTTTTTAATATTTCAGGTATAACAAATAGCACAGAAGTGAACAAAAATCTGTTTCTTTTGTTTTGATTACTTACCATTTAACCCAAGTTTAACGGGCATAATTATTTTTCATAAATTTTCAGTGTGTTTTGAGGGTTTCAGGTTTGCTAAGTACTTAATAATCAGCCGTAGCGTTTTCTGAATACGGACTAAATCTGATTTGTAGGACACCAGCATATCAATTTTTTTTTGTGGTTCTACTGTAATTAGTGTAAGTTAACATATGCCTAGACCACCATAGAAGAATAGAATCGCTATCCGATAGCGTTCGGCAGTACCATATCCTCTGCCGATGGTCTTGATTTCTTCATACTGACTACAAAGATACGAATTTCGTACCGCTTAATGCGGGATACGGCATGTTAATTCACACTAAATCCCGCAGAACCATAAATGTAATTAGGTGTGATGTCTATCTGTCGTCAATAACCTGCTTATTCCCTTATTAAATCATGTTTGTAAACTATTTTTGTACAGCTCAGACCCAATACATGCTCTTTTGGCTTCTAAAAGACGCCCTTTTGGGTTGCAGAAGATGCTCTTTAAGACCCTTGCTAACGCCCTTTTGAAGCCCAACTAAGCACCTTTCACTTTATACCTGGTAACTAATTGATATCCTGTTGATTGCAAACCTGCTTCATGTGTGTGTTTTTGCCGTTAGTTATAGGTGTTTTCTTTGAAATTATGTAATGATTTTTCAAACCCTTGTCTACAGATTTTCGAAGTCTTAAAACGAAAACATTTTCAATGAAAGAGGATGAAAATAGGATAGATAGTTGACTGTCTCACCCACATTTTTGTTTAATGAGTAACATTGGCTCTTACGTTAAAGCACTACGAAAAGCGTCCACACATTTAACGGAAGAACCTTATATGTACTATCACTATAGCCCTTTTTGTACTATCAGCATAGCCCTTTTTGTACTATCAGTATAGCCATATTTGTATTATCAGTATAACCTTATTATATTATCAGCATAGCCTTATTTGTATTATCACTATAACCTTATTATATTATTAGAATAGCCTTATATTCATCATCATCACATCCTTATTTATATAACTATCCCATCTTTACCTCTCTGTTACTCCCCGAACTTGTTCATCTGTTACCCTGTCTTCTTTCACACGCAACTTGTTCACCCGTCGACTTGTCAACTTGTCAACTTGCAATGTTACTCCTCGAACTTGTTCATCTGTTACCCTGTCTTCTTTCACACACAACTTGTTAACCCATCTACTCGTCAACTTGTCAACTTGCAATGTTACTCCCCGAACTTGTTCGTCTGTTACTCTGTCTTCTTTCACAAGCAACTTGTTAACCCGTCTACTCGTCAACTTGTCAACTCGCCATGTTACCTTGTCTTCTAACACAAGCAACTTGTTCACCAGTCTACTCGTCAACCTGTTAACTTACATCGTTACCCTGTCCCTCGTTAACTTAGTCACAAAAAAAAACGGAAGAGCGTCAGCTCTACCGTTATCTCCGAATTACCATCGTCTCCCGACGCTGATTTTTCTCAATCTTTACCTAAAATATAACTAAAAACCTAAATCTATTACTAACCTAAACAAATCTTCTTTCTAACATGAATAATCCTGAGCAATCTTCAATACCTGTAAAAGACTAAACCTTGTAATCAGCTATGTCGCTCTTGAATTACAATGCAAAGGTAGGAATAATACACATATCATCAAAATTAAACAGCAAAAAATAACAATCTATCAGTTAATTCTTGATTTACATCAAAGGCGATGTGCAATTATAGTAGACTTTTTCTTGTTTTCTTATATTATATCCCCTCATTTCCTTATAATATATAAGGTGGAACAAATCGACCGTCGTTACCCCACAAACAAAGCAGACAGAGCAAGGCCGAAGAGATTAGGAAACAAAAGAGGAAAAGACCACCTCGCAGCAATAAAACCCCTTGAAGTAGGACAGGCAACCATCGACAGGTGAAAAACCAAAAACAAACTTTCCTGTCATATCTGTCACGCTATAACCTTGTCTAACCCATTCACTCACAGTAGGGTTACACGAAATGTTAAAAGTGACAGCAACTTAATTATAAAAAAAAATCGTATATAAGCTGTAATAATTCCTCCTTTTCTTTGGCACCATCACCCCTTCATAATTCAAAAGAACCAAAGGCTAAAATCCTCCCCCACCCTTCATCGCCCATCACAACAATTCATCACCACCCAACACTCACCACCCAACACCCAACAGCCACCACCCAATAATTATCCCCCAAAATGTTTCTTTTTATAAGAATTATTGTACTTTTGCATGGTAAAAGATACAAAGGACGTTTATAAGACATTCTCTTATAGACAGTAAGTATTGCTTTCAGATAACAGACAAGACAATGAGCAAGCAAGTATTTCAGACAGACTCCCGTCAGCGTTGGAGTTATTTTAAGTGGACCCTACGTGTAGTCCTTACGATTCTCTCACTCTTTGGAATCGTTTTCTTAGCAATGTTTGCCTTGGAGGGTAGCCCGCAGATGCCTTTCCATCACGACTATCGAAATGCGGTGTCAGCCTCATCTCCTTATACCAAGGACAACAAGACGGCAACACTCTATAAGTCGTTTCGTGATTTCTTCAAGGAGAAGAAGATGCATAATAACTATGCGAAAGCTACCATCAAGAAGCAACGATTTGTGGGGAAGGCGGACAGTCTGACGCAGAAATACTTTCGGGAGTGGGACGACCCACGGATTGGTGTGCGCTCGGCATGGTATGTTAACTGGGATAAGCATGCTTATATCTCTCTGAAGAACAATATACGACACCTGAATATGGTGTTGCCAGAGTGGTTCTTTATCAATCCTAAGACCGACAAGGTGGAATATAGACTTGACAAGCAGGCGCTGCGCTTGATGCGTAAGGCTGGTATTCCTATCCTTCCAATGCTCACGAATAACTACAACTCCGACTTCCATCCAGAAGGTATCGGACGTATCATGCGTGATAGGAAGAAGCGTACAGCACTCATCAATGAGATGGTCAAGAAATGTAAACATTATGGTTTTGCAGGTATCAACCTTGACTTAGAGGAACTCGACATACAAGACAACGACCTCCTCGTCGAGTTAGTCAAAGACTTCGCACGTGTTTTCCATGCAAATGGACTCTATGTAACACAGGCTGTAGCACCTTTCAACGAGGATTATAACATGCAGGAACTGGCTAAGTATAACGACTATCTCTTCCTCATGGCGTACGATGAACATAATATGGGGAGCCAGCCAGGAGCTGTCAGTTCGCAACGTTGGGTGGAGAAAGCTACCGACTGGGCGGCTAAGAA
>FLSB01009454.1_pt1 | contig 15476 bp, 13 predicted proteins | sample 1550551 | NCBI WGS metagenome assembly FLSB01 (sample SAMEA4031774, study PRJEB14383) | metagenome | biome: human; feature: oral; material: saliva | place: Philippines | collected 2014 | reverse complement strand
CGTCCAGGGTGCCCAGGGTGAGGGCGCCGTTCATCATGAACTTCATGTTGGACGTGCCCGAGGCCTCCTTGCCGGCCATCGAGATCTGCTCGGAGACGTCGGCGGCGGGGATGATGTGCTCGGCGGGCGAGACGTTGTAGTTGTGGACGAAGACGACCTTGATGCGGCCGTTGATGTCCTCGTCGTTGTTCACCAGCTCCGCGATGGCGTTGATGAGCTTGATGATGGCCTTGGCGCGGATGTAGCCGGGGGCGGCCTTCGCACCGAAGATGAACACGCGGTTGGGGGTGTCCAGCGTCGGGTCATCCTTCATGCGGAAGTACAGGTCCAGGACATAGAAGGCGTTGAGCAGCTGGCGCTTGTACTCGTGCAGACGCTTAATCTGAACGTCGAAGATCGAGTCGGGATCGATCTCGACACCCTCGCGCTCCTTGATCCACGCGGCGAAGTCGACCTTGTTGGCATGCTTGATCTCGCCCAGGCGCTTGAGCACATCGTCGGTGCCAGCCTCGGTGAAGTCGGAGAGCACGGTGAGGTCGCGGACCCACGCGTCGGAACCGGTGACCTCGTCGAGGAGGGCGGCCAGGCGGGGGTTGCACTGCTTGAGCCAGCGGCGCGGGGTCACGCCGTTGGTCTTATTGTTGAAGCGCTCAGGCCAGATGGCGTACCACTCCTTGAGGGTGTCGCGCTTGATGATCTCCGTGTGGAGGGCGGCGACGCCGTTGATGGAGTAGGACGCGTAGCAGGCAATCCAGGCCATGCGCACGGTGTTTCCGGAGACGGGGGCCATGTAGTCGATGGTGCCCTGGTCGAGGCCGCGCTCGGCCATGTCGATACGGAAGCGACGGTCGATCTCGCGGACGATCTCGGAGATGCGCGGGAACAGGCGATCAAAGATGTGGATGTCCCAGGTCTCGAGGGCCTCGGCCAGAACCGTGTGGTTCGTGTAGGCGAAGGTCTTGGAAACAACTGCCCAGGCCTCTTCCCAGCCGAGGCCATGCTCGTCCATGAGGATGCGCATGAGTTCGGGGATGGCGAGGACCGGGTGGGTGTCGTTGAGCTGAACGGCGTTGTACTCGGCGAAGCCGTTCAGGTCGGTGCCGTGGTGACGCACGTAGTTCTCGACGATCTCCTGCAGGGAGGCGGAGCAGAAGAAGTACTGCTGGCGCACGCGCAGGACCTTGCCCTCGAACGTGGTGTCGTTGGGGTACAGGACGCGGGAAATGTCCATGGTGCGCTCACGGTCGACGATGGCGTCGGTGAAGCGCTGGGAGTTGAAGGCATCGTAGTCGAATTCCTCGATGGGCTCGGCCTTCCACAGGCGCAGGGTGCCCACGTTCTTGGTGCCGTAGCCGGTGATCGCGATGTCGTAGGGGACGGCGCGCACGGTCAGGTCAGCGTAGGAGACGATGCGAGAGCGCTCTTCGCGGCGGGTGACGAAGGGGTAGCCCTCCTCCATCCACGGGTCCGGATGCTCGGTCTGGAAGCCGTTGTCGAAGAGCTGCTTGAACAGGCCGTAGCGGTACAGGATGCCGTAGCCGCGCACGGGCAGGTCGAGGGTGGCGCAGGAGTCGAGGAAGCAGGCGGCGAGGCGGCCGAGGCCACCGTTACCGAGAGCAGCATCCGGCTCTTCTTCGAGGACCTGACCGAGGTCGAGGCCGTAGGCGGCGAGGGCTTCGCGAGCCTTCTCAACGAGGCCGAGGTTCGACAGGTTGTTGAGCAGGGCTCGACCCATGAGGAACTCGGCGGAGAAGTAGTGTTCCTGACGGCCCTTGGCGTAACGCTCCGTGGTGGCGGCCCAGTTATCCGCGATCTGATCGACGATTGCGGCGGACAGGCCCTGCCACACCTCCATCAGAGTCGAATCTTCAACGGGGCGTCCAGAGGTCGCACGCACATGAGAGGGCAGCGACTGCGTCAGATCCAGCGTCATACGATTTCCTTTTTTGTATCTGTGCCCTCTCGCCTCGCAGCGAACCCCAGGTAGGGGGCGGGCCTCACCTTAGAGATTACCGATACCTGCAGCTAATTCCCCGTTGTGAATCCCCTCTGGGATATTCACCACCCCCACCTACGTGACGGAATACACCCACATGAGCACACCCATGACCAAAGGCCCAGATTGGCACCAATTTGTCGACCCGAAACAAACCCCACCAGCACGAAGACGGGCCGGATTCATTCAATGACTTTTCACAAATGTAGGACACGGTCAACATTCATCCACTAAGGTTCTCTTGTAACCAATGCTGACCGAACTAACAATAGACCGAACGGCCAGTAGTCTTTGGACTGAACCAGCACCACCCCGAGGACAACGATGATACCAATGCATAGGCTGACCATTTCAACAGCCCTGACTGCCGCCGTTGCGACGGCCCTGATCGCAGGCCCGGCCATGGCCTCGCCCTCCGACGAGAACCAGCCCACGGGTCCCGGCACCGCTAACGGCGACAAGTCCACCGCCTGCCGCGCCGACTGGACCGCAGCGGCGATCCTCGATACGGACATCCTGGCTCACCACCCCGAGCTCGTGTCCAAGGACGCAATCACCCGCAACGCCGACGGCACCGTCAACAAGATCGCCACCGGCTCGAACAACGGCTACACCTCGAAGATCTCGACGAATTTCAACACCGAGACCTACAAGGCTCCGGGCATGTTCGAGGCCAACCACTGGATCGCCGGTTCCACCCAGAACTGGCGTTTCCCCGTGGCCACGAAGAACAAGCTGGTCGCCGGCACGACGATCACCGTCGACCTGCCCGACGACATGGCCGACACTACGTTCATCGGCAAGCTCGAGACCCGCGCGGGCCTCAACGCGTACATGCAGGCCTGGGGCCCTCGTGAAGCCGAGTACACGTGGAATGACGGCGACTTCACCGCCACCCTGATGGACGCCGCGAAGAACATCTGGACCATCACGCTGAACAAGGGCCTCGACGCCAACACCGGCACGATCTTCCAGTTCACGGGCACCTTCCCCGAGGGCGCCGAGTCCTCGACCGCGTCCGCCAACCTGGTGGGCGCCCAGTTCCCGGCCGACGGCCAGGTCTGCGGCGACCTGCCCACCCCCGCGACGCCCAAGCTCACCAAGTGCCAGGTCACGACCGTGGACCGCACCGTGTGGAGCCCCTACTCGCGCGACATCAACGAACGCTCCAAGTACTCGAGCTCCTGGGGTTCCGAGGAGCCCAAGTGGGGCGAGGCCAACGCTGACGGCTGGTTCACTTCCCGCGGCGAGGCGAAGGCCGGCGACTCGCGCACCCTGCGCCTGTACGGCGCGACCCACAAGGACCTCACCAACGCGACGCTGACGATCAAGGCCGTCCAGGGCCTGACGTTCGACGCCTCCACGATCAACACGATCTCCAACCCCGGCGCCGGCGCCCTCCAGGGCAACGGCTTCACGAACACCGTCGAAGGCCTAGGCGACATCAAGGTGAGCGAGGACGGTAAGACCATCACCGTGATGATCGCCCACATGCCTGCAAACTCGAGCTTCTCCTTCAACATCAACGGCACCCTGACCGGCGAGACTCTCGAGGGCTCCCCGATCCTGGCCCCGATCGTCCTGCACAACTGGCTGACCGGCACGGACAGTGAGTGCACGGTTCCCACCGAGGAACCCAGCACCCCGGCGCCGTCGGATTCCCCGACGCCCGAGGCAACGACCCCCGCGCCTACCCCCTCTGCAACCCCGAGCGGCAACCTCGCTCGCACGGGCGCTGACACCCCGATGCTGGCCGGTGCGGCCATCATGGCGGGCCTGGCAGGCCTCGGAGCCCTGGCTCTGCGTCGCCGTCAGCGCTAAGCGCTAGCCCCTGCGAGGGAGCGCCCCTGCGGGGGCACTGCCCGCAGGGGCGCATCAACAGGAAAGTGGCACCCCTCGATGGAGCGGTGCCACTTTCCATCACCGGTTCATCATGAGGGCTCAATTCATGGTGACTTTCGGTAGTTCCATTGTGCATGTGATGCACACATCATTTCAAGATGAAACGATGATTTTTCGGTGCAAATTCGCGGTTTCTAACTGCACGTTCGTGCACAACTATCGCGCGATCTGCGCAAACTAGACAAAACGCGGGCCCGCTCGAAACGAGCGGGCCCGCGGCGCTTGTCAGGCGAGGACGCCTCAGTGACGCTTGCGAGCGACCACGAGAGTCACGCCACCAGCCAGAGCGATGACGCCAGCGCCAGCGGCGATCGAAGCGGCGGAACCGGTGTTCGCCAGGGTCGGGGCAGCCCCACCCTGGGCGCCGGACGAAGCCGGAGCGTTCGTGTTGCGGATGCCGCCACGAGCGGACACAGGAGCCGGGCCATTGCCGGTCGCGATCTGGCCGCGGGTGGACACGCCAGCGTTGCCGACGGGGCCGGAGGCCGCGCCTGCACCACCCTGGTCGGCGGCGGGGGCGGGAACCGAAGAATCGTCGGAGGGGGTCGGAGTCTCAGCGGAACCACCGGTGTTGTTGTCGGCCGGGTTCGAGGGCTCGGGGGCCGGATCCTCGGTGGTCGGGTTCGAGGGCTCGGGAGCCGGATCCTCGGTAACCGGGTTCGAGGGCTCGGGGGCGGGGGCCTCGGTAGCCGGGGTCGAGGGCTGCTCGGTGACGGGGTTTTCGGCGGCGAAAGCGACACCGGCCGAAGCAGCGATCAGGCCGAGCGCCGCGGTCGCGGCAAGCAGAGACGAGGTCGTCTTCTTCATTGTTACTCCTGGTACGAATGTGGTGAGGGATGAATGCGTGACCCTGACCAGTGCGGGCCGTGTCGTGTCACGGCGTTCTCCCCCACCCTACAACACTTCCTGACCGATATGCACAGATTTCCGCAAATCACCCGTCGGCGCGTCGCACGCCACTGCGGCACGACAGCTTGACGGGCTCGAAACAACATGAAAATGCCCAGGTCAGCCCAGGTGAGCAGTCGCGATGAACTGGAAGATTCCCTCCATGATGAGCTGCGTCGCAATGGCTGCCAGCAGCAGACCAGAGATCTTTGTCAGCAGCATGATGCCGCCGGGCCCCAGGAACCTGGAGACCACCAAGGAAAAGCGCATCGTCAGCCACATGACGACATGGGCGAGGACCACGGCGACAATGACCGCAATCCACGAGCCGACGTTTGTGCCGGCCTGCCCGACGGCCACCATGACCGCGACGATCGAGCCGGGCCCCGCCAGGAGCGGCGTCCCCAGCGGCACGAGCGCGACGTTCACGCCCTCGTCCCCCGTATCGGGTGTCGACGAGTCGGTACCCATGAGGAGTTCCATGGCGACCAGGAAGAGCAGGATGCCGCCGGAGAGCTGCAGCGCCTCCATCGAGATGTGGAGGAGGCGTAGGATCTGCCCGCCGAGGATCGCGAACGTCAGGATGACACCGAAGGAGACCAGCGTGGCTTGGACGGCGGCGCGACGCTGCTTCGGCTGCGTAAAGCGCGAGGTAAGCCCCAGGAAGATCGGGACGGTGCCGACAGGGTCCATAATGACCGTCAGCGTCGCGAAGGCGGTCGCGAAGAGGGTGACGTCGAAGAGACTCACGGCTCGACCACCTCGATGCAGCCCTGCGCGACGACCTCGGCGATCACCTGCGGGTCCGTCGTATTTTCGCCGATGCGATTCGGCTTTCCCGTCCCGTGGTAGTCGGAGGAGCCGAACATCGCCAGGCCCATCTCTCGGGCCATGCGCTCGACGTCGGCGCGGTCCTCGGGGCCGTGATCGCGGTGGTCACGCTCGATGCCGAAGAGGCCGGCCTGAGCCATCTCGGCGATGACGGACTCGGGCAGAAGGCGCTGACGCTTGCGGGCGCGGGGGTGGGCCAGGACGGGCACTCCCCCGGCCTCGCGCACGCAGCGCACGGCTTCGACCGGGTCGGGCGCCCAGTGGTGCACGTAGTGCGGACCCGACGGGTGCAGGGCCTTGACGAAAGCGGCGCTACGGTCGGGGAAGGCACCGGCGGCGACGAGCGCGTCAGCGATGTGCGGACGCCCCACGGGCCCGCCCTCGGGCGCGAAGGAGAGGACATCCTCCCACGTGATCGGGTAGTCCGCGCTCAGGTTCTCGACCATGCGGAGGGCGCGCGTTTCGCGGTCCTCGCGGGTTCGGCGGAAATTATCGACGAGGCCGGGGCTGGTCGGGTCGAAGAGGTAGGCCAGCAGGTGCACGGTGATCCCCGAGGACGAACACGACATCTCGGCGCCCCGGATGAGGCTGACGCCGGTGCTCGCGACGGCTGCTGCGGCCTCGTCCCATCCGGTCGTCGTATCGTGATCGGTCAGCGCGATGGCGTCCAGCCCGGCCTGCGCGGCGATTGCCAGGAGCTGGGCGGGCGTATCCGTCCCATCGGAATACGCGCTATGAGTATGGGGGTCAATTCGCTTCACCATTTGAGATTACCCCATTAATCCCATCACACAACCGCGTACGCGAAAGGCCGACGCGAGCGCCTCAAGGCCTCGTCAAAAACCGGTTTTTGCCCGATCTTGACCGTGTTTTCTGCACGTTCTCTCACCGCGTCCCACACGATGGTGGCCACCGGCTCACCTGCAGCGATCAGCTGCCGACTGTAGGAAACTGGCATTACACGGCCGTTTGGCCTCCCTCAACACCGATTGGAGTACATGCGTGTCTGACAAGGATCAGACTCAGGTGTCCACCGCGACCGACGCGGGTGATGCCGGGTACAACAAGGCTCTGAAAAACCGACACATCCAGATGATCGCCATCGGCGGCTCGATTGGCACCGGCCTGTTCCTGGGCGCGGGCGGCCGTCTGGCCCAGGGTGGGCCCGCGCTGGCCTTCGCCTACGCGGTGTGTGGCGTCTTCGCGTTCCTGATGGTCCGCGCCCTCGGCGAGCTGGCGGTCCGTCGCCCCTCGTCAGGCGCGTTCGTGTCCTACGCCCGCGAGTTCCTGGGTGAGAAGGGCGCGTTCATCACCGGCTGGTTCTTCTTCCTGGACTGGGCTGTCACCGTCATGGCTGACATCACCGCGGTGGCGCTCTACATGCACTACTGGAAGATGTTCCAGGGCGTGCCGCAGTGGGTCATCGCCCTCATCGCGCTGGCCCTCGTGTTCGTCCTGAACATGCTCAGCGTCAAGGCCTTCGGCGAGGCTGAGTTCTGGTTCGCGATGATCAAGGTCGCCACGATCCTTATCTTCATGGCTGTCGCCATCTGGGCGATCATCACGCAGGCGCACGTCGGCGATTACAGCGCGGGCGTCCACAACATCTCCGAGTCCGGCGGCTGGTTCCCCGAGGGTCTGGCCCCCGTCTTTGCCCTGACGCTGGGCGTCGTCTTCGCCTTCGGCGGCACCGAGATGGTGGGCGTCGCGGCCGGCGAGGCCAAGGATGCTGCCAAGATCCTGCCCAAGGCCATCAACTCGATGGTCATCCGCATTTTCTTCTTCTACGTTGGCTCCGTCGTCCTCTTCGCCCTGGCGCTGCCCTACAACGCCTACTCGTCGAACGAGTCCCCGTTCACGACGTTCTTCTCCGGCCTGGGCGTGCCCCACGCGGGCGACATCATTCAGGTGGTCGTCCTGACCGCCGCCCTCTCCTCGCTCAACGCCGGCCTGTACGCAACCGGCCGCACGCTGCGTTCGATGGCGCTCGTGGGCGAAGGCCCGCGCTTCGCGTCGCGTCTGAACAAGAACCACGTGCCCTACGGCGGCATCATCATCACCGCGTCGCTCGGCCTGCTGGGCGTTCTGCTCAACGCTTTCGTTCCGGAGAACGCTTTCAACATCGTCATGGATCTGGCGGGCATCGGCATCGCCGGCACGTGGGCGATGATCCTCATCTCGCACCTGGCGTTCCTGCGCAAGGTCAAGCGCGGTGAGGCGGAGCGTCCTTCGTTCCGTATGCCTGGCGCGCCCTACACCAACTACCTGGCGCTCCTGTTCTTCGCTGTCGTCGTGGCCTCGAACGTGACCTCCGAGTCTGGCCGTTGGACCCTCGCGCTCTTCGGCGTGGTCGTCGTCCTGATGGTCGCCGGCTGGTACTTTGTGCGCGGGCGCGTCGGCAACCTGACTGACGAGGCCGCTGCCTCGCTCCAGGGTGACGAGACCCTGGTGTCGGGCGACTGATCGAACGAAAGGACTAACCGTGCGTCTTCACGTCACGTATGCCGGTGGAACCATCGGCATGGTCGATTCCCCGGAGGGTCTGCGCCCCGGCGCTGACCTGCAGGGGTGGTTTGGTTCCCAGCTGGAGGGCATCGAGCTGGCGTCGAACATTTCGATGTCGACGCTGGACCCGCTCATCGACTCCTCGGAAGCCACCCCCGAGGACTGGCAGGCCATTATCGAGGACATTAACGCGCACGCGGACGAAGCCGATGCCTTCCTGGTCCTGCACGGCACGGACACGATGGCCTATTCGGCCGCTGCCCTGTCCTACGCGCTGGCGAGCATGGGCAAGCCCGTCGTCCTGACCGGCTCCCAGTACCCGCTCGGCGTCGTCGGCTCGGACGCGTCGGCGAACGTCACGGGTGCGCTGCGAGCGGCGATTTCGCCGCACGCTCGCGGGGTCATGCTGTTCTTCGGGCACAAGCTCCTGGCGGGCAACCGCGCCACGAAGACCTCGTCGTGGGCCTTCCGCGGCTTCGAGTCGCCCTCCGTGTCCCCGATGGCGCGCACGGGTGCCCCGTGGCGCTGGTACGGCGCTCCCCATCCGGGTACCGGCTGGACCGATCCCAGCCCGTACACGCGCCAGGATGTCGCCGTCATCGACGTGGTTCCCGGCATGAGCGCCGCGCGTCTGCGCGCGATGACGACGCCCCACCCGGACGCGGTCATTCTGCGCACCTTCGGCGTGGGTAACATCCCCGCGTCCGAACCGGGCCTCGTGGATGTCCTGACCGAGCTCGCCAACGCCGATGTGCCGATCATCGTCGCTTCCCAGTGCTACCAGTCCGAGGTCATGCTCGGCCACTACGAGGCCGGCAACGCCCTGGCGCGCCTCGGCGCTATCGGCGCGCACGACATGACGCTCGAAGCCCTCTACGCCAAGACCGTCTTCCTGCTCTCGCAGGGCAAGCGCGGCGCGGACTTCAAGCGCTGGATGGACCTGTCCATCGCGGGAGAGCTCACCCTCCAGGACTGATCTTCTTCCACCCGACCTGCCCCGGCCTCGTCCCAGCGTCCATCGCATGACCTGGGAACGAGGCCGGGGTTTGTCATGACCATCGGGTCCTCCCCTGGGTCGAGGGGCCGTAGAATAGTGACCATGAGTGAAGAAGCCTCCCAGTCCATGGCCGACCGCGGCCAAAACCGATCCCGCCAGCCCCAGTCCTCCGCGTTCCGCGACTTCATTGGCACCGGGTGGGGGCCTCGCCCCTCCGAGATGCCCGAGCGCGAGCGCGTCGCCGACTTCCTGACTGACCGCGCCCTCAAGGCCGGTGCCCCCTTCCCGGGCGAGCGCCTCGTCGTACCTGCGGGCCCCTACAAGGTCCGCTCGAACGACTGCGACTACCGTTTCCGCGCGCACTCCGCCTTCGCGCACCTGTCGGGCCTGGGCGGCGAGAAGGAGCCGGACACCGTCCTGGTGCTGGAGCCGAACGAGGATGGCACGCACACTCCCCTGCTCTTCTTTAAGCCGCGTGCCTCGCGTTCCTCCAAGGAGTTCTACGCCGATCCGCGCTACGGCGAATTCTGGGTGGGCGCGCGCCCCTCGCTCGAAGAGGTCAGCGCGCAGACCGGCCTGGAGACCCGCCACATCGACACGCTGCGCGACGTGCTGGCCAAGGATGCCGGGACCGTGCAGCTGCGCGTCGTGCGCGGCGTGGATGGACACGTCGAGGCGATGGTGAACGAGGTGCGCACGCAGGCTTCGCTGCCCGCGGGCGAGGACGCGCGCAAGGAGGACGAGGCCCTCGAAGAACACCTCTCGGAGATCCGCCTCATCAAGGACGCCTTCGAGCTCGAGGAGATGATCCGCGCGGTCGAGGTCACCAAGGCCGGCTTCGAGGACATCATCCGCGTCCTGCCCCGCGCCGTGGGCCACCGCCGCGGCGAGCGCGTCATCGAGGGCGCTTTCGCTGCCAACGCCCGCGAGGAGGGCAACGGTCTGGGCTATGAGACCATCGCGGCCTCGGGCAACCACGCGAACACCCTGCACTGGATCGACAACGACGGTGAGGTGCGCGACGGGGACCTCGTGCTCGTCGACGCCGGCGTCGAGGTTGACTCCCTCTACACGGCTGACATCACGCGCACCCTGCCCGTGAACGGCCGCTTCACCGAGGTCCAGGCCCGCGTCTACCAGGCCGTCCTCGATGCCTGCGAGGCCGCCCTGGCGCGCGCAAACGAGCCGGGCTGCCGCTTCAAGGACGTGCACGACGCCGCCATGACAGTCATCGCCGCCCGCCTGTATGAGTGGGGCATTCTGCCCGTCACCCCGGAAGAGTCCCTGGCCACCACCGGCCAGCAGCACCGTCGCTGGATGCCGCACGGCACCAGCCACCACCTCGGCCTGGATGTGCACGACTGCGCGAAGGCTCGCGCCGAGCTCTACCAGGGCGCGCTCCTCGAGCCGGGCATGGTCTTCACGATCGAGCCGGGCCTGTACTTCCGCGCCGACGATCTACTGATCCCCGAGGAGTACCGGGGCATCGGCGTGCGCATCGAGGACGACGTCGTGGTGAACGCCGACGGCACCGTCACGCGTATCTCCGAGGACATTCCGCGCACGATCGCGGACGTCGAGGAGTGGATCGCCTCGGTTCAGTCCCGCTGAGCGAGGCGCGTAGACGCTGAGGTTACGCCTCGGTCTGGTCCTCTCGGGACGAGGCCGGGGCGTCCTCATGTCCGGCGGGCGCGCTCTCGGGGGTGGTCACCGCGGGCGCTGGCGACTCGGGAGCGCAGGGCGCGGCCACGGCCTCGTGCGCATCGGTGTCGGGCGAGCCACCGGGCACCTCCCCGTCCTTGGTCGCCGCGCCGAAGCGGGGGCGACCGTCGGGGAAGAAGCCGACGGAGTCCTTCTTCTGACGCTGTTCGTCCGTGCGCTGGCGGACGACGCGCGCACGGTTGCCGGGGGTGCGCTGCAGAAGCTGGTACGCGCGGTCGATATCCGCCGACGCGAGGACCGCGTAACGCAGGGCGACAACCTGCTGAGAGGAGACCAGGTCTCGGCTGCGCCCTCGGATGATGAAAGCCAGGGCGGACAGGGCCATGCCCGTCAGCGCACCGACGAGGATGCCACCCACGACCCACGCTCCCGTACCGCCAGCATTCTGACCTGCGGACATGAACATGCCGGCGAGGGCGCCCCACAGCGCGCCGCTCGACGCGCCAGAAATCGACGCGCGAGCGATCGTCAGGCGTCCCGTCACCCGCTCCACGAGGTGCAGGTCCGTTCCCACGATCGTGATCGAAGAGACGTCAAATCCGCTGTCCGACAGGAAATCAACGGCCGCACGCGCCTGGGTGTAGGTCTGGTAGGAAGCCACCTCCGTGCCCGTGGGCATCTGCGGGTCCATCACGACAGCCATACTCTCTCCTTCGTCACGGCCTCGGTGGCATGGAACGCATTGTTCATGCAGCGACCGGCTCATCGTTACTCTTTCTTTGTCAACAGCCTAAGATGATTATGTGAGCATTGCATCTATTGAGGTTGGCACCAAGGGCCGCCGCGTGTACATCGGAAAGCTTGCAGGCACCGGTGTTTTCGACCCTCTGGGCGATCAGGTCGGCAAGATTCACGATGTCGTTGTCATCTTTCGGCTGAAATCTGAAGCCAACGTCATCGGCTTCGTCGTCGAGGTCGGTCCGCGTAAGCGCGTCTTCCTGCCGCTGACCCGCGTGACCTCAATCGAGTCTGGGTCGGTCATTACGACGGGCCTGCTCAACATCCGTACTTTCACGCAGCGCCCCATCGAAACACTCGTGCTCTCCGAGCTTTTCGACCGCGTCGTCACGATGAACGACGGCTCCGGTCAGGTGCGTATCCTCGACGTCGCCATGCGTCAGCGTCGCCCCAAGGACTGGGTGATCTCCACGCTGCACGTCCAGCGCGTGCGCACCTCCTCCCTCGGCTTTACGCGCAGCGGCGAGATGCTCACGGTGGACGTGAACGAGGTATCCGGACTGCTCAAGACGGATTCCAACCAGGCAGCCACCGCGCTCCTGCAGTACACGGAGGACATGCGCCCGGCCGACCTGGCGGACTTCATCCACAGCCTGCCTCAGGACCGCAAGATGGCCGTCGCGCAACAGCTGACGGACGCCCGTCTGGCCGACGTGCTCGAGGAGCTCGGTGACGACGACCGCGTTGCAATCGTCTCTGCCCTCCAGGCTGCCCGCGCGGCGGACGTTCTGGACGTCATGCAGCCCGACGACGCGGCCGACCTCGTCGCGGAGCTGCCGGACGCGCAAGCGCAGTCCCTCCTGGCGCTCATGGGCCCCGACGAGGCCCGCGACGTGCGTCGACTCCTCACCTACGAGGAGTCGACCGCGGGTTCGCTCATGACCACGGAGCCGGTCATTTTCGGCCCCAACGCGACCGTGGCGCAGATGCTCGCGGCCGTGCGACGCGAGGACATCCCGGCCTCGATCGCGACCGTCGCTTTCATCGCCCGCCCACCCCAGGAGACGCCGACCGGCCAGTACCTGGGCATGGTCCACATCCAGCGTGCTCTGCGCGAGCCCCCGCAGACGCTCTTGGGGACCATCCTGGACCGCGACATCGAGTCCGTGGACCCCAACGCGCACATCGCGAAGGTCACGCGACTGCTGGCCACCTACAACCTGACGGTCCTACCCGTCGTTGATGAGGACGGGCACCTGCACGGCGCCGTCTCGGTCGACGACGTCCTCGACGAGCTACTGCCCGAGGACTGGCGAGACTTCGACGACGACGTGACCGACCGCATGATGGCAAGGAGTATCGATGGCTGATCGTCTGGATAATCCCCTCGACAAGCGTCGGTCTTTCTTCCGCCGCTCGTCCGGCAGCGGCGACGGTTTCGGCCGCTTCGCCGAGGCCACCGCACGTTTCATGGGGTCGCCGAAGTTCGTCCTGTACATGACGATTTTCGTCGTCGCCTGGATCACCGCGAACCTAGTCCTCGCCGAAATTAGCGAGAAGGCCGCCTGGGACCCCTACCCCTTCATCCTGTTGAACCTCGCGTTCTCGACCCAGGCCTCGTACTCGGCCCCGCTGATTATGCTCGCGCAGAACCGCCAGGATGCCCGCGACCGCGTCGTGGCCGAACAGGACCGTATTCGCGCCGAGCGTAACCTCGCCGACACCGAGTACCTCGCCCGCGAGATCGCAGGCCTGCGCCTGGCGCTCCAGGACGTCGCCACGCGTGACTTCGTGCGCTCCGAGCTGCGCGACATGCTCGAGGACCTGCGTGCCGAGATCGCCGCGGACGCTGCCAACGCCTCGGCACACGAGGACGACGCGGAGGTCGATCACGCCTCCGACGAAGCCCTTCGTCCCCTAGAAGATGGGAACACCGGCCAGTAGAGTGGAGTCCATGCCAGTCACGCTTGATTCCGTCATGGCGGCTCTCGGCCAGGTCATCGACCCCGAGATCCGCCGCCCCATCACCGACCTGAACATGGTGACCCCCGACCTGGTCACCATCGACGGCTCATCCGTCGCGATCAAGGTCCTGCTCACCACCGCTGGATGCCCTCTGCGTACCCAGATCACGAAGGACGTCACCGAGCGTGTCGGCGCCCTTGACGGCGTCGACAACGTCTCCGTCGAGATGGGCGTCATGGACGACGCTCAGAAGAAGGCCCTGCGCGAGAAGCTCAACGGCGGTCGCCCCGAGCGCGAGATTCCTTTCTCCCGTCCCGACTCCCTCACGCGCGTCATCGCCGTGACCTCCGGTAAGGGCGGCGTCGGCAAGTCCTCCATGACCGCGAACCTGGCCGCCGCGCTCGCCGCGCAGGGCCTCAAGGTCGGCGTCATGGACGCGGACATCTACGGCTTCTCGATTCCCCGTATGCTCGGCGTGGACCACGACCCGCAGGTCATCGACGGCATGATGATTCCTCCCGTGGGAGCGGGCGGCGTCAAGGTCATCTCGATCGGCATGTTCGTGCCCGACGGCCAGGCGGTCATCTGGCGCGGTCCCATGCTGCATCGCGCTCTCCAGCAGTTCCTCGCGGATGTGTTCTGGGGTGACCTGGACGTCCTGCTCATCGACATGCCTCCGGGCACGGGCGACGTCGCGATCTCGATCGCGCAGCTGCTGCCGAACTCGGAGATCCTCGTCGTGACGACCCCGCAGGTCGCGGCCGCTGAGGTCGCCGAGCGCGCCGGTTCGATCGCCGCCCAGACGAACCAGAAGGTCATCGGCGTCGTCGAAAACATGTCCTTCCTGCCTCAGCCCGACGGCTCGCGCCTGGAGATCTTCGGTGCGGGCGGCGGCGAGTCCGTTTCGCAGCGCCTGACCGCCCAGCTCGGCTACTCCGTGCCGCTGCTGGCCCAGGTCCCGCTCGACATCGCACTGCGCGAGGGCGGCGACCGCGGCGAGCCCGTGTCCGTCGCTTCGGGTCCCGCCGCCGAGGAGCTGACGGCCCTCGCCAAGCAACTCTCCTCGGCGCATCGCGGACTGGCGGGCCGCCCCCTGGGCGTCTCCCCCATCCAGCACTGAGCCCGCGTGCTCTTCCCCGGCCTCGTCAGCCTTGGACGAGGCCGGGTTTTGTTTGCTCGTCACGCGCTGTTTTCGCTGGGAGTCGGAGTGCCACCGCGCTCTGACGTCACGCCGCCTGTACGCTGATGCGTGGGGAGGGCGCAGCGCGTGCGCGCCTCTCGCCGAGGCGACCAATACGACGTGAGGATCAAGGCGATGGCGGACAAGGCCCAGACGTGGGTGTACACCGAGGACTATGTTGCGGAGAGCGACGCGCTGACCGCCGCACGCGCCGTCGCCACGGAAATGGGCGCCACTCCTGTCTCACCGGGCACGGGTGCCGCCCTGCGCATGCTCGCCGCCGTGTCGGGTGCACGTGCTGTCCTCGAGATCGGTACCGGTGCTGGCGTTTCAGGGCTGTGGATTCTCGATGGTATGGCCTCCGATGGCGTCCTGACGACGATTGACTCCGAGTCCGAGCTCCTGGGGCATGCGCGTCGCAACTTCGCCGCGGCGGGCCTGTCCTCCCACCGCACGCGCCTGATCGCCGGGCGCGCTCTTGATGTTCTGCCGCGCATGGCCGCCCGCGGCTACGACATGGTCGTCCTCGATGGCGATCTGGAGGAGACCCCGCAGTACCTCGACCACGCTGTTCGCATCCTGCGCCCCGGTGGCACGATCGCCTTCGTGCACGCACTGTGGCACGATCAGGTTGCTGATCCGGCTCGTCGCGACGCGCACACCGTTGTCGCGCGCGAGGTCGTCAACTACCTGCGTGATTCCGAGGAGTTCGTGCCCGCGCTGCTGCCCGTCGGCGACGGCCTGGCGGTCGCGGTCAAGCGCTGAGCCCCCAGACAACAAGGAAGCGGTGGGACAGGAGAACCTGTCCCACC
>FLSB01330736.1_pt1 | contig 15523 bp, 5 predicted proteins | sample 1550551 | NCBI WGS metagenome assembly FLSB01 (sample SAMEA4031774, study PRJEB14383) | metagenome | biome: human; feature: oral; material: saliva | place: Philippines | collected 2014 | reverse complement strand
CCAGCGTTCATAACGCACCACTAGAATATCTAGCACAAATGCGATACAAGCACCTACTATAAGCGGAACAAAAGCTGTAACGACGGCATCAATAGCATTAGCAATATCGCTGATACGCAGTGCCATCATAATCATAACACCCGCCAATATTATGGCCCCTATGAGCGGTTTATAATACTTAAATCTTTTCATATATAACCTACTTTACTATACTCACAACGCATACATTACCAAAACTTAATGAACATTGTATGACCTACGATTGTATGCAAGCTTAGTATAACACAAAAGTCCACCTTATCACATGCTCGGTCCCCCGATGAACACGAGAGCATGATAGAAGGTGGACTATATTGTATGTCTAATCTAAATTAGATTGAAGATTAGCGATGAATGTAAACGTCTACACGACGGTTTTCAGCTTTACCTGCTGCAGTGGAGTTAGTTGCAACTGGTTTAGTGTCGCCATTAGCAATACCGATTAAACGATCAGCAGATACGCCGTTGTTTACTAAGTATTGAGCTACATATTGTACGCGGCGTTCAGACAAGCCAACGTTGTATTGAGGAGTTGCGTCAGTATCAGCATTACCCAACAATTTAACTTGGTCTTGAGAGTATTGGTTAGCAGCATTTACAGCAGCTGTTAAGTTTGGATATTGGTCTGCACGAGCTACATCTTGGTCGGAATCGAAGTAGATGGAGTCTACATAGTAATCCAATTTAGGAGTTTTGTATACAGGAGCTTCTACTACAGGAGCTGGAGCTGGAGTGTATACAGGTGCTGGAGCTGGAGTTGCTACAGGAGCTACTGTTTTGTGACCACCGAAACGGTAGGACAAACCAACTACAGGACCTTGGAAGGAGATATTTTCATTATCTGCATGTTTTGTATTGATATAACGGTAACCAGCATTGATATCCAAGTCTTCGTTTACTTTGTAGCCTAAGCCAGCTTCCCAAGTGGAAGTTTTCTTAGTACCTACACCAGCTTTACCGTAAACTTCTACTTTAGAGCCAAGGTTAGCTTTACCAATTACACCTACTTGTGCAATGTTGTTAGCTTTAGCGAAGTCATCGCCAGAGATGTGAGCATAACCACCATATACAGCGAAGTTTTTATTCAAAGATTGAACCAAGTTTACTTCGTGCATTTTATCACTGTAGCCAATACCACCTAATTTATCATTCAAACCATGATATTGGTATTGTAAAGCAGTTTTATCAGACAAAGCGTAAGTTAAACCACCATCAAAGTTCCATTTTGCATCAGCATTGAAGTGTTCAGTTTTTGCTTTAGAATGAGCTGCACCAAGATCAACTTGGAATTCACCTTTGTTGAATTGAGTTTGTGGAGTTGCGCCAGCTACGGATACGCCTACAGCAGCAACTGCCAATAAAGCTAATAATTTTTTGTTCATTATAATTCCCTCCAATAACAGCCTTTAACAATACACAGGCCTTTGGTAATAATATACTTTCATTTTACACAACTTTTCGATAATTTTCAATATCTTTTATGAAATTATCATGAGGATTTCGAAATTTATCTATACGTAGATGTTATATATTTTAAATTCAAAAATATAACTATCTTTATAATATAGGAATATTGAGGTTCTAATTATAGGATAGATGAGCTAATCCTTTATTCTTTTAAGATATATCTTATACTTATCTTAGCAAATATTTAAATTCAACTGAATAAAAGAAAACGCCTACGTTTCCGTAGGCGTTATAGATTCAATTAGTTTTCTTTTACAGAGAACCATGCACGATGGAATACAGCCGCAATCGCACCACCTACTAAAGGAGCCACGATGAAGAGCCATACTTGAGCCAATGCTTCACCACCTGTGAATACAGCTGGAGCTAATGCACGAGCTGGGTTTACAGATGTACCAGTCAATGGAATACCGATCAAGTGAACCATAGTCAATGTAGCACCAATTACAAGACCTGCAAGAGCAGATGTTTTTTCACTAGCTGTTACGCCAAGGATTACAAGTACAAATACAAATGTAAGGAATGTTTCCACTACAAATGCACCGCCCATGGAAAGGCCAACTGCACTTAATGTACCGTAGCCATCAGCACCAAAACCAGAAAGTGTTTCAGAACCATTTACGACTACACTCAATAAACCTGTACCAGCGAAAGCACCAATAACTTGAGCTACTACATAACCGGCAAAATCCTTAGCAGACATACGACCAGAAAGCCATACACCAATGGATACTGCAGGGTTTACGTGGCAACCAGATACGTGACCGATTGCGTATGCGCCGGCAACGATTGTCAAACCGAATGCTAATGCAATGGCAACAACGCCCAAGTAACCCAAACCAAGACCACCAGTAAAGCCACCTGTTACAACGGCAGTACCAGTACCAAAGAATACCAAAATCATTGTGCCAATAAATTCAGCAATATACTTGTTCATGTTCTTCCTCCTTACAATACCTTCATGAACTAAAAGGCATGTCTTCCCTCTCTTTGGGATTTCATGTTACTCTCATTAGTATAAACATTTTCTAAATTATGTCAACGACTTTTTTCGATATAATTTCACAAAATGTATTTTCCTATGTTATTAATCACATTATGGGTTAATGAGCTAATTAATAAGATCGTTAATGAGATATTTTTTGAGATATCCTTTTCCCTAGCCCTCTTATATATCATGATTTTCATCACACAATAAATTCTATAGAATATGATATACTGTTACTACATACTTTGTAGAAATTACTATTATATATAGAGTTATATCGAGCTATATAGGAGGAACCATGAGCAAAACAGCTTATATTGTACGTCATATTAACTTTGAAAATGCCGGTATTTTAGAGTCAGTCCTTACTAATCGAGGGTTTGAACTAACATACATCGAGGCTCCCCTTGCCGATTTTGAACACTATGATGCAACAGCGGCTGATTTAGTCATCGTTTGCGGTGCCCCTATTGGCGCGTACGATGAGGAACTCTATCCGTTCTTAACAGATGAAATCAAATTTATTACAGATCGGATTAATAGTAAAAAGCCATTGCTAGGCATCTGTTTAGGCGCTCAACTCATTTCCCGTATCATGGGTGGTCACGTAGGACCTATGAAGCATGGTAAGAAAGAAATTGGCTTTGGCCCGCTAGAGTACACTCCTGAAGGGGCCTCCTCCCCACTAGCATTGCTAGGCAATGTACCAGTTCTTCACTGGCATGGTGATGAATTTGAAATCCCTAAAGGTGCGGTGCGACTTGCTAAAACAGAGTTATGCCCAAATCAAGCATTCTCCGTAGGCACACATATTTTAGGTCTTCAATTCCATATGGAGGCTGATCCTGCTTTCATTGAAAGTTGGCTTGTAGGCCATTGTGCAGAACTTTCTAACGCGGGTATCGATATTCCTAAACTTAGAGAAGATGCAAAACGCCTACGTCAAGAGTTACCTGCTGCAGGAAAAGCCGCATGCATCGCCTGGCTTGAACAAAATCATTTATAAAACAAAAACCGCCTTAGCTGAACTAAGGCGGTTTTTGCTTGTTTCTTATATATATCCCTTACATATATACATGAAATCATAGATTTCTGGTCCGATAACACATTCCCCAATGTGTCATTTTTTCCACATTTCGTATTGTACATCAAACAAATTGAATATGCAAGAACTTTTTCATAAACCTTTCATAAATTATTTTAATTTTTTCAATATAGAAAGTGATAAGCAGTAGAAAACACAGATATTATCTATACCAAAGCCCTATATCGAATACTATAAAATTTAGGTTTTATATGAAAAAATACTATTTAAATGATAGTTAAAGTTAATATTCCTGTCATTTCCATGTAAGATTAAACTATCTTATGCTGCCATGCACCACGAATAAATCGGATATAGGAGCAACATAATCGTAAGGACTGGTCAAAGCACAAGGATAACCATGCGCCTAAAAGCCCTAAACCTAATGTAATACACAATAGGTATGTAATGATAGGCCGAATAATAGCTACACTAACAAGGGAATATTTCATAATATAATATGTATCCCCTGCCCCTTTTAGAACACCAGAATATACTTGCTGTAATGCTTGAGGGAATGCTGCAACAGCCATAATCCCCATTAAGGCACCCGCTAAGGTAACGACTTCACTTTCACGAGTATACAACTGTACTAATAGATCGCCAGGGCCAATAAATATGAGAGCACTTACAAGGCCTACTACTAGACCGATGCGGGCACCAATTTTACCATAGGTTTTCGCAATATCTGGTCGTTTATGACCAAGACACTGTCCCGTATGAGACGCACCGGCAAAGCCGAGGCCCATCGCAAAGTAATAGAATATATCCATCAAATTCATACATACATAATGTGCTGCTAAAGGTACGGCACCTAAAGAGGCAACAATCATGGTGTACGTATACATACCAAAACGTTCAAAGAACTGCTCCCCTAGTGAACTACCACCAACGTGGAACATGGTATGTAATACCGTTCGTTCGAACTTCCATTTTGAAGGATGCCGCAAGGTTAAACCCGTAGTCGTATGTTGTGAAATCGTACGCAGTAATAATAGCGCAATGACAGCACTACTGATCATGGTAGAAACGCCAGCGCCCATAACACCGAGCTCAGGGAAAAAGCCAATACCATAAATCAAGAAGAAGTTCATTATAGTATTCAGTATGTTCCCTACTACATTGGATTTAAAAATAACCTTTGTATTGCCATACCCAATAAGGGCAGCCCCTACAATTTGACTAAAAGATTGGAATATAAGACTAATAACAATAAACCGTCCATACCAAACAGCCGTCTCAATATAGCCATCTTCAGCGCCGGTAAAGCGTAAGATATGTTCTAAATTAAAGAAACATATCGCTAATAAAGGTACATAAATCAAGAAATTCAACAGAATAGACTGTTTAAGTACGGCATTCATGCCATCTACTTCGCCTTCACCGTGACGGCGAGCTATAATAGCCGTTACCGCAATCGATAAAGCACGACAGAATATGAGCATCACCATCTCTGGCTGTCCCATAATCCCTACCGAAGCAAGAGCAGATGCACCAAGAGCACCAACCATTGCTAAGTCGATGGCGGTCATAAATTGTAACATTAAGCCTTGTAATGTAGCTGGCCAAGCTATTTTCAAGTAATTACCATATAGCTGCTTTGTAGTCCCTACAGGGCCTAATCGTTCTGCAGCAGGCAACATAGAATCTATGGAAAGCCATCGTTGTATGCGGTCTAACATAGTATCTCCTATTCATGCAAGATCGTACAAGGTAGAGCTAACATCTAACTCCTAATATCTTCTGTATTATATCACAATAATATATGAAAAGTCATTCATATATTATGATTATATTTAATAATCTATATCAAAATTGCAAAAAAGAACCTCTTATAGTATCCGAATATACCCTACTAGGTATATCAGTATATAAGAGGTTCTTTTATTTCTGATCAGACTTTATATTAGCCTAGATTTTGATACGAACTATCAATTACTAGCCTTTAGATGCTAACAATTGGCTAACTGCTGCACGCAAGTCCTCTAAACCTTGTTTAGTTTCAGCTAACTCTTGACGTTGACGTTCATTTTCTGCTTCCAACGTATTGAGACGAGCTGCTTGATCTGCGATAACAGTCTTTTGTTCGCTATTTTCTTTCTTGAGACTAGATACTTCATCTTGCATTACATACACAGAGCTAATAGGGCCTGCTTTGTAACGATCAGGAATATTTTTCTTTTCTGGGCTAGAGCCAAATTTGTGAGTTACCCCAGCATTTACCATATTACGGTTTGCACCGAGAGATACGCCAACATTGAACATTGTATCTTCGTTTGTATAGTGTGCAAGACCTAAGGCCGCTGCTGTTTCACCACGATAATTGCCTACGCCAGCCATCACTTGAGTTGGTTCCAATGGATCGTATTGGATTGGTTTCAACGCTGCCATTGCTGCTGCATGAGCACCTACACGTTGTACCTCGCCCGCTACTTGACCAATAGCATCGCCAATTCTTGCATTAGATGCTTTCAACTGACTCACATTTACTGCATCAGTATCATCTGTACCAGGTGCAATGCCTTTAAGTTGGTTATTACCATTATTGAGACCATCCTTAGTCAAGGAAATAGGGCCTGCATTAGGATTATTAGGGTTTGCACTACCAGGTGTAATTGTTATGCCATTACCATCTGTTACAGTCGTGTTACCGGCTGCATCTTTAAATGTAGCAGACTTCATATCCTTCAGTTCTGGATTTACTGCATAACTAATCGTTTTACCTGCTTGGCTAACCATCATATTATTGCCTGCTTTGAAAGTAACTGTTTCATCAGTTTTTACTTTTTCAGCAGTTGCCGTTGGTGTGCTATTAATACCAGAGCCTTCTGTACCAACAGTTGCATTCCAGCCAGCATTTTCAACAGCAGATTTTACTTGATCTTCAGTAGCTGCACGACCAGACGCAATATTATTTGGATTCCAAGTTTTATTAGTCAAACCTGTAACAACACCATCTTTGCCATTTACAGCAACAGGATTATTACCACCAGTAGTAATGATGCCATCTTTACCATCGATACCTACAGTACCAATTGTAGCCTTACCATCCTTACCATCAAGAGCAATCTTATCACCAGCTTTTACAGAACCATTTTTGCCATCGATAGCAACTGCATTGGCACCATCACCAGCTTTAATCGTACCAGTTGTACCATCTACAGTTACTGCCTTAGTTGGATCTGTACCCAATGTAACGGTATCATTTAATTTATTGTCATAAATGATATGTCCATCAGCGGCAGTAGTCTTAGTCAATACAATATTGCCTGTAGTACTACCAGCACTTTCACCACCATTAGCAGTCAATTCTGTTTTAGACGCCTTAGACTTAGCTTCTAATTGACGTACATTAACAGCATCTGTGTCATCTGTACCATCTGCAATCTTAGAAATTTTATTGCCCCCATTATCGAGGCCATCTTTAGTTAAGGATACAGGATCCTTACCAGCTGCAGTAATTGTTACACCATCTTTAGTAAGAGTTGTATTATTACCATTGCCATCATCGATAACTGTGCTATCTGCTGTGGAAGTATTTGTTTTTGTACCATCAGTAATCTTAGTACCATCAGCTGTTGTTGCGGTAGACTTAGTACCATCTGTTACTGTATTGCCAGCTGCAGTAGATGTATTCGTTTGCGTACCAGCAGTTTGTGTAATGGAATCACCATTGATAACAGTTGTGTTATTACCAGTACCATTGAAGCTTGCAGAGTTCATATTCACAAGGTCTTTATTCAAGGAATATGTGAAGTCACGCTCATTTTGGTTAATTGTAATGTTTTCACCTGCAATCATCGTAACCTTTGCGTCTTTACCTACTTTGGCATCTGTCTTAGTACCAGTTTGTTTACCAGATGTAGCAGCATCTTTGTCTGCTGTAATTTGCCATGTTTGGTTAGCCGCAGCATCAGCTACTGCTTTCAATTGATCCTCTGTAGCAGCACGACCAGAAACAGCATTGCCATCCCAAGTCGTATTAGCGAGACCTGTTACATGGTTATTTGTACCATCTACAGTGACACCACCGATATTTGCTGCTTTGCCTGTAATTGTACCAGTGGAACCATCTAACGTTACCGCCTTATTACCACCAGTAGTAATTGTGTTATTGACACCATCAATAGCTGCACTACCAATAGTAGCCTTACCAGCTGTGCCATCAATAACAATGGCATTAGCGCCAGAACCAAATGTCAATGTATCATTAAGTTTTACATTGTAAATTGTATGACCATCTGCAGCCGTTGTAGATGTTAATTTTACATTACCTGTTGTTGCGTTAGCTGCTTCATCATCATTAGCAGTAATTTCTGTTTTAGATGCTTTTTTAGCTGCATTAATAGCATCAGCTACATTCTTAGCTGTTGCTACACCATCTGTAGCAGGAGCTGTTACAGTGCCATCTGTGCCAGCTGTAATAGACGCTGTTTTTACATCATATTTAACAACGCCTGCATCATCAATAGTAGCAGATGTTAAGGTACCATCTTTAAAGTTCAAGCCATCAGCTAAAGATACTTGTTTAGCAGTACCATCATTTGCTTTGTAAGACAATTTAGTCTTAGTAGCAACCTTAGTACCGTCAATCGTTACCTTGTAATCCTTAGTTGTGCCATCTGCACTTGGTGTACCTGTAACAGTCAACGGATTATCCGCATCAGTTGTATCAGTACTTACTGTAACTGCACTGACAGCAGATTTCTTAACCTCTGCTTCGGATACTTTTACAGTTAAGTTCTTACCATCTGCATCAGTTGTTACATATTTACCGTCGCCTTTGATACCCAATGTATCATCTTTAAGATTTACAACACCGGCAGATGTATTCGTATCGCCAGCAAATTTCAAGTTAATGGCATCAGTGCTTGCTTTAGCTGCCTTGTTGATAGCATCCGCTACATTTTTAGCTGTTGCTAAGCCATCATCACCTGTGACAGAGGCTGCACCTGTAGTGGCATTGCTATCGATAGTCGCACGTTTTGTAGATACCTCTACAGTATCGCCATTCATCTTCGTAGAGATGAAATCACCTGTAGCACCTTTTACATTAAACGCTACATCCCCATCTTTTAAGGATTGGCTAGATACAGTACCACTATCTGCACCAAGGGAAACCTTACGACTCACAGCCGCTGCAGAATCATTGATTTTGGTCTTAGTATCATCATTAATATCAAATGTTACCTTACCATCATTATCTACAGTAGCCTTTGTCATTGTGCCATCTACAAAGTCTAAGCCTTTAGATAATTTAACAGACTTAGCATCTGCATCAGCGGCACTATTAGCACGGTATGTCAACGTTTGACGAGCTACAGTATCATTCAATTGTTTTACATTTACTGCATCAGTATCATCTGTACCTTCCGCAACCTCTTTAATTTTGTTGCCACCAGCATTGATTTCATCAAGGGTAAATTGGATTGTTTTACCTGCTGCATTTTGGAAGGCCATACCTGTTGCGCCGCCTTCCGCATTATTACCATCTTCATCACTAAATAAGAGAGATTTAGATGTAAGAGCACTGCTATTAGGCCCCGATTGTAAAGATAGCGAACCAACATTTAAATAAGTATTTGCCGTATTAGGTTGATCTTCAGCTACACCATTATTAATTTTTAAACCATCATGATTAATTTTGGTATAAGCACCTTCACCTGGAGATGTAAATGTACCACTAGAATTTACAGCATCGAACTTGATTGTTTCACCTAGACCATTTTCAAAGGAAATAGTGTTCATTTTCTTAAGGTCTTTATTTAATGTGGTAGCGATATTTCTACCAGTTTGTGTAACTGTAATATTGTTATCACCAGTAAAGTCTACAGTATCTCCGCCGGCTACAGTAGTCGGTGTATCACCATTAGCAGATAGTTTCCATGCTGCACCGTCTTTAGCTTGACTAGCCGCTTTATTAATTGCGTCGGCTACATTCTTAGCAGTTGCTAAACCATCATCACCGGTAACAGAAGCAGTACCTGCAGCATCACTGTTGATAGTGGAACGTTTTGTAGAAACTTCTACAGTGTCGCCATTCATCTTCGTAGAAATGAAATCACCAGTAGCACCTTTTACATTAAATGCTACATCACCATCTTTTAAGGATTGGCTAGATGCAGTACCACTATCTGCACCAAGGGAGATAGTACGATTCACTGCGGCAGAAGAATTATCTACTTTAGTTTTAGTATCTGTATCTAAACCAACAGTAATAGTTTGACCATTTACAGTCGCCGTTACACCGTTAGCACCAGCTACATTAAGTTTTTGGTTTTTAAGATCAATAGTCCCATTATTAGTACCATCTGTAATATTTAGGTTTTGGGACAAGTTAGCAACGGCTTGCTTAACATCTCCAATATTGGCTGCATTGGAATCAGTTGTACCACCACTTGCAACATTAGTGATTGTTTTATTGCCTCCGTTGATACCATCAGTTTTATCAATGGAGATACCACCTACAGTTACTTTATCTGTTGTAATACCAGTACCTGTAATTGCAGTAGTACCATTTGTTAGGCCAGATGTATTGATTACTGTGTTGCCAGCAGTAATAGAATCTACTGTAAGGTCTTTCTTCGTAGCTACAGTAATTTTCTTTTTATCTGTACCATCTTGAGTAATCAAGATATTGTCACCATTGATAAGATCTACTGTGTCCCCACCTTGTACAGATGTTTTATCTGTTGTGCTGGAATTTGTTGTAAGATTCCATGCTGCACCAGCTTTAGCCGCATCAGCTGCCTTATTAATAGCATCAGCTACATTTTTAGATGTTGCTAAGCCATCATCGCCGGCTACAGATGCTGCACCTGTATTAGCATCGCTAGTAATAGCTGCACGCTTAGTGGAAATTTCAACAGTATTGCCATTCATCTTCGTAGATACTAAGTCACCTGTCGCAGCTTTTACATTGAATGCCACATCACCATCTTTTAAGGATTGGCTAGATGCTGTACCGCTATCTGCACCAAGAGAGATGTTACGAGCTACTGCTGTAGAAGCATTATCTACTTTAGTTTTTGTAGCTGCATCAAGACCTACTGTAACAGTTTGGCCATTAACGATTGTAGTTACACCATTTGTACCGGAAACAGTAAGTTTTTGATTCTTAAGATTTACAGTACCATCTGTAGCACCATCAGAAACAGTAAGATTTTGAGATAAGCCATCTACAGCTTTATTGATAGAGTCCGCTACATTTTTAGCAGTCGCTAAACCATCTGTAGGGCTATTTACTTTAGCTTTACCATCAGCATCATTAGTAATCGTTTCAGTGGCAGTAGAAATAGTTACATTCCCATTTGTACCTACAGTTGCTTTTGTAAAAGTACCATCTGTAAAGTTTAAACCATTTGCAAGGGATACTTTGTTTGCATTGGCACCATTAGCTTTGTATGTCAATTGCGTTTGATTAGCTAGCTTCGTAGTATCGATACCAATAGCATAATCCTTGGAGTTAGTACCTGCTGTAGGTGTTACAGTAATAGGATTATCTGCTGGTGCAGCTTTACTTACCGTTACAGCAGCTACAGCTAAATCCTTAACCTTAGCTGGATCAACAGATACTTGAACACCTGTAGTAGAGGCCTTTGTACTAACCAAATTACTATCGCCATACACCTTGAAGGTTGCATCGCCATCTTTTAGATACTTAAGACCTGTGGATCCTGTATCACCAGTTAAGCCAATACCTTTAGTCGTAGCATTTACAGTATTGCTATCTAGGCCAACTACAAGACTACCATTATTTGTGCCAACTAAATCAGTTCTAATACCATTAGCACCAATTACTTTAAGTGGACTTTCACTAAGCTTAACAGTACCAGTTTTAGAATTTGTATCTAGGTTTAATGTAACAGCAGCTACAGCATTCTTTACATCTGTAATATTGGCTGCATTAGTACCTACATTACCACCGCTAGAAACATTGGTAATTTGTTGACCACCTGCACTAATACCATCTGTACCAAACTTAACAGTTTTCGTAGCAGTTTTTGCAGTTAAACCATCACGAGTTATGGTCACATTATTACTACCAGTAGTCGGACCAATTTGAAGCGTTGTATTACTCAATACATTATCGCCGGCTTTAAATGAATCGCCAGTAAAGTTTCTACCTTTTACAGAACCATTTGTACCATCTAGAGTAATTTGATTGCCACCAGAAGAAACCGTAACAGATCTATTAGCTTTCACAGTATCTACAGTAATCGCCTTATTCAAAGAAGTAGTAATTGTTTTGCCACTACGAGTTACTGTAATATTGTTGTCCCCACCAAAGATTACAGTATCTGATTTATTAATTACTTCAGGAGCACTAGGATCCCTGTCTGCCGCTAATTTCCAATGATATGAATTGGCAGAAATGGCTTTATTGATAGCATCCGCTACATTTTTAGAATCAGCCATGCCTGCAGCATTTGCAGAAGCTTGACCATTTGTGACATTAATATTTTGTGTTTTACCGGAAATTGTAAGATTTTGACCGTTGGCAGCTGTTGTAATATATGTATTATCGCCCTTAATGCCTAATGTACTATTTGCAATATTTACATTGCCAGTATTTACATTACCAGAGAACGCAAGGTTAACGCTCTTTAATTGGGCTACGTTAACTGCATCTGTATCTTTTGTGCCCGCTGCAAGACCTGTAAGTTGACGTGTTACAGTAGTACCATTACCAATAGAAACGGCACCAGTTGTACTAGTAAGTACATTGCCAGTTAAACCAGAATAAATATCTGTACGGTTTGTATTAGGATTATAACCTTTATTAGTAACACCACCTATTACATTAGCAACTGAATCTCGACCTAAAGCAACACCACCATCTACGGTAGCTATAGAATCAGGACCAATAGCAACAGATTTAACAGCACTTGCATTAGCTCTAGTACCAATAGCAATAGAATGTTGAGATGTGGAGTTAACGCGACTGCCTATGGCAATTGATTCTAGACCATTAGCTGTCGTAGCAGAACCGATTGCAAGAGCTCTATTGCCTGTAGCTTTCGTTGGAGTAGATCCATAAGAACCAATGGCAATAGTTCCATCACTATTTGCTGAAGCACTACCACCTAACGCCACAGAATTATCACCATCAGCCGTTACATTCATCCCCATAGCAACACTATTAAATTTATTAGACTTAGCAGCTTGACCAACTGCAACACCGCCTAACGCAGCCGTAGTTTCATTAGTACCAACAGCAACACCATTTTTACCAGATGCAGCGGACTTATGACCTACTGCAAGGGAATTTTCCCCAGTAGCAGTAGTTTGCATACCAACAGCAGTAGCCGATGTAGCATTAGCGGTAGACAAAATGCCTAAAACTGTTGAAGACGCACCTGTAGATGTATTCTTTCTACCTACTGCTACCGCACCTTCACCAGTAGCTTGAGATTCAGAACCAACAGCTAGAGAATTAGATGTTTTAGCATTTGTCTTATAACCAATACTTACACCTGCACCCCCATCTGCCTTAGCAGCAGTACCAATAGCTACGCTATATCCACCAGAAGCAACAGCATAATTATTAAATTGATCGGATGATGCGCCACCAATAGCAACATCGCCAGCATTAGTTGCTTGTGCATATGTACCACCCGCGAAAGCACCAAAACCAGTCGCATTAGTAGCACTACCAATAGCAGTACCACGAACACTAGAATTCGCGATTAGGCCTAAGGATACACCACCTCTGCCAGTCGCATGAGCACCAGCACCAATAGCTACAGCTGGTTGAGCTGGATCAGCATATTGTGAATTAGCTATTGCTCTGTAACCGATAGCAATAGATTGATTACTGTTGGACTGGGATTCATTACCGATAGCAAGACCATTAGTTAAGTTTGAATACATTTTAGTACCGCCCTCAATAGTTCCAGTCGGTCTATCTGCTGCAGTTACATCTGCAACTACACCAACTTGCATTGCCAAGGCAGCTAAGATACTTGCTACTACAATTTTCTTTTTCCCTGTTTTATTTTTTGCCATTTCAGATACTACAACGTAGCACTGTTTGGACTTAGACCAAATGACTTTAAATATCTTATTCATACATTTTCCTTCTTTAAATTACTAACCCTCAACTATATGAATTATATGTTCCACACTTCTCTCAGTCTGGAAATAATGAAAGCTACATAGCTTTACATTTATAAAAACCTATTTTTAATTCTACCATAATTTATCTAATTTTCTCAATTTAAAAGTGTATTTTTTGGATATTTACTATTATCTCAATTATGCATAGAGTATGCTCAAACACGCAGTATTATCATAATTCATTTATAATTCACCTTAATAAATTGCATATTATATGAATTTTTATGCCTTCAATTGAGAATACAAAGAATATTAGATTTCATTACAAAATTAATCATCGTCTAAAAATATTCATAAATTATTACTTATATACAGTTTTATCGATGATTTTATTAATTATTAAATTAGAATTTTCAGACTATTTTATTTTACAGATATAGCTTTAATAAACTATTTTTGTTTTCATACTAAAAAGAGCCTCCTCTTTCGAGGAAGGCTCTTTCTACTTTTACATATCCATTCACGGGATATACATAGTTCTAACTATATGTACAATATGATTATGCTTTATTTGCCAACAATTGGTTAACTGCTGCTTTCAACGCATCAATTTCAGATTGTTGTTGTTCAAGCTTGGATTTGTACTCTTCATTTTGGGAACGCAAGTGACTTACTTCATCTTGCATTACGTAGATAGAGCTGATAGGACCAGCTTTATAACGTTCTGGAATCGCATCTTTTCTATCACGGTTACCACCGAATTTGTGAGTTACACCAGCATTAATCATGTTATGGCTAGAACCAAGTGTAACACCAATATTGAACATAGTATCTTCAGTTTTGTAATGGGCAAGACCGATTGCACCAGCTGTTTCACCACGGTAGTTACCAATACCAGCCATGATTTGTGTTGGTTCCAATGGATCGTATTGGATTGGTTTCAACGCTGCCATAGCCGCCGCATGAGCACCAACACGTTGTGTTTCAACGCCTACATTGTTAATAGCTTGTTGTAAACCAGCTTTAGTTTCTTTCAATTGGCTTACGTTTACTGCATCTGTATCAGCTGTACCAGGTGCAACACCATGAATTTGGTTGCCACCATTGTTTAAGCCGTTTACAGTAAGAGATACAGGGCTAGCTGCTGCATTTGCAGGAGTGATAGTCATACCTGCACCGTTAACTGTTGTAGAGTTACCAGCTGCATCTTTTACAATTGTACCAGCAGGAGTGATCTTAGTAGATGGACCATTTTCATCACCTACAGTTACGCTGTTAAGACCTTTCACGTCTTTAGCTAGGCTATATGTGAAAGTAGTTTTATCTTGTTTTACTTCAAGGTTATCACCAGCTTGGAATTTAACAGTATCGCCACCTTGTACTTTTTCTACAGTACCGCCAGCTGCAGTTACATTCCATGCAGAAAGATCTTTAACTTGTTGTTTACCAGCATCTGTTAAGTTGCTCAAATCTTGGTTTGCTGCATTATCGATTTTTGCTTTAGTTGCATCATCAATCTTAACAGTAACATCTTCACCATTAGCAACAGTTGTTAAACCGTTTTCGCCTTTAATATTAAATTTCACATCGCCTGTGCTCAAGGATTTTTCATCAGTAGAACCTGTGTTACCACCTAAGGAAATCTTACGACCGATTGCTTCTGTGTTTTTATCGATTTGAGCTTTGTTTGCTGCAATATTTGCTTTATTTGTTGCAATATCACCAGCATTTTTATTGATAGCGTCTTTGTTAGCAGCAATATTTCCTTTATTTGCTGCTACTTGGTCATCAACTGCTTTCAATTGATCTTCAGTTGCCGCACGACCAGATACAGGTTGTGTTTGACCTGGAACCCAAGTTGTATTAGTTAAACCAGTTACTTGAGG
>FLSB01000451.1_pt2 | contig 15554 bp, 15 predicted proteins | sample 1550551 | NCBI WGS metagenome assembly FLSB01 (sample SAMEA4031774, study PRJEB14383) | metagenome | biome: human; feature: oral; material: saliva | place: Philippines | collected 2014 | reverse complement strand
AACTCACCCGCTTGCGCGGGTATTTTTTTATTTTACCACAATTACTTCACATTTCGCTACAATTGTGGTAAAATAAATCTAATCATTGATGACACACCGCTGGTGTGTCGATAGAATTTTTGTAAACAAAAATAATTATAAAAAAGAAGAAAAAAACAAAATTTGTTTACACAAATAAAACAAAATCAATAAAACAAAAATGATGATACATAAAAAAGGAGAAAATCACTATGTCAAAAACTACTATTAAAACCCTAACAACCTCAACAGCTATTGCGCTTGCGTCTGTTGGTGGAACTGCATTTGCTCAAGAAGCAACTACTACAACAGCAGTTGATGCAACTGCTGTAAATGAACCAGCTCTTGTTTCTAAACCTGTAGCTGATGCAAAACCAGAAGTGAAGAAATCTTCTGATGTCAAACCTGCTCTTGATGCTCAAGCGTCTACTGTTAAGCAAGTTGAAGTTGAAAGTGAAACAGCAAAAGCTGAAGCTACTTCTGCTAATCAAGCTGTTACAACTACCGAAACTGCTTTGACAAGCGCTAAAGAGGACTTGAAGTCAGAGGAAGCTGTTAAAGCAAATGCTACAGAAGAAAATATCACTGCTACAAAAGCTAAACAAGATGCGAATGTAAAAGCTCAAGAAGCCAATCAAAAAGCAACTGAAGCGTCTACTGAAGCCATTAAAGCTCAAACTGAAACTGTAGCAAGTGAAACAGCTAACGTTGCAAGCGCAAGAACTAAGAAAGCTGAAGCGGATAAAACAGTAACCGCTAAAGAAGCTAATGTAAAATCAGCTGAAGACGCGCTAAATGGTTCAGGACTTGACGAAGCAAAAGCTTCACTTGCCCAAGCTGAAAAAGATATTGAACAAGCTAATGCAAATATCTCAAGCGCAACAACAGCTGTCGAAACAGCTAAGAAAGCAGATAGCAACCGAGCAGACGCCATCAAACAAGCTGAAAACAATGTGAATGTCAAAAATGACGCCTTGAAATTAGCTAAAGAAATGATGGACGCCGACCAAAACAAAGTCGATTCTATTCAAGAAAAAGCAGATGCAACAGCGTCTAAAGAAAAAGAAGCTCAAACTGCCTTGGATGCACAGAAAGCTCGCTCTGGTGAAGCTGTCATTCATATGGGAAATCCAGTTCATCATTTGACAGATGAAGAAAAAGCTTACTATGGTCTTGATAAGAACGATATCACATTCTCAGATGCTAAAAGCTATTATGTACGTAATCGTTATAAGAAAGATGGTAAAGCAGACGAACTTATGTTGACAATGGGAGTAAAAATGAGTAATGCTCTCAAAGTTGACTTCAATCAAAACGATGACAAACGTAACATCAATATTGATAATCTAACAGATACAGAAATTGCTGAAATTAGTGATTTTTATGCTAAACTCATCAATGCTTTGCAAGAGAAAATGGGATATCCTACAACTTATCGCGCTTACGCTGCTCAAGATACTCTTGAACATAGTAAGAGAAAAGCAAAAGCCTATGAAGCACGTGGTACTGACTCAGCTGAAGCTGGTCACATCAAAGATAATATTGGTGCTGAAAATATGGCATTTATCTACAAAAGTGACCAAATCACAACAATGCTTGATTTAAAATATGCTGTATTAAACGCATTTAAAGAATATTCATTCTTAGATGATGATTCAAATTGGGGACACGCAGCTAACAACCTAAACGGTGGTGGTGTTGCAATGACCGTTGCTAACATCAATGGTAAACGTTGGTTCGTTAACTCATTTGGTAGCGATGGTAAACACAAAATCAACCTCAACCAAGACCTTGACCAACTTGAAGCAAAACTAGCTGAAGCACAAAAACAAAACAACCAAGCTCAGACTGCTCTTACAAATGCTAAAGCAGAATTGGCAGAAGCTTCACGCAAATATGCTTCTGCACTTGAAGCTAAAACAGACGCTGAAAAAGAATTGGCAAGCAAAACAGCTAGTCCACTTCAAACAGAAGTTGCTGAAAAGAACTTGCAATTGGCAAAATTTGCTTTGAAAAATGCACAAGAACGTAAAGCAACTGCTGAAACAGCTGTTGAAAACTTTTCAAGAAGCCAAGCAGAAAAACAAACTGCTCTTGAAACAGCTAAAGATGAACTAGCTACAGCCAAAACTGCCCAAAAAGATGCTGAAACTGCTCTTACAAGTGCGCAAGCAAAATTGCAAGCTGAAGAAAACAAGTTGAAAGCTCTTCAAGCTGAACAAGAAAAGCTCCATGCAGAAAAAGACCAATTGGTATCAGATGCTAAAGCAATTGCAACTGAATTGAGTGCTTATCTAAATGCAGATAAGAATCTTGCAAATGCGCAAGCAAAAGTAGCTGATTTAGAAACAAAATTGGCTCAAGCAAAATCTGCTGCAAAATTGGCACAAGATAAATTGGATGCAGTTACAGCTAAATTGCAAGCTGAACAAGCTAAATTAGCTGAAATCCAAGAAGAGTTTGATAAGTTGCTAGACTTAGAAAACAAAGCTAAAGAAAATGTAGTTGCAACTCTACCAGACGGAACTGTTGTTGCTGTACCTAGAGTAGCACCTACTGTTGAAAAACTACCTGAGTTTGATGTAAATTCACTAAATTCATCAACTACTACTTCTAAAGTACCAAATCAAACTAACTCAGTTATTCATAATAATAACACTGTTAATACAACTAAAGTTCAAAATCAACTTGAACCTGTTTCTATCGAAAACAACAAACCTGTAAACGTTGCTTCAACATATACAGATAAAACTAAAGTTGCTAAACAAGCTGAAGCTAAGAAAACTGAATTACCAAACACTGGTGAATCTACTTCAACACTTACAGTGTTCGGATTAATTGGTGTATTGACTGGATTTGGTCTTGCTTCACATAAACGCAAAGAAAACTAAATATAAGTGAAAGGAGGAAACACGTATGTTTCCAAAAATCAGACTTGTTGACGTAGTAATCTTCGTGATTTCCTTCGTCATCACTAAAATATTCCTTGAACGTAAAGCACGAAAACGTGCTATGAAACGTTCAAGATATTAATAAAGAAAATTGGTCACAATGTGACCAATTTTTTTAGAAAGGATTTTAAACATGCCAAATATTGTTAAAATACAAAATAACTTATCTAACAATGATAATATTCTCATAATTGAAAACAATCAATTTATCATCATTAAGTGCAAAAAATCAGATTACCTTAAACTAAAATCCACATCATTATTAAACAATAATGGAATATACATTCTCTATAATGATAAAAAAATGTATGTTGGTCAAAATTCTAGTGAACATGGGATTATCAATAGACTTGAAAAACATTACGTTAATAAAAAATGGTGGAATGAGTCTATTATATTCATCCCAAAAGAATTATTCACAAAAGCTCATTATGACTACATTGAAAAAACTTTAATATCAAGATTAAAACAACATCATATTCATTTAGACAATAAAAATATTGGTAACACTTCTCCTATCACTATTGATCAAATAAATCAATCAGAACATTTTATGTCCAATATATTGCTTACATTAGATAAAATCTTTAATATCAATATCTTCAAATTGACAAAAAATAATTATACCAAACATCTAGAAAATCTAGTGAACAAACTACTAGATAATACTTTAGAAGAAAAAAATTAGGCGACCAAAGGTCGCCTAATTTTTTTCTAATTATGGTACAAATATACGGTCACCTTTTTTGAATACAGCATCTTTTGATATAGAATTTTCTTTAGCTAATGTATCAATATCTACACCTGTCAATTCATTAACTACAGATAAATCATCACCACCAACAGCTTCATAAACATATCTATATTTAGACATATATTTAGCTTCAGGAGCTTTCATATTATCATTCGATACAGAATTATCTTTTTCAGAAGATGAAGACATATTAGGTTTTGATTCATTCAAGCTAGAAGACGTATCCATATTTGATTTTGTTTCAGACTTTGAAGCATTAGGTTCTTTCATTTTAACATCATCATCTTGACTTAATTTATATTCACTACTTGAAGCAACTTGTTTAGTATTATCAATTTTAGAATCAATTGAAGCTTTATGCATATGAGAATTTAAATAAAAACCTGTTAATGAAATCATAAAAACTATAATTAAAAATGTTATAAACATATAAATTTTATTTTTCAAATTCATAATAATAATCCTTTTTTCTTTATTTTTTAAATGAAATTATAATCTAAAGTCATTATATCATATTAAAAATAAATTATCAAATATTTTTTTGACATTGTTTCACAATGTCGATTTAAATTTTGCATTATATTGTTGACAAAATTCATCATTTACGATATAATGTTATTATTGATTGGAAGCATGTATGATGTATGTCCTCACATGCACGCACCGACCGAATTCAAAAGATGAGGTTTGCACGTATCGGAATGATGCGAAAAGGTGTGGTTTTAGTAATAAAATTGTTATCAATGTACTATAAAAGTGGGCGTAAGGTTTGGTCACTAGATTTGTCTCTGTAATGGTCGCAAATTGAATGTTTTTAGCCGAAGATATCACCAAATCAGGAACGCTTTGCCTTGAAGCATGGAGACATGTGTATAACACTTCTGTTGTAGGTAATTCCGCATAATGGCAAAATGGTTTACTTTAACATACTAGTCAGTTGAAGGTATCAATCCTTCTATCACACCAAGATTGAGATTAGCTACCTCAATCTGTGATATCGCTTAATAATTATTGATTTCTAACTATGTAGGTGTACCCTAGTCCTACTTTATGACTGAATAACCTACTATCGAGGTAAGGTACAAGGTCCACGTTCTCAAAAGGAACGTCTGAGGTCAGATGTGAACCAACGGATTTTGGTACGGTTAGAAAGTAAGTAATAGAGTAATATCTGGTTCCGTAGCGTCATGGTGGGTGAGTAATCATCGTTATTCACCAACCTAATGGTTCGCTTAGTTCGTTGACGGTTAGAAATAACCTATAAGGAAGTGCAGATAAACGCTGGCTAAAATCGAAAAGAAAAATTCTACAAGGAGTTTTCTTTGTAAATGATATTATTAAGGTAGATATTGTGGAAATGGAAGTATCAATCTTCCCTTCTCATTGGAGAAGTGACAGAATAGATGACGTTTATTGCTGATTGTGGGTAAAAAGTAAATCCCACACAATCATTTATCCACCATAGCTCAGTTGGTAGAGCGCATGACTGTTAATCATGATGTCACAGGTTCGAGCCCTGTTGGTGGAGTTTTGATGATTAAATGAAAAATACCATAAATCTCCTATATTATTAATTTATACATTTTTGTTTTTCGCTTGATTTTTACTATTTAATCATCAAATTTACGGGGAGGTAGCAAAGTGGCTAAATGCGGTGGACTGTAAATCCATTCCTTCGGGTTCGGGGGTTCGAATCCCTCTCTCCCCATCAGATAATTAATTTGTATATAAAATGTAAGTACTGATATTTTATCTGTATATACAAAAACATGAGTACTATTTGGTATTCAACTAAGGGTAAATGTTAAATCTACCTAAACCAAAATGGTAAAATTAAATAAGTTAGTGAGAATTAGATTAACTTTATCACCTGAACGAGTACACAATGTAAATCAGCTGAAATGTTTTTGTAGCCACAAGTATGAGATTAACAAAATCTACCCATTGGGTAGATTTTTTTTTTACAAATTAAAAAGTCTTTAATTTACAACACTTCTGAAATATGATATAATAGATGTATCAAATTTTGAGGTGAAAATTAAATGACTGAAAAAAAACAACCACTTAGATTACCAACATGTTACTACTGCGATTTACCATTTGATCACGATTTTGATTCAATCATTGATGAAAATACACAACGTTTATTCATTGGTTACCAACCATGCGAAAAATGCAAAGAAACCATTTCTAAAGGATTTTTATTAATTGGTGTTACTGAAACAGAACAATTTCCAGGTCAACCACATGTATCTGAATATAAAGGTAAAAAATTATATCCAACCCAAAACATGATTGTTCTATCAAACGAAATGAAAGCAATTCTTCAAAAAAATGAATTGAACATTGATAAAATCACTGATGAAACCAATGCAGCTTGCATGCCAGATGAATTCGTAAAAGAATTAATTCAAGAAATGAACAAAAAATTAAACGAAACGGAATAAACTTATGTTTTATTACTTCAATGCACTCAACCTATTCTGGATTGAACTATTTTTACTTTCCATTTTAATCCTAACAGGAATTTTGAATTACAAAAACAGATTCACTATTAAAGATAAAAAATTTAACAAAAACATTAAAATTCTTTCAATTATTGGCATTCTATTTTTAAGTATATCGACCTATCATTTCCTTGGTTTAAAAAAACAAGGTCTACAAAACATCTTTTCCAACCCTTATTTAGTTTCAAAAGCATCAAACAATACACCAAAACCAAATCAAGTAACTGAAATCGATAAATTAAACTCTTTATCTGATGACGACAAAGTAAAAACAACAGTTATTATTTTTAAATTCGGTTGCCCTGACTGCCAACGTTTATGGTTAAAAACAAAAAGTTTGACTGAATTACAACCATCTAATAACGTCTTATGGATATCAAACAAAGATTATAACAAAGAACATTCAGAATTAGTAAAAGAAGCCAAACATTACCCAACCATCATTCAATGGGTGAAAATCAATGATGAAATCAAATCTGTCTACATTGAAGAGCCTAGCGATGATAGACTTTACAACATTATTCAAAACATGAAAAAATAGATACCTTATGGTATCTATTTTTTTTATTTCGTAGAACCAAATCCACCAGAACGTTCCTTAACAGTCACATCATCATCCACTTTCAAAAATGGTAAGAATATACCTTGTCCAATTCGCTCACCTTTTTTGATTTTCTTATCTTTGAAACCAAAATTATAAACAGCGAACATGATGTGACCTTCGTTTGACTCATTGTTGTAATAATCGGCGTCTACTACACCAATACCATTTGAAAGAATCAAACCTGATTTTAAAGCTATTCCTGAACGGATGCTTAATTGTAAATATTCATCTTGATCCATGTATGATTTCACACCAGTCGGAACCAAAGTCGCCTTCACATCGATATCATCAAACCATTTATCCAAAAATTGTTTCCAAATACTTGGAACGACAATATCTTCAGCTGTCTCAAAATCATATCCTGCGGACGCTTTCGTCTGTCTAACAGGTAAATGGATATTCTTATCTAAATAAGATGTCAGTATTTCAAAGCCACGTTTTTTCATTGTCATTTTAAAAACCTCTCAATATTGTATTACATTAAGTATAACATAATGTATCTACAAAATCAAGTAAAAACAACTCACTATAAGATGCTCTAAAACGCTCTCTAAGCCATTTTAACTTCCCAACATACAAATAGACCAGCTCAACAAAAAAACGGCTCATACGAGCCGTCTGATACCTTAAAATCGATTCTATGCATTAGGATAGATGTAATAAACACCACCACCATGACGAGCATCATTAGGATTAAATTTACCACGATGATTTCCAATAGTTTGATTTCCACTATAATTTGCTTCCATCACTTCAATAGAACCATCATCATATACATGTGTTACATAAGCAACGTGACCGTAGTTAACCCCTTCATACATTACATTAGGAAATACAACGACTGATCCAACCATTGGAACATCACCTGTAGTATAGCCTGCTTTACGAGCGCTTGCACCCCATTCATTGGCATTACCCCAGTAATTTCCAACCCAATCAGCTAAAGATTTAACACCCCAAGTACATTGTCCAATAGGATAAGTATTTGATTTATCGTTAATTGGATTTGTTAAAACAGGTTTTGATGCAAGTGCTTCAACAACAGGTGTTTCAACTTTAGTTTCTTCAATTTTAGGTTTATCTTTAGGTTGTTCAACAATTGATTCAGCTTTCAATTCTTCTTTTACATCAACAACATCAGATACTGGTGTTTCAAATGATTTCAAATCTTCTTCTGTAGATTTAATATCTTCATGTTTTTCTTCTAAAACAGATGTTTCAACATTATCAATTGATAAAGTATCATCATTACTATTTTTAAAATCACTAGACACATTATCTGTTACATCATTAACACTCAAAATAACATTTTCTGAATCCTCAACTTTTGAATCAGTAACAACATCTGAATCAGAATAAATAACATTGTTATCTTCACTAATAGGTGTAACATCATTAGATACATCATTAATTTGATTTGAAGTATTAAGATCTTCTGATTTCACATCTTCATGAGAACTTTCAGTATCAGTCGTAGTTTCAACATTATCTACATTTGTTTCTTCAATATTTTCTTTAATAACATCTTCATTTTTTAAATCTTCAGATTCAGAAATAGCATTATTAATTAACTGATCATGAACAACTTCAGGTTTTAACTCTTCAGCATATACATTCGATTTAATTTTACTTTCTTCTTTAGGTTTTAACTTATCAACTTGAGATGTAATTGTTTCAACTTGTTGCTTAATATTATCTTTTACAACATCTACATCAGCATTAACAGAACTGATATAATTTGAACCCAATACAGCACTACCAGTCAAACCTAGCACTGTTAAACTTGATAAAATAATTTTTGATTTATACACAATAATTAGCTCCTTTAATCTCAATAATATTCAATATCAAAACTTTCGATAATACACTATAACATACAAATGTTACAAATATATTTCAAAAACATTATTTTTATGAAAATAAATTTAGCTATGGTATATATACCATAGCTAAACATTTAGAAATCATAATCAAAATCAACACTTTTAGATGATACACTCTCATTTTCAAGATAACGATTTTTTACAGTCACACTATCTCGATATTGATCCAATCGACTTCTAATTTCAATTTCATCTTTTAAAATATTATCCATATTATACGGACTATTATCTAAAGTTTCACCATAAACCCAATTTTTCAAAGGTGTTTTTATTAATGATGGTAAACCTAAACGTTTACGTTTAGCATCACTATATTTTAAAATAAGTTCATTTAATTCAGTAGGCAAATAGTACTTATATTGCAATGTTTCCAAATCTAAATAATAAGGAATACCATATCTATCAATATCAAAAGGTCTTTCTTTATCATCCAAACCTAAAAAATAATGTGTCATAATTTCATGATAATCATAATTTTTTGCCATATCTAATCTCACTTCTGTCAAAATATGATTTTTAATAATTTCTCTATCTGACTCTAAACGAGCCTTCACTGCTAATTCCATCTGATATTTACGTTCATCATCACGTAATTTTTCACGGTCTTTCTTTTTTAAAGCAATCATCCGTCTAAACAAACGCAATCTAAAATTATTAGACATCAAATCCATATAAACATCATCAGAAATTAAAGGTCCAATATGATTCACATAATAACTATTATTAAACATATCTAATTACCAATTTCATAATCTTTCATATCCTCTTTAAGTGACGCACCTACACCAGCATCCGCCATAACAAGCTCCATTTTTTTAATTAACTGATCATCAGTCAATTCAGGTGTTTTCTTAGCGTCCTTAAGCATAGCTTCCTTCGTTTCTTCAAAAGCAATTAATCTTTCTTGCCGTCTTGTACGCTCACGAGTAATATAATTCACATTAATTGAATTATTTTGAGTGTCAAAATCAATTCGATTATAACCATCTGAAACATCTTTAGCTTCTGGAACTATTTGTAAAGATTTAGAAACATGACCATTCATTTTAGAATCGATTAATTCAAATTCAGATTGACGTTTTAATTGTTCAAATGATATACCTTGACCACCACCATAATTATAATAACTATTAATTTTAGTCATTGGTTTTTCAGCTTCATTTGTCAAAGAATCAACCATTCGTTCCCAACTAGCTTTCTCAATACTTGTAGAAAAACGTTCTTCCACTACATCGTTTACAATCAAATCTGGAATACGACGTTTCAACACTTCACGTTTCACATCATCCCAAGTACCTATTTCTAAACTAGGTGTTGGTTTTTCATCTGCTTCAAAATCAATTTTACCGACAGGTACAGCTTTTTCTTCAAATTCAGACCAATCTAATATAATTTCATTTGGTTGAACATCATTATTTTCAACAATTTTATCATTTTCAATAACAAAAGATTTATCATCAACATTTTCAGATTGAATACGTTCAGCTTCAATCCTATTTTCTAAAACAGGTTCTTCAAAACTATAACCTTCAGTTTCCATTTTAGAAATAACAACAGCATCTTCAGCAACAGATTGATCATCACTATGAGTATCAATACCATAATCAATATTTAAATCTAAATATTTTTCTAATGGTTCACCATATAAAGGTATATTTACAATCATTTGGAATTTATTACCTGTACGTGAATCTTTAAAATCACCTTCCCAAACTCCAACACCCTCATTTAAATGGTCAAAAAATTCAACCCGTTGTGAATCACGTTCCATAAACTCAGAACCTTCATATAAATGTGTGAACTTAGGATGTTTAGAATTAGCATCTTTATCAAGAATGACATTTCGCATACGTCTAATAGAGTCAGCAGAAACACCATCTTGACCTGCCCACTCATATAAAGCATTTAAAGACTCAGTATAAGACTTCGTCAACCATTCTCGTTTAGCAGGATCTTTTGTATTACGCATATCCTCATTAAACTTAGCTGTTTGAGCTAATTCAGTCAGAGCTGCTGATCTAGCGTCAAAAGGCACATGTGTATCACCACTCAAATAACGACCTGATATACTAGCCTGACCTCTAGACTTAGCTAATTTATGAGCTGTATTCTCAATAGGTTTTCTAAATTGATCTAAGAAATCATTTCTAAATTGCTTATTAAAAACAGCATTAATTGCAACATGACCTACAATTCGAGCAACAGCCATACCACTAACACCTTTAGCTAAAGATTCTTGATAACGCTGTATTTGAGCACGAACTCGCTCAGTTCTAGCTTTTTCAAGCATCTTTTTATTATAATCACTTTTACCACCATCTTTACCAAATTTAGAATATTTTTTTACAAATTTAACATAATCAGAATCAACCATCTTTAAATCTGTAATTAAACCCATTGATTCTCTACGTAATTTATCATCAGTGACAGATCCTACTTTTTCAAATTCAATAAAATCTTGGTGTTTACGTCGAGTATGTTTAATTTTTTTTGATACTAGTTTTTTAATACCCATAAATCATCACCTCAATAATCATAATCATAACTTTTATCATTACTTGGCTTAAAACCATGCATAGCATCTTGCAAACGATTCAACATTTCTTCATCAGAATAACCACCATTAAAACGACGTTCTTCAGATTTAATTTCTTGCATAATTTCATATTTATCTTGTAAATAAGATATTCCAAAATCATTTAAATAAATGTCTAAATCAGACTCAGACATTGAACCTAAATCTTCAAGCTCAAGACCATATTTTTGGATATCTTCTTCATGTTCAGATGCTTTAATATGACCTAAGCGAATACCAACCCAATTAACAACTGGTAGTTTTTCTTCTTTATTAAAATCAATACTCATAACCCTCATCACCTCTCGATACTGAATGATCAATTGTGGATTTTTCAATATTATCAAATTTCATCATCAAATCCTCATCTGAAGGACTTTGATTTAACTTAGAAGCTAAAACACCTGCTCCAATTCCAGCACCTACCATACCAACATGCATTAAACCTTCTTTGACATTCAATATTTTTTCATCTTTCCAACCTGATATTTCAGCTTCTAAAACGTTTTTCAAACTATCCATACTTAAATCTTTGTTTACTTCATTAACTTTTTGTTGAGTTTTAGCTCTCAATTGTTTTCTTGCTTTACTTGCCATATTTTAAACCTCCAATTCATGATCCGTCGCATTTTCACGCGCAACTTTTGATGCCATATATTGTTCATACATTTTATTTAATTGCTCGTCTGACATGCTATTTACAATATCTCGTGAAGAAGGTTGATCTTTAAAACCTAAATCCTTTTTCTCTAAATTACGCTTATAAATTACATCCATCAATCCTTGAATATAAGGTGTATCACACTTATTACGAAATACAAATTCTTGAATATCTCTTGAATCTGCAATAATTTCAGGAACAACCTTATCTACAACATTATTCCATTCATCATTTGAAATACGAGATAAAATATCTTTAGCATGTTGGTCTGGAATTGAATATGATTTAATACCTGAATTTTCTACTGTCTGACCATATTCGTCTTTAAGTTCCAAATCAAACAATCGATGACTCTTATAATACAAACTCATATGGTCATTTTGTTCTGGTATAAAAACCAGAGGTGTGTTTGGATCAGGTTGATAAGAACCACCAACTTCAGTTGTTTTTTGCAAATAAGACATTAAATTGTTTTGAATCAAAGGTGTTGTAATCATTTTCATCATATACAATTGTCGATTACTATTATGTCGTCCACCTTCTTCATAAAATCTACGTTCAGCTAAAGCTTGTCTATTTTTATAATATTCATCTCTTTTTTCATCAGACATAAACAAAACTTTACCAAATTCAAGTTCCTCTTTAGCATCTTTCATTAAACGATTAAAATCAATACCTACCATATTAATCCCCCATTTCACGATCACGACCAATACTCACATCAGGTTTATTATCTAAACCAACTTCATTTTGAACTTGTTCAAATTTTCTTAATAATTCTTCATCAGAAGGTCCTTCAAGAATTTCAGATTCAACAGATTCATTAGGATTAACTACTTCAACCTCATCTTGAACATCTCTTTGTTCAAATTTTGGTTCCAATGTTTTTGGTTCATTTGGATTTCCAATTTGTACATCAGGAGTATTTCCTTTCACTGGACTATTAGGACCATATTTTTCCATCATTTCTTTCTCATATTGTTCAAACAATTTATCATCACGTAAATTATTTAAATCACCACCCTTAATTTGACTAACATCAATACCTTTAGATTCAAGATAATCAAAACGTTGTTTAAACAAATCACGTTCTTCTTCACTAATAAAACCATATTCATGTAATTTATCCATTGCATCTTGTGGTTTTTCAGCCTTAACATGCATCACCAATTGACCTTTATCATCACGACTACAATGTACACCATCCATAGAATCATTTTTCAAAAAATCATCTAAATCATCATAATAAAGACCTTTTTCTTTTAAATTTTTAATAATTTCATTCAATTTTTCATCAGAAATATTACTTGTTTTTGATGAAATCAAATTATCATCTTCTTCTAACTGAAGTTCATCTTCACGTTTTTTATTCTTTTTCAAAACTTTTTTTTCTTTATCATTTTCATCATATTCTTTATTAATATGTTTACGTTTTAAATTTTTAACCATATTTTAATCCCTCATACTATTTTAACAAAAATATATAGATAAGACCAACACTCTGTGTTGGTCTCAAACTATATTACAAATTTGGACCATGTTGTTCCAGATTTTTAGAATCAAAATCATTACCCAACATTTGTTCAATCAATGCTTCACGTGAAGCACGCGCATTATCTGCGACTAAATCAGGAATAGTTGATTTCACATCAGCTTCAGCTGATTTCTTAATTCCAACTTCAATTGGTTTTTGATCAACTTCAACCACAACTTCTTTATCTTTCTTCACAATAACATCTTGCTTAATTAAAGCTTTTGTTTCCAAACCTTTATTTTGAGCTTCAATATTACGTTGAATACTAGATGGTGCAAATTGCGATGTGAATTTACCTTCAAATAAATTAGCTTTCTCATTGGCTAAAGTTTGTAACAACTCATAACTTGGAGTATAACTCAATTTATCCATAGGTGAACCAAGTATATCTAAACCTTCCATTTCTACGTTCATAATATAACCATGATCGTCAGATAACACTTTTGCAATCTTTTCAACCTGATTTCTATTGACAGGAATGTTCAAACCTTCCTTACTTTCATAGAACTCACAGAAATTATCAACCCAGTCTTCAGCTCGCATTTGATCTTCATTATCAGTTTTTCTCCAAACTGTAGAACCATCATAATCAGTAGTTTTCACCACTTCACGACCACGCCAAATACGTCTAGCAGAACCCATCAATAGTTCATATTTGTGTCGAGCATCGATAGGGTCATGTTTCGCTTGAAGAACGGCTTGAGACACAGGATGTGTTAAGTCTAAGACTTCTTTACAAGCGTGATTACGTAACGCAGCAATACCACGTTGTGAATATTTCCCAGCAATACCTGTACCATACGCCTGAACTTCTTTTGCGTATTGAGTATTTTCATGATCTACTGATGTAGCAAGTGATTTATCATGAACCTTCACAACATTCACTTCACCTTTTTCAGAAATAGAACCTTCAACACCTAGATATTTCATATAATCTTCAACTTTACCCAAAGAACCCTTAGCTCCAGTTAAAACTACTTCGTTCACAACAGATTGTAAGTGGGACTGCATATCAGTATAAACCAAAGGTCTACCATTAGATTGAGTAAATGCTTCACGAACATGTTTAGACAAGTCACGAACAGCTTGTTTATTCACATTCAACATTTCATTACGATCAATTTCACCAGCTTTATATTTGTCCAACGTATCGTTCAATACTAGTGTAACATCATTAATGTGTTCTGTAAACTCAGGATGTTCACTTGCGTGAACTTTTAATTCTAAACCAAAATTAAAATTAATCGGATGAACTTGCTTACCTGCAATTTCAACAAAATTAGCTTGGTCCAAAATATTAGCTTCTTGAGATAACTTAGTTCTTAAATCATAATTAGCTTGTTTTGATTTACATGCAACCAACGCTACTGAGTCACCATCAAAGTCACCCTCAAAAGATTTAGCAGTTGTCGGATTAATAGCACAACCAACTAAGTCTTCTTTAATAACTACTTTAAGACCGCGCACACCACCATCTGCAATAACTGGGTCACGCCATACAGCAATATAATTACCATTTGTAACCCCTAAGTTTTCAGCAATTGCTGGCGAAATCGCAATCTCATCTAAATTTAATTCAGGATCAGCTGTCCAAACAGCTGTCGCAGAATGTGGTAACTTATTAGACATTAACCCATCACGAACATAATTGTGTTTACCTTCAAACTGACGTTTAATTACATCATTTGAAATACGGTTATAATCATCTTGAGCTTTCATTGGTAAATCTTTTAACCGACCTTCATAAACAGCTCGTTTTTTAGCATCCAAATCAGGATTCTCCAATTTTTCTTTTGCTTCAAGATATTGAACACATTTCATGTATAGATTCAAATAATTATTAGTATAATCATGATTTGAAGATGTACCATCTTTAAACTCTTGACCACTTCTTAAATGTGAACTCAAAATTGGAATTAGCGTATTACCTTCAGCATCTTTCATCATTGATTTACCATTTGGAAATTGCATATCAAAAGGTACTTTCAAGAAACCACCTTTTTCATCCAACATTTTACCAAATTGGGCTCTCATTTCACCAATATTGATTGTTCCATTATCTTTATA
>FLSB01331790.1_pt1 | contig 15781 bp, 14 predicted proteins | sample 1550551 | NCBI WGS metagenome assembly FLSB01 (sample SAMEA4031774, study PRJEB14383) | metagenome | biome: human; feature: oral; material: saliva | place: Philippines | collected 2014 | reverse complement strand
GATATCGCTGAAGGGGCAGATATTATCATGATTAAACCAGCCTTGTCCTACTTGGATATCGTTCGCGAAACACGTGACCGCTATGAATTGCCTGTAGCGGTATATAATGTGTCTGGCGAATATGCGATGGTTAAATCCGCTGCAGCAGCTGGTCTTATCGACGAAGAACGCCTCGTTATGGAAACAATGCTTTCCATGAAGCGCGCTGGTGCTAAAATCATCATTACGTACCATGCTATAGATATTGCTAAATGGTTACAAAAGTAAGGAGAAACCATGTTCCAACTCGGTAAATCTGAAAAGGCCTTTGAAGAGGCTAAACGTTATATGCCAGGCGGCGTAAACAGTCCTGTTCGTTCCTACCGCAGTGTAGGTTCTAACCCTCCGTTTATCAGCAGCGCTAGCGGCAGCCGTATTTATGATATCGATAACAACGAATATATCGACTATGTGTTGAGCTGGGGCCCTATGATTTTGGGCCATGCGAATCCTGAGGTTATTGCAAGCCTACAAGAGGCGATTCCTCGTGGCACTAGCTATGGCGCACCTACACTCCTAGAAACAGAATTGGCTAAAAAGGTACAAGCTTTCATGCCATCTATGGAGGTTATCCGCCTCGTTAACTCTGGTACAGAAGCGACTATGAGTGCTTTGCGCGTAGCTCGTGGCTATACTGGTCGCGATCGCATCGTAAAATTCGTTGGCTGTTACCATGGTCATAGTGATGCGCTTTTGGTGAAAGCTGGCTCAGGTCTTGCTACCTTTGGTGTACCAGACAGCCCTGGTGTTCCTCAAGGCGTAGCAGAAAATACGATTACCTTGCCGTACAATGACTCTGATGCAGTCCGCAAGTTATTCGACGAGATCGGTGATACTATTGCGGCTATCATCGTAGAACCTGTAGCAGGCAATATGGGCTGTGTGCCTCCAGAACCAGGCTTCCTTGAAACCTTGCGTGAAGTAACTAAGGCTCACGGTACATTATTGATCTTTGACGAAGTTATGTGTGGTTTCCGTGCTAGCAGCGGCGGTGCTCAAAAACGTTACAATATTAAAGCAGACCTTACTTGCCTTGGTAAAATTGTTGGCGGTGGTATGCCACTTGCTGTATTTGGCGGTGCTCGTGAGATTATGAACCAAATCGCACCAGCCGGTCCTATTTATCAAGCTGGTACATTGAGCGGTAACCCAATTGCTGTTACCTCTGGTCTTGCAACACTTTCCATTTTGCAACGGGATCCAACTATTTTTAAACAAGTAGAAGACGCAACCATTGCCCTTTGCGAAGGCTTTGAACGCTTAGCAGCGCAATACAATGTGCCTGTTGTAGTGCAACGGGTAGGCTCCATGTTCACCATCTTCTTCACTGATAAACCAGTTAAGAACTTCGATGATGCAGCGGCTTGCAACGAAGAGCACTTTAAAATGTTCTTCCACCATAACTTGAGCCATGGGATTTACTATGCGCCAAGCCCTTATGAAAGTAACTTCGTATCTATCTGCCATAAGAGCAGTGAAATCGAACGCACATTGGCAGTAGCTGATGAAGCTTTCAAAAAAATCGGTGATACATTAAAAAATTAATGATACATTATTGTAAAAGTATATAGTTTGTAGTTGTTTATGTATCGATGTAGGTGATGAACATGCAGTTTTACAAGAACTTAAAGCGTGCTCGCGTGCGCATGGGCAAAAGCCAAATCGAAGTAGCAAAGGCCGTAGGTATCAGTAATGCGGCGCTTTCAAACTACGAAACAGGGTATCGCGAACCAGATTTAGATACACTCTGTGCCCTGTCTCGCTATTATGGATTGACCTTGGATGAGTTGCTAGATGTAAATGGAGAACAACACGAGCCCATCTATGATCTCAGTCCTGTACTCAAAAATAAATACATCGCCTATAAAGGTGAAGTATTCGAGTTGAAAGACTCACAAAAACGTGCGCTCTTGCGCGAGCTAGATAATCTATTTACTAAATTTGAGAAATCAAAGGTAGAAGATAAAAGTAGCAAACCAAAAACGTACAAACATGGGAACCCACATATCAATCGTGCGGGACTAGCTAGTAGCGCTGGTAGTTTAGCGGCACGACGGAATATAAAGTAGTTTAATATATTACTTTGTATATTGAGGGCTTTCCTTAACTCACACAATTTAAAACAAAAGCACCATCTATCTTAGGGGAAACGATACATACGTTGGATCCAGGTAGATGGTGCTTTTTATTATATTCATTTAAATACTTAAGTTATAGACTAAGTCGTTTTATTCTCAAAAAATAAATAAAAGATAACAATATTAAAATATCAGTTGGTGATATAAGTTGGTTTAATATATAATTAAAATATAGAAGTAAATTGAATATTTAGTGGTCTTATAGGAGACATTATGAAAGTATGGAGCGGTGTAAAATCTATATTAGATCGAACACCTTTTAGGGTTAAATTTTATATTGGTTTTATCTTGATGGCATTCTTCATAATGGGACTTGTTACTTTACTTGCGTATATTAATAGACCGGGACAAATACAAAAACTAACAGTATATGAGCAAAAGTTAGCAGCTATATCGACGTATAAAGTAAGTGAAGAGCATTTTGCTACAGGTAGAAACGGGCAAATTTATGTTTTTAAAAATACATATAAACGTGTTACTTTGGAATCGGTAAAGAATATACTTTCAGAAGAAAAGATAAACTGGCGTGAAGTAAATAAGAGTCACATTATAGGATATGATTTAGATGATAATATTTGGGTTGATATTACTCATGATATAAACACAAAGGCTATCATCGTTAAATTAGAAAAAGACCGATAATTAAAGCTTGTATTTATTATGTATTATCTAAACTATAAGGAGATTCAGTATATAAATGGAGTTCATTGATTCTTTACTAAATTTATATAATACAAATTATGAGGTTAGCGGTGCAATTCAAGCTATAGGTCTTACTATTGCGTTTATTTGTATTCCTGAGTTGATTGGGAATCATGATAGCATAGAATCTTTTGCTCCTGCTAAGCCTATAGTGAGACGTGTAGTAAGGATTATTTTGTGTATCTTATTATTTTTCGAAATATTTACTTTGTTGGGATTGCTGATGGATAATGGACTATTATAGTCTGAATTTAATGAGTCAAATTAAATTTAATATAGGGCGAGACTATTGTATTTAGTGGATGAAATTAATTAAGTCTATCAATGTAGTTGTGACTCACGTGGTTTTTACCTTTATTATATACATTAACTTCTAGTGGTGAGGTATCTTTGGAGCTAACTTATGTAGATAAATGATTTTAAGTTCGTTGATGAAATTGATTGGATGAGCTTTCATGCAGATAGGGAAAAATTCAAAAAAATGGCTTGAGAGAATAGGTCTTTCTTGTTTAATAGTAGTAAGTATTATTTTGGGTGTTTGGCTTTTCTTTGCTACAAATTTTATACACCCATTTATCCACTATTTGGATCTAAGGGGAAGTATAATATATTACAAAGAGCCAACTAATATAATTGCTTCTAATGTTCTTGGTTTTGATGAAGTACGAGGGAAAATATATTATATAACTACAAATGGTATTGGTGTATATAATGAATTAAACAACGATCATGTATTTATATTACATAAAGAGCCACCTAATGAAATCAGAATAGATGACATTACTAATGTATATCCGGAATTTAGTCGTTTCTCTGATGCGGAACAGGAGGTTTGGAAAAGTAAACTTTATGCTGACTTTAGGGAAAGAATTCCTATAGAGGAAGGCAATATAATTAGATTTCCATTCTTTTTCTCTTACGAAACCCGTGGGATTTATAATTTAGCTACAGGTTCTAAATTATCGAAAATTGATACGTATAAAATTTCTAATAATATATTCTATAATGTTGATTTTGGAAGCATTACTAAGATAGATTTAGAAACTGGTATAGTATGGAAGTACTATTCTAATAACTTATTAGATTATAATTTTATTAATGAAACGGTTTTTAGTAAATCAAAAGAGTTTAGTATTAATGAATTAATCAAAGAACGAAATCATGATAAACAATTAAAAGATAAAATTATAATTATAGATCATTATAGTCAATTTAGTCAGGATGATAAGAACGTTATAGAAGAATTGTTTATTAAGTTAGTTACTGCACGAAAGAGTATGAGTTTAAAGCCAGAACATAAAATGGGGTTAGAAAACTATTTGGAATGAATGAAAGTAGAGGTTGATTAGCAGATGTGGAAAAAACGATTACTAATAATTAGCCTATTAGGAAATATTTTTTCTCTGTTTTTAATTGGAATCTATTTTCTAGTGAATTCCTGGTTTTTTCATGCTGAATTAGGTAGTGTGGTCGGTATAAAGCCTGATTATTTAGTTCAGTTAAATAATGAAGGTGTTTTGTATGATTATAGACAAATGATTAGAATAGCATCTGGTATAAAGTCATATAAACTGATAAACTCCTTAGAATCAGATAATTATCATATATACAAATCAATTAATAATCATCAAATTTTTATTGGTCAAGTAGACCCTGTTCAACAAAAATATATTATTTATGATGGATATTTAGATCACTATATATTTGTAAATCTTAAATTTAATATAGATGAAAAACAATATGATGATTTTATTGGAAGAATAAAGGTAATAGATGGTTATGAGAATGTACCTATAAGATATCGGCGTTTAATTGAAAGTGACAACTGGGAATATCTTTAATTCTTTAGCTGCTCTACTCAATAGAACTAGTATATAGGCTGTATAAAGGACTTTGAGGGATGAAAGTTAAAACAATTTATTCTGTTGGTTGGTATATATTTATAGGCTGTTTTAGCGTATGGCTAATTTGTGGACTAAGCTATAAGTTTTTATTTAATGATGCTGTTGAGCAGTCTAGAATGGAATTGACGCAAGCCTTAAATTGATGGGCTTAAGAATTTAGACATTCCATTACGATAAAGGTAGAAATTATGAATATAACTATTAGTGAAAGACGAAATATTGAGTTTTATTTTTTATTAATTGCCCTAGGTACATTAGAGGCTTATAGATATAATTGTATTGATTTAGATACATTAGAATCATTAATCTATCGAATGAAGATGTTGAGTATTATTGATAAGAATAATTTATCTTCGGAATTAGAAGAAATTGTTTTACGTGGTATGGGACTAGAAGATGTTGAAGCATGGGTTAAAGGTGTTTTTCCAAGTATGGTGTTAGTTGATACGATAGATACCATTGATATAGACTGTAAGACTTTGTTGATGGATCCTAAATATTATTCTTGTTTTACTGATTTTAAATTGTTTGAATCTATAGCTGATGCTGACTTGAATTTAGAAATTGATTATGTTTCATTAGTAAACTTTGAGTTTAATATGATGATATTTCTGTTAGGATTTACATTATTACTAAGAGAAATTGATGATGAGCTTATTCAGGTACTATTATCTTTTAAGGATAATGTTTTAAGTAAAATTAAAAATCTAGGCTATAAATATTCTGAGTCATTTAAAGATGCTATTGAACTTTTTGATTTAATTGATTTCCATGAGAATAGATTTAATCCTAAACGTCAACAGTTACTTTTGAAGAAAATTAGTATTAAACTAAGAGTGTATTTTGTCTCTGCTATTAAGGAGAAGATTGAGGCTGGTATCGATTTCTATAAATCAGATGGTTTACTATATTATGTAGAAGCAAAATAAAATATCTTTATTTAAATTAGTAAATTAACTAAATTAAATCCAAGTATCCTAATAAGCTATATTATGTATTTTATTACATAATATGGCTTATTTTATGTAGAGCTTATTTTAGAGAAGCTATAATATAAAAATAAAACTACTATATTGTGCAAACGCATATTTAAAGGTATGAAGTGCTAGAATTTTTTATTATATAATACTAAAAATTAGTGTTGCTTAAAATCTAAGTAGTTCTATTAAAATTACTAGAATTTTACGATTTTATGAGTGTTTTATGATAAAATAAAAGGTATGAATACTTCAACAACTAGGTCTATTACCTATAATGGCGACACAATTGAATATGAGTTAACCATCAAGCGTGTGAAGAACATGAACATGCGCATTACAAAGGATGGTGTGATCCATGTGTCAGCGAATGCATATGTACCGGATTATAGGGTGGACAAGTTTGTCATCGAGAATATGCCTTTCATTGAGCGGGCTCGTTACAAGATTGATGCATTGAATGCCAAGCGTGTCGATGCGTTGCAGTATGTGAATGGTGAAAGTTTATCAATCCTCGGCATTCCCGTTACGTTGCGCCTAGTTGAGCAGGATGGAAAGCCTCATATCGGCTTTGATGGTAAAGCCATCCTTACTATGGTGGTACCTCGTGGTACGACCTTTGAAGCAAAGCATAAATTAATGCAAAGTTATTGGCGTAATTTAGGGGAGAAGGTCTTTGTCCATTGGGCGAAGGTCGTGTATCAACGCTACCACAAGCAAGGTATTGATGTGCCTATGCCAACTATAAAGCAGCAGCGTATGAAGAGTCGTTGGGGTTCTTGTACGCCAGCAAAGCAGCTCATCAAAATGAACACCCGTTTATTAGAGGGACCACAGGCGTATATTGAGTACGTCATGATTCATGAATTTGCTCATTTTAAATATTTAGACCATTCCAAGAACTTTCACAATCTAGTGGCACAGTTTTTGCCAGATTGGAAGGCTCGTAAGAAGTCATTGAACGTGTATTTTGCTCATCGCCCTTAAAGGAGGTGTACCATGCAGCCATTTGTACATTTACATAGTCATACAGAGTTTAGTTTGCTGGACGGCATCAGTCGTTTGCCTGACATGGTACGTCGTGCGAAGGAGTTAAATCAGCCAGCCCTTGCCATCACAGATCACGGCAATATGTACGCAGCCATTTATTTCTATAAAGAGTGTATAGCCCAAGGCGTTAAGCCTATTATCGGTTGTGAAGTATATGTCACAGAAGGTAGCCGTCTTGATAAGCCGGAAGGTCGTAGCCGTGAACGATTGAAACATCTCATTCTATTAGCAGAGACTATGGAAGGGTATCGAAATCTAGTTAAAATCGTGTCGAAAGCCTCTACTGAAGGGTTTAATTATAAGCCTCGTGCAGACCGAGATTTATTGCGTCAATACAGCAAGGGCATCATTGCCCTTAGTGCGTGTATTCAAGGGGAAATCCCTCAATATATCTTGCAAGATAATATGGAAGGCGCGAAGCGATCCATTGAATGGTATATCGAGACGTACGGGAAGGATAATTTCTTCTTAGAAATCCAAAATCATGGTTTGCCAGAGGAGGCAAAGGCTCAAGAGGAGCTTATTAAGCTCAGTAAGGAATATGGTCTTGGCATCGTAGCATCTAATGACTTCCACTATGTATTAAAAGAGGATGCAGACGCGCAAGATATTAAGGTATGTATTTCTACAGGCCGTCGTCGTGCTGAGGTAGACCGCTTAAAGTTCCCGAATGATGAGTTCTATTTAAAATCTGGGGATGAGATGGCAGAGCTATTTGGACATATTCCGGGTGCCATCGAAAACACCTTAAAAATTGCAGAGCGCTGCAATGTAGAGTTTAATTTTGATGAACATCACTTGCCGCACTTTGATGTACCAGAAGGGGAAACGTCTAAAACTTATTTACGTAAGGTTTGTGAACGTGAAATTCCTCGCCTCTATGGGGAGACCTCTGAAGAATTACAAAAACGCCTCGACTACGAATTAGATGTTATTGGCACCATGGGCTTTGAGGATTACTTCCTCATCGTATGGGACTATGTACGCTATGCTCGTGAGCATGATATTTTAGTAGGTCCTGGCCGTGGTTCGGCGGCCGGTTCTGTAGTCGCCTATTTACTTGGCATTACGGGCCTTGATCCATTGAAGTATGACTTGCTCTTTGAACGGTTCCTAAATCCAGAACGGGTAAGCATGCCTGATATCGATATTGACTTCTGTTATGAAAAGCGTGGTCAAGCCATCGAATATGTAACGCGAAAATACGGACAGGAACGTGTATCCCAGATTATTACCTTTGGTACTGAGGCAGCGCGCGCCGTAATTCGTGACGTAGGTCGTGTGCTAGACTTACCTTTGGCGGAAGTAAACCGCATCGCTAAGATGATTCCCAACGAATTAGGAATTACCTTAGATAAGGCTCTGCAAGGCAAAGAATTAAAGGCTTTGTACGAAGCTGATCCAAACGTTAAAGAGTTATTTGATTTTGGTAAAAAACTAGAAGGGATTGCGCGAAATTCGTCCACTCATGCGGCGGGCGTCGTAATTTCTGCAGATCCTCTAGATGACCATGTACCGGTACAAAATGCCAACGAAGAAGGCTTTGTAACGCAGTACGATAAGGATAATATCGAGGAATTAGGCCTCTTAAAGATGGACTTCTTGGGCCTCCGTACCTTAACGGTTATGGGGGATGCTTTAAAGCTCATCAAAGCTAATCGTGGTATTGACCTCGATTTAGATGCTATTCCACTCGATGACAAGGCAGCTTGTGATATTCTCACTAAGGGCGATACCTCTGGTGTATTCCAGCTCGAATCAGAAGGTATTACAAAGCTCGTTATGGACCTTAAGCCTGAACATTTCGAGGACTTAATTCCATTGGTAGCCTTGTACCGCCCAGGCCCATTGGGCTCTGGCATGGTAGCGGACTTTATCGACCGTCGTCATGGTAAAAAAGAGGTTACCTATTTACATCCTATCTTGGAACCAATTCTAAAAGATACCTTTGGTGTCATCTTGTACCAAGAACAGGTTATGCAGATTGCATCCGCCATGGGCGGCTTCTCCCTTGGTCAAGCGGACTTGATGCGCCGCGCCATGGGTAAGAAAAAGGAATCTGTACTAAAGGCTCAACGTGAATCCTTTATTCAAGGTTCCATTAATAATGGTATAGAAGAGTCCATTGCGAACGAAGTATTTGACTTGCTCGTATACTTCGCGGGCTATGGCTTTAATAAATCACATAGTGCGGCTTATGCGTACATTGCGTACCAAACGGCGTACTTGAAAGCTCACTATTTCCCTGAATTCATGGCCGCTACCATGACGAGCTTCATGCAGAACATGCAAAAATTGACGTACTATATCAATGCCTGCAAGAAGCACAATGTTAAGGTATTAGGCCCAGATATTAACTACTCTGAGCGCAGCTTTGCCGTACAAGGTGATGCCATTCGCTTTGGCCTTGGGGGCATCAAGAACGTAGGGGATAATGCCATCGATCGCTTGATTCGTGAACGCAATGAGCACGGCCTTTATACAGATATCGTAGATTTCTGTAAACGAGTGGACAACAAGGTTGTTAATAAACGACTTCTTGAAAGTCTCATTCGCTGTGGTGCCATGGATGGTTTCAAGGAAAACCGAAACCAATTGTTGCACATGTATGAAAGTGCTCAAGCCGTTGGTGCTAAAGAGCAAAAGGATGCCGCTATGGGTACCATGAGCCTCTTTGGGGATATAGAGGAGTCTGTAGATTTCATCCCTGTACCTAATGTGGAGGATTTATCGGAGGACGATAAATTGAAGGATGAAAAGGAATATACAGGCTTTTACATCACAGGCCATCCATTGCAAGGCTATGCTAAGGAATTAGAGGGCCTCTTTGAACTGGGTGCTCTCGTAGAAAATCCAGAGCAATATGACGGTCAAACCATAACCTTTGGCGGTTTGATTGAAAATAAATCGGACCGTATGACAAGACGAAATGAGGTTATGTCCATTCTTCGTATCGAAGATTACTCTGGTGCGGCCAATGTAGTAGCATTCCCGAAGGTCTTTAGTCAAAGCCAACAGTTTTTGGCTGTCGATATGATCGTTAAGGTAAAAGGCCGCGTTGATGCGGATGAAAAGGGTGTGCAAATTATTGCAGACCGCATTATGCCATTAAAGGTAAACTATAGTCAGGCTAAGCATGTGGCCATTCATATTTACAGCCAATATGACACGCCAGAAAATAGTGAAGCCTTAAAACGAGTGTTAATGAACACCGCAGGCTCTGTGCCAACATCGTTATACTTGCACCGCCAACGGAAGCGCATTAACTTGCCACCGAATATGTGCTTTGACCCTAGCGATGAATCCATCAAGGCTATTGAAGCTATTCTAGGTGATGGCTCCGTAGAGGTGCAATAATATATGTTTAAGAACCTCAATAGGGGTTAAGGTAATAATAAATATATTCACTACTTAATAACAGATGTTGCGTAGGGCACAGTTAGCTTTTACCAACATTGATATAATATATGAACATCCAAAAGGGATGGTTTTCATAGGAGGAACAATGAAACGTACAAAAATCGTATGTACTGTAGGTCCGGGAACGGATAAATTTGGTATCTTAGAAGATATGATGCGAGCTGGCATGAACGTGGCTCGTTTCAATTTCTCTCACGGATCTCATGAAGAGCAAGCAGAGCGCATGCAAATGGTGCGTGATGCGGCGATGATTGTAAATAAACCAATCGCCTTATTGCTCGATACAAAAGGACCAGAGGTGCGCCTAGGTCTATTTAAAGAGGGCAAAGTATTCCTCGAAGCAGGTCAACAATTCACGTTGACTACGGATGATGTGGAAGGCACAAAAGAGATTAGCTCTGTTAACCACAAAGGTCTTGTAGGGGATGTGTCCGTAGGGGACAAAATTTTATTGGCCGATGGCCTTGTAACCCTTACTATCGATGCTATCGAAGGTAATAATATCGTTACCACTGTTCAAAATAGCGGTGAAATCGGTAACCGTAAACGCGTAGCAGTGCCAGGCGTAGCACTTAGCTTGCCACCTGTATCTGAACAAGACGAAGCGGACTTGCGCTTTGGCTGTAAGCAAGGTGTAGATTTTGTGGCTGCATCCTTCATGCAACGAGGTAAAGATATCGTAGCCATCCGTCGTATTCTTGAATCCGAACAAAAGGATATTAAGATTATTGCGAAAATTGAAAATGCAGAAGGCGTTAAAAATATTGATGAAATCTTGGAAGTCGCAGACGGCCTTATGGTTGCGCGTGGTGACCTCGGTGTAGAAATTCCTGCAGAAGAGGTACCAGTACTTCAAAAGATGATGATCGAAAAATGTAATAACTTGGGTAAACCTGTTATTACAGCAACACAAATGCTTGAGTCTATGATTCAAAATCCACGTCCTACACGTGCGGAAGCAAGTGACGTAGCTAATGCTATTTTGGACGGCACAGATGCCATCATGTTATCTGGTGAAACGGCTAATGGTGCTTACCCTGTAGAAGCAGTTACGACTATGACACGTATTGCAGAGGTAACAGAAAAAGCGTCTATTTACGACAGCAAGAGCCGTGCTCGCCAAGATGATGACATGACTACTACAAGTGCTGTATGTTTAGCGAGTGTGCGTATCGCTCAAAACCTTGGGGCCGCTGCCATCTTGACATGTACTGAATCTGGTCATACTGCACTTAGTGTGGCACGTCATCGTCCAGATTGTAAAATTATTGCTGTTACACCTCATGAAGAAACAATTCGTCGTATGCAATTGTGCTGGGGCGTAGAGGCTATCAAAGGCCATGAAATCATCAACTCTGATGAAATGGTAAAACAAGCTATTACAGGTGCTCTTGGCACAGGTGCTATCGAGTCTGGTGATCTTGTAGTTGTTACCGCTGGTGTGCCATCCGGTGCAACTGGTACTACAAACATGATTCGCGTTCATATTGCTGGTCAAGTGCTCTTATCTGGTAATGGTATTTTACGTAAATCCGTAACAGGTAATGTATTCGTTGCGGCTAATCATAAAGGTAATTATGAAAGCTTCAAAGACGGCGACATCCTCGTTGTAGGTACAATGGAACCTGAATTGATGTCTGTTGCAAAACGAGCAGGCGGCATTATTGCCGTAGAGGATGGTTATACATCTGACAGTGCTATTGCGGGCATTACCTATGGAATTCCAGTTATTTTAGGCGCTAAAAATGCTCATGAAGTGCTTTTAGAAGGTCAAGAAGTAACAATTGACGGTGAACGGGGCAAGGTATTTGCAGGCATTGCAAATGCTCGATAATCTCTATGAGTGATAATTAAATAAGGAGGGATAGTATGAATCCATATAATGTAACAGGACCTACTGCAGCTGAGGTTGCACAGGTTGAAAGTATCGTATCCCAACGATTAAAAGGCTCTTTCTTGTGGATGGTTGTAGGTCTACTTACGACTATCGGCGTTGGTATAGCGGCATTGGCAAATCCTAATTGGCTACGCTTTGCGTACCAAAACTTTAATATTATCCTATTAGTTGAGCTTGGCGTAGTATTCCTATTCAGTGCGCGTGCATATGCAGCTAATGTTATGACATTGAGAGGCATGTTTTTCTTATATAGTGCATTGAATGGTCTTACATTGACACTTATATCCTTGCGATATAATGTGTTTGAAGTAGTTATTCCTGCGTTAATCGGTACTCTTGCCTTCTTCATTGGCTTTGCAGTGGTAGGGGCTACTACAAAACGCAATTTATCATCCCTTACACCGTATGTAATGGCTGCTTTGCTGGGTATGATCATTGTATCCTTTGTGATGATGGCAGCTCGCTACTTTAACTGGGCTGTACTCAGTGGCTTTAGCGATACTGTTAGTCTAGTTTTAGGCTATGTAGGGGTTGTAGTATTCTCCATCTTTACGGCTATCGATGTGAATCGCATTAAAAATAATGTGACACAAGTAGCTCTTATGGAGGATGAAACAATTCTAGACCGCATTGAAATCACAGGTGCTTTGAGCCTATATTTAGATTTCATTAACTTATTCTTATCCTTATTGCGCATCTTTGGTAATAAGCGATAAAAGGAGATACTATGGACGATAGAGAATGGCAAACCTTTGTCACCGTTGTCGATGAAGGCAATATTACAAGGGCGGCAGAAAAATTATTTTTATCGCAACCAGCACTTAGCTATCGGTTGCGCCATATGGAAAAAGCCTTGGGCCATTCTCTGTTGTTGCGTACTGCTGAAGGGATTGCCCTTACGGCGCAAGGCGAGATTTTCTATGACTACTGTAAAAGAATGATGCAAGATCAAGAGGCTTTAGAAAATGCTATGAACTCCGCTTCTGGTAAGATTCAAGGGACCTTGAAAATTGCGTCATCTATCAACTTTGCAGACTATGAATTGCCCGCCTTGTTACGATCTTTCCGCGAACTGTATCCGGATGTGCATATACAAGTTAAGACGGCTTTCAGCCATCAAGTGGTAAAAATGTTTAATACCGGGGACTGTATGGTTGCCTTTGCTCGTGGCGGTTATGATGTGTCTGGTAAGTCTGAGCTACTATTAGAGGAACCATACTGCTTGGTTTACAAAGAATTAGTACCACCTGAATCCCTTGAGAAGGTACCATTTATCAAGTATCAGACTGATGCATCGGTAGCTAATATTATCGAAACTTGGTGTGCAGAACATTTTGAAGAACCACCTAGTGTTGCCATGGATGTAAACTCTATGAGTACATGTCGCCACTTTGTGCGCGCAGGGCTCGGTTGGTCGATTCTGACCTATATGGGCCTTGGATCTTGCAAGGATAGAGATATCTATGTAAGTCCATTGCGTAGTAAAGATGGCACATATATTACTCGTGATACCAACATGGTATACACAAAGGATGCAGAAAATCTTGTAGTGGTTAAAACATTTATTGAGTATGTTCGCGACTATTATAAAAAACATACTGTTGTAGATAATAGTATTTTTAGAGAATATAAAGAATAGATTTATAAATAGATCCAATATAAGAATTTGTAACTGCCTATTCATGCTATTTCAGTATTAGACTTTTTCGATATAATAAGTCATAATAAAGGTGTCTCGAAAGAGCCAGGCAGGACCATGTAAGTGCATGTATACCCCCTTTGGGGACGTATACATGCATTTTTTTCATTTGGGGCTGCAAATCTATGCTCAAAATGCATAAAAAGTATGAATGGTACGTATAAAAGTTTTTATAACCCCTATAAAGGTAATCTATTATTCATAATTCTTTTAAGCATATATAATGAGTGTAGACAAAAACTCCTAGAGTTCAATAGCTGATAGTCGCGTATCACGAATTTCTGGGGTAGTGTTAGGATGATTACATGCCTATGTTTTTAAGAAAGGAAGAAACATGGAAAAATTCTTAAAACTAGCACTTATTGTGCTAATCCCTGTTGTCCTCTGGTTTACAACTCCACCAGATGGGCTCACTGATACGGCGTGGCGCCTCTTAGGCTTCTACATTGCAGGTATCGTAGGTTTGATTTTAAAACCTTACCCAATTCAAATTATTTTATTAGCTGTATTATCTGCATCTGCATTATTCTTAGACAATGCAAAAGATATCTTGGTAGGTTATGGCTCCACTGCATTGTGGATGATCATCGCTGCATTCTCCTTGAGCGTTGCGTTTGGTAAAACTGGTCTTGGTCACCGCGTTGCTTACCATTTGATTAACGCATTCGGTTCTACTGTATTACGTCTTGGTTATGTAACAGCACTTCTTGATTTAGTATTATCCCCAGCGACACCTTCTAACACAGCACGTGCGGCTGGTATTGTATATCCAATCAATTTATCCATCGCTGAATCTATCGGTTCCTATCCTGGCGATACTGCTAAACGCGGTGGTTCCTTCATCTTGATGAATGGCTATTTCGTAACAAAAATTACATCCTTCATGTTCTTAACAGCTATGGCTCCAAACGTGTTGGCATTGGACTTTGTTACTAAAATCACTGGTCTAAATATGACTTGGGCTGAATGGGCTTTAGCTTTAGCTCTTCCTGGTCTTGTAATGTTGATCTTCGTACCACTTGTAGGTTACTGGATCGACCGTCCTGAAGCAGTAAAAATTGATAATAAAAAATTAGCTGCTGATGGTCTTGCAAAATTAGGACCTATGAAAATGTCTGAAAAAATCTTGGCTGTTGTATTTATTCTTGCTCTTATCGGTTGGGCATTGCCTTCCATCGGTTTTGACTTGAGCCCAACAGCAGTAGCATTAGTAGCTATGACTATTGTGTTCTTCGCTGGTATCATCACTTGGGATGACATGGTTCAAACTAAAGCTGTTTGGAACACATTCATCTGGTTCGGTGCTATCCTTGGCTTATCCACTGCTTTAACAAAAGCTAAATTCTTTGCTTGGCTTGCAGCATTTATGCAAACAAACTTGGCACTCGATGTATCTCCACTCGTAGTTGTCTTAATTCTTTCTGCTATTAGCGTTGTAATTCGTTACTTATTCGCTTCTAGTACTGCATACATTGCATCTATGCTTCCAGTATTCTTAACTGTAGGTATGGCAGCAGGCGTAAATCCAGTTATGTTTGGTCTTGTATTGCTTGCAACAAACGCATTTGGCGGTCTCGTAACTCACTACGGTGCATCCCCTGGTCCAATCATCTACTCTGCAGGTTACAATAACTTGAAAGACTGGTGGACTGCTGGTGCAATCTTAGCAGTATTAAGTTGGATTCTACTCTTCGTAGTAGGTATTCCTTGGTGGACTTTCATCGGTATGATTTAATCACCATATAATTTTATAATCAACATTGTTTTAACGGCACGGACCAGACATTCGCGACACGTCTGGTCTTTGCCATTTGATATATTTTTAGTGAAAGGATGCAACATGGCACAATTAGTAAAAGCTGCACAAGCTGGCTTCGACGAAAAAAATGATGCATTAGTAACGGTTGAACCGATTGCTAGCGGTATCGAAATTGAATTAACATCCAAAGTTATCC
>FLSB01320696.1_pt1 | contig 15887 bp, 15 predicted proteins | sample 1550551 | NCBI WGS metagenome assembly FLSB01 (sample SAMEA4031774, study PRJEB14383) | metagenome | biome: human; feature: oral; material: saliva | place: Philippines | collected 2014 | reverse complement strand
TCCTTGCCGAGCTCGACGAGTTCGTTGTTCAGCCAGTCGAGGAGGGCAGTGTTGCCCTTCTTGACGGCGGCCGCAATGTAGCTGGTCTCGCCCAGGCTCTTGATGCCGACGCTGAAGCCGGGGTGCTGGATCGCCCAGGCGATGACCTCGGTGTTGTCGGTGGAGAAGGCGTCGCCGCGGCCGTCCTCGAGAGCCTGGTAGGCGTCGGAGTACTGGTCGTACTTCTGGAGCTTGACCTCGGGGTGGTTGGCCTCGAAGTAGGCTTCGGCGGTCGTGCCCTTGGTGACGATGAGGGTCTTGCCGGCCAGCTGGCTCACGTCGGTGATTTCAGCCGAGGTGGGCGAGACGACGCCGAGGGAGACCTTGAAGTAGGGGTTGGCGAAGTCGACCTTTTCGGCGCGCTCGGGCGTGACCGTGAAGTTCGCGAGGGTGATGTCGACCTTGTTGGAGGCGAGGACCTCGGTGCGGGCGGCGGCGTCGACGGGGACGTACTTGGCGGTGACGCCCAGGTCGGCGGCGATGCGGTCGCCGTAGACGACGTCGTATCCGGCGGGCTTGCCGTCGGCGTCGATGTAGCCGAAGGGGGCCTTGTCGGAGAAGATGCCGATGACGATTTCGCCGGCTTCCTTGATCTGCTCGGGGCTGCGGTCGCCGACCTGCGCGCCGGACGCGGAGGATGAGGAGGTGGACGCGCCACCGGAGCATGCGGCCATGCCGAGGGCTGCGACCATGGCGACGGCGGCCGTGGCGAGTCGAAGGAATGGCTTCTTGCGTGCGTGAGTGGCGCTCATGAGGGCTCCTGATCTGCGGAATTGAATGAAGGACGCCGGGGTGTTCGTCCTCGGCGTTGGTGTCGATGTTTTCATCGCTTCGAACCAAATGCGAGGGGTCCATCCGGTTTTGGAACTATGTGACAAACGAGCGCGGTGACAAACCGCGGAATTCCGGGCCAGGACCAAGGGCCCAACAAAACGTGGAAGTCGTCACGCTACGGTGCGCCCGCTCGCAATTGGACGGATTGGCACGCGAAAATTGCATCCATGCCCAAGCTACCGCGCACCGTGAACCTCCCCGTGCCGGCTAGCCCTACCCGCCGCGAGATCCTCGAAGGCCTGCGCATCACGGCACCCGTGGCCGCGGGATACATCCCACTGGGCCTCGCGTACGGCGTTCTCGTCATCCAACTGGGCCTGCCGTGGTGGTTGGCTCCGGCGCTTTCCCTGTCCGCCTACTCGGGGTCGGCCGAGCTGCTCGTCGTGACGCTGGCAGCGCAGAATACGCCACTGGCCGTCATCGCGGTGACGATGCTGCTGGTCAACTTCCGCCTCTTGTTTTTCGCGTTCTCGTTCCCGCTGCACGTGATTGAGGGGCGTTTCGCGCGCCTCTTCTCGATGTACGCCCTCGTGGACGAGGCCTACGCGCTAACCGCCGCCCGCCCGAACGGGTGGACGAAGCCTCGTCTCCTGGCGATGCAGGCCCTCTTTAACCTGACGTGGGTGACGTCGGCCCTGGTGGGCGTGTTCGCGGGATCCCTTATTCCGACGCAGATCGAGGGCCTGGATTTCGCCCTCACCGCTTTGTTCATCACGCTGACGCTGGACGCGGCGCGCACCAGGCGCGAGCTGCCCTCGGTCCTCCTCGCGGGCGCGTCCTTCGCGGTGGCCATGGTGGTGGCGCCTGGCCAGCGTCTCCTGGTGGCGCTCCTGCTGTTCGTCGCGTGCCTGGTGGTTCGTCACGTCCTTCATCGCCGAGGCATCCTGCACTCCCCCGCTTCTCCCGCCTCTGCTGATGGGCGGGGCCAGGCGGCCCACGAAGGGGGTACGCAGTGACTCCGACGCTGGGCTACCTGCTGGCGCTCCTGGTGATTGTCTTCGTCATCGACTTTACGTTGCGCGCTCTGCCTTTCAAGATTCTGGAGCCGCTGCGTGATTCGCGTTTCGTCTCCGATATGGCGGTGTGGATGCCGCCGGGCATCATGCTGATCCTGGTGCTCTCCACACTGTCGCAGGGCGCGCAGGCGGCGGGCGAGCGCTGGTGGGCAGCGCTGGTGGCGACGGGCGTGACGGTCGCGGTGCACCTGTTGAGCGGCCGTAAGCTCCTGTGGAGCGTCGGCATCGGAACGGTCTGCTACGTCGCGCTGCTGAACTGGCTCTGACACCCTGTACTGAATCGAGCTGGCGAACTGCTCCGACAAACTGCTCGCCAAACGGCTCCGAGCCGCGGGCGCGCGCGGGTTACCACCCCCCAAAGTCGCACGTAATTTAACATGGTCATTTTTCGAGACACCCGACAAACGTTGCAATTCCAACGACGTGATTTCAAAGTCTGAAATACTCACAGGGGAATTACGTGCGACATTGTTGAGGAACTATACATGGCGATCCGATCCCTTGGCCCGCACGTGGGCCCGCTAATGCGCACGTGGGCCTGCTAATACGAGCCTGGGCAGCCCGGCCCAGAGCGCGGCCACAACGAGCCCGCCCCAAAACCGCTACCATTGTGTCCATGCACACAGAGTCGTACCTGCACCATGGCCACACTGTTTACGAGCATCGTCTGGACGTTCCGCTGGATCATCTGCGCCCGACGGGTGCGGATAATCCGACGATCCAGGTTTTCGCGCGCGAGGTCGTGCGTCAGGGCCGCGAGGACGCGCCCTACGCGGTGTTCCTGCAGGGCGGCCCGGGCTACCCGAGCCCGCGCTTCGGCACGTTTACCGGCGGATGGATGAATCGTCTCCTGCAGGATTACCGCGTGGTGCTCCTGGATCAACGAGGCACGGGCCAGTCGACCCGCATGGATGCCCAGGCGCTTTCCCACTTGGAGACGGACGAGGAGAAGGCCGCGTATCTGCGCCACTTCCGCCAGGATCAGATTGTGTATGACGCGGAGGCGCTGCGCCGCGAGCTGTGCGGGGATGATCCGTGGACGACGCTCGGCCAGTCTTTCGGTGGCTTCATCACGACCTCGTACCTGTCGCTGGCTCCCCAGGGCCTGAAGGCCAGCTTGATCACGGGAGGCCTTCCCGGCCTCGTCCATGTGGATGAGATCTACCGCCTGACCTATGAGCGCACGGCGGCGCGCAACCGCACGTACTTCCAGCGCCACCCGGGCGATGAGCGCACGGTGCGTGAGCTGTGCGCGCACTTGGCGGACACGGAGGAGACGCTGCCGACGGGCGAGCGCCTCTCCCCCGCGCGCCTGCGCATGATCGGCATGATGTTGGGCGGCCAGAGCAACACGGATCAGCTGCACTATCTGCTCGAGGGCCCGTGGACGTCGGTTCGAGGCGAGCGCCGCCTCTCGTCGCAGTTCCTGGCGGCGATCGGCTCGCAGGTGGACGTCGCGCCGATTTACGGGGTGTTCCAGGAGTACATTTACGCGTGCGCGACGCCGGATCTGGTGGGCACGGCGACGCTCTGGGCGGCGGACCGCCTGGCCGAGGAGGTCCCGGGCTTCGCGAAGGACGCGGACCCGCTGGATGAGAGCGAGCCCTTCTACCTGACGGGTGAGCATTTCATGCGCCGCGTGTTTGACGAGGATCCGGGCTTGGCGCCGCTGAAGGGCGCGGCACAGATCCTGGCGTCGACGACGGAGGCGACCCCCGTGTACCTGCCGGACGTGCTGGCCGAGAACACGGTGCCGGTGGCTGCGGCCGTGTACTACGACGACATGTTCGTGCCGCGCGAGCTGTCCCTGGAGACGGGCAACTTGATCGGCGCCCGTCACTACATCACGAACGAGTACCAGCACGACGGTTCCGCCTATTCGGGCGGGAAGGTCGTCTCTCACCTGCTGGACATGCTCGCGGATTGATTCGCGAAAGCACGATTGAAAGGACTGGCTATGGCCGCCTCATCTACCTGTTCTTGTCCGTGCGCTGGCTCGGTGGACCCGACTCGGGTCGCGGGGTTCGCGGCGGGTGTGGGCGCGACTGTCGCCTGGTACGCCCTGCCGGATTACGTGCGCTCGCGCCCGTTGCGCGGCCTCGTGAAGGCGGGTCTGCTGGGGGTGCTCGGCTGGTCGATGGTGGCGCAGCTGCCGGAGGGCGCGGAGCTTGCGCCCTACGACGATGAGGACGTGGATTGCTCGAAGTCCTCACCCGTGGCGGGCGAGGATCCGCTGGAGGGCGTCACGGAGGCGGATCCGGCCGAGTTGGCGGTTCTCGCGGGCGCGGCGCTGGGTTCGGCGATGATCACGGTCGGGGTGGAGCGTTGGCTGTTCCGCCGCGGTGAGCGTCGCCGCGCGCAGGGTGCTCGTTTTGCTCATACGAGGCAGGGGCTGGCTCTGGGCGGTTTGGAGGCCGCGTTGACGGTGCTGACGTTCGGCGCGGGGGCTGTGCGCGAGAGGGTCACGAAGGGCTGAGGAGGCGGCCGCCGACTGCGCGCCACCAGCCGCCCACGCGCCCGCCCGCCGCCCACCGTTAGCGTTCGCGCCTGAAGACCATGGAGCGGGCGATGGCGGCGCCGATCCACCCGCAGGCCATGACGAGGATGGGCACGCCCACGGCCGTCCACCACGAGGACGCGGGGACAACGTACCGCAGCACCGCGAATGCCACGGGGGTGACGACGAGGAGCGCGAGCGAGATCGTCGCTATCGTCGCACCGACGGGTCGGCGCTTGAACGTCAGGTCCACGACCTCGCGGCGCGTCTTGCCCTGTCCGGCGGCGACCTGTGAGAGGTGTCTGCGCACTGCGCTGTCCATGCCGCGCAGGGGAATCAACGCGGACCATACCAGTCCGACGGTGATCGCCGCGTCGCGACTGCCGAACACGTAGACGAGGCCTGCGATCGACCAGCCGATCACGTAGGTGATCGTCAGGCCCAGGCAGAGGTAGAAGAGCGGCTTGAACACCAGCCAGTGGAGCTTATTCTCGTATGTTTTCTCGTTGGGGTTTTCCGCGAGGAGGTCGCGGTAGAGGCGGCTGGTGGCGTCGGTGCGGTCGACTTCTTGTATGTCCGCGATCGCTTCGCGGGCGGCTTTGTTGTTTGGGTCGAGTGAGAGGACGCGTTGGTAGACGTCGAGTGCCGCTTGTTCGTCGTCCCTGGCGAGCAGCCGCGCGAGGGTGTTGAGCGCAAAGGGGTCTTCGGGGTCGAGGCGTTCGCCTTCCCGCGCTGCGCGCAGCGCCTCCTCCCACTGGAAGTTACGCGCGAGGGCGTGGGCCCTCATGGTGTGGCTGAAACCTTGTTGTGGCGCGAGTTCGACGAGGCGCGTAGCGTGTTTGAGGGCGAGCTTGCGGTCCCCTTCCAAGTAGGACAGCCAGTACAGCGCGCTGAGGTTGTTGGGGGAGGCTTCGACGGCTCGCCGAGCGCACGCGTAAGCCTTCTCAGGCTCGCGATTTGTGAGGTGAGCGTGGGCGAGGAGACAGTTCACTCGCGCTGAGACCTCGGGGTCGTTCTGAGGGATCGTGACGAGTTGTTCGATGGCTCGTTCGGGGCGCTTGATGTCGATCAAGGCCTGGGCGTGATTGATCCGCTTCGAGATCTCCTCGGGAGACATCGGTCCTCCTCGGCATCGGTAGCGAACGGCGAGGGGTGGGCAGCGCGAGTGCGCCGCCCACCTCCTCACATCAGGTTGTTTGCCTTCATGTACTCGGCGAGGTCGTCGTATTGGCCTTCTCGGTTGCCGTATTCGACGATGTTGCGAGCGGTGACGAACCAGGGGCCCGCGCTGGGTCGAATCTGCTCCAGTGCCCTGCGGAAATCCTGCATGGTCACCATGCGCACGTTGCCGGTACGTACGGAGTCCATCATCGCGTATTCGACGGCGCTGTCGACCAGGTGGGCCAGGTCGGCGCCGGTGAATCCATTGGTGCGCTGGACCAGGTATCTCATGTCGATGCCTTCAACGGGGCGGGACTTGAGGTGATGGTAGAGGACTGCCTGTCGGGCGGGGCCGTCGGGGGGTAGGACCGCGACGGATCGGTCGAAGCGGCCGGGCCTGCGCAGCGCGGGGTCAACGTCCCACGGGGTGTTGGTCGCGGCGAGGACGAAGACGCCTTCGTTGTCGGATCCGATGCCGTCCAGTTCCATGAGGAGCTGGTTGGTGACCGATCGCATGCCGGAATAGCCCATGTCCGTTCGCCGCATGCCGATCGCATCGATTTCGTCGAGGAAAAAGACGACGGGGGCGTTGGCGCGCGCGGTCTCGAAGAGTTCGTGGAGGTTAGCTTCCGATTCACCGAAGTAGCGCGCCATGATATCGCTAATCTTGATGTTCATGAACGCGGCGCCGAGCTCGCCGGCGAGAGCGCGGGCGATGTAGGTCTTGCCACAGCCGGGAGGGCCGTAGAGCAGCAGGCCACCGTTGAGGCTCTTACCGTAGAGCTTGCGGATTTCGGGGTTGCGCAGGGGTGCCAGGAAGGCCATGGTGAGGCGGTCCTTGACTGACTGCATGCCGCCCACGTCGGCCAGCGTCGACGTCACGTTCTCAAAGGCCCACGCATCGCCTTCGGGTTTCTCGTCAACTTCGACTTCGCCCTCGACGGCCCCCGGTTTCACGAATGCGGGTGCCGGCCCGCCGACTTGCTTCTCGGCGTTCTTCCAGTCGAAGTTTTCCGGATCGGCGCCGTCGGCGGAAGCGGGATCATCCTGCCCATCTCCGGCCTCGCCTGTCGACGCGCCTCCCTCGTCGTTCCCTTCCTCGGCCGTCTGCGGGAAGGCCGCGGGATGAATCGTGACGATCTCGGGAATGTCCGCGTCGTCCGAGGCGGGGGCGGCGGGCTCAGGATCAGCTGCAGTTGGCTCGTCCACGGCTGGGCTCAAGGCCTCGGGAGCCTGGGACGCCGCGGGCTCAGCCTCGTCACCCGTGGGCGCAGACGGGGCGGGAGCCTCGGGCACGCCGAGGGCGCTGCGCATGAGGGCTGCGACTCGCTCATTGTGCGGGTCGACGGCCAGGATAACGGCCAGGTGGGACACGGCTTCGGCGCCCCTCCCCTCGGCGATGAGGAGTTCGGCGAGATGCTCACGCAGGGGGTGGTCCTCGGGGCGTTGTTCGATGATCGACGCGAGGGAGTCGATGAGAGGATTCGTCATGCTATAAGCCTACCGGCTGGCAGGCTTCTGGGTCTATGCGCGCGCGAACAAATCGCGCGCACGGATGACATTAGAGGGTGCGCGCGGTGATCCTGCGCAGGGCTTGGCAGGAGCGCCAAGAATTGACGAGGCCCATCGCGAGAGGCAGGGAGACGAGGGCCGCCAGGAGGGCAGATTCGGTGGCGACCGCGATGGCGCCGACGGCGAGGAATCCGATAAACCAGGCGAGCTGCATGCGCGCACAGGCGGTCATGATGGCGCCGTCACGCCGGGCGGCGCGCAAGGCGGCGTGAGAGTCGGAGAAGATGACGAGGTCCTCGTTGCAGTCCCATTCGCGATGCCACCGGCGCGCGACGACGATGAGCGCGGCGAGGAGCGCGAGGAGAATGAGGCCTCCTCCGAGAATGAGGGCCAGGGCCACGGCCGCGAGCGCTTCAATGGTCGGCTCGGGCATAGAGGACATTTCGACGACGGCGACGATCACGCTCACGGAGATGATGAGGAGGACGGTGACGATATCGATGGCGATGTTGATGCGGCCCTGCTTCTTTTGCCCGGAGCGCACGCGGTTATAGCGACGCAATTGGTCATTCCCCAGGCGGTAGGGCCTGGGCGGCGCGGCGAATTCTAAGGGCTGATGGGTCACGCCCTCACAATAGCGCTGTCTGTTGATTATCCGCGCCTTACAACGCAACTGTCAGGCGCATGGTTTGACACGTTTTCGATGGTCAGGATAGAGGCATCATCACAGAGTGATCGAGATTTTAACCGACCGATTCATTCACCGCGTCAGCGCCATCAGAACGAAAAGAATGAGTCCAGCCAGCACGATCATGCGAATGAAGTCCATGACGGAGCTTCCCAGGTCGGGGAATCGCTTGCGCAGGCGCGTAAAGGTTAGGCGCACGCCGCGCGGCAACATGCGGTTGAACAGCGCGATCTGGAGGAACGCGAACGCGTATCCGCTGAGCGCCGACGCGGCGTACAGGAGGAAGAAGAGGAGCGCGCGCTCATCGGTCATGTAGCGCAGGGTGAAGAGATAGCCCAGACCGGACCCGAATCCGCCGATGACCGCGAATATCCACGCCTTATCGAGCACGAAGGTCACGCGCTTGAGCATCCCCCGGTAGGCCTTCGCGACGGCCGGTTGCATTTCGATAGCGTACGAGGAACGCCCGGCCCCCTTAAGGGGATGGGCCAGGGAGTCGTATGCAAACTTCGCCTCGGCCAGGTCCGGGGCGTTCGCCTTGGCGCGACCGAACGCCCACTGCGCAGCGTTCGGGTCCACGGGTTCCCACAGGCGCCCGTAGGCCATGAGGAGCTCAACATCGTCGGGGAATCCGTCGGTGGCGACCTGCGAGACGGACAGCGCCTCCTCGCAGCGCCCCAGGTCGACGAGGCAGAGGGTCAGTTCGCGCGCAATCTCTGGGGATTGGGGGTGCAGGCGCATGCCCGCCATGGCCACGGCCTCGGCCTCCGTGACGAGGCCTTGGCGGCGCTGGGCGCGGGCGATGAGCGCGAAGGGCGCGGCCATGTCATCCCCGTAGGCGCGTGCGCGCGTCGCGTATTCCTCGCACAGGGGATACAGGCCGAGGCGGTCGGCGCAGGCGGCGGCCTGAATGTCGCGGCGGTAGCACGCATCCTCACCCACGACCTCGAGCGATTCGAGAATAGCCAGGGCCGCGCGGTAGTCGTGCTGGGCGAGGGCCTCGTCAACGTCGGCGAAGGTGGGCGTCGTCATGGCGCATACGATACCGCCCCACGCGCGCCCGTGGTGACCTCGTCCACGGCCTAGCATCAGGAGCGGCCACATCACCCTGCGGGGCAGCGATCTCCAACACCCCTCTCCATTCTCAACAGTCGCTTAGCATGTTATACAATTCACATTGTTATGTAATCATTAGACAATAATTCTACGTTGCCTCCCCGTAGGCTAGAGAACGTCCCAACAGTTTCTCATTAACCCAGAAAAGATCCCTCAGCAATGAAGCACTTCCGCACCGTCGAGGCCGGGCTTGCCGTCGCCCTATCCCTGACACTAGCCCCTACCGCGACGTTCGCAGCACCATCACAGGCAGACGTTTCTTCCGAGGACACGTCCATCACGGCCCCCACTAACCCACCCGTGTCCGACGAAGACCGTCAAACGGCTGACGCCCAACGGGCCGAGGAGGACGCCCGAGCGGCGCATCCCAACCCGCAGTCGCCCACCTCGTCCACTCCGTCAGCACCTTCGACACAGACCCCACCCCTCGTCACCGCTCAACCAGACGGGAGCACCGGCAACGACAAAGTGCACATCCTGTCCCTGTCGGGCGCCGACTGCATCGTCGTCGAGTCGAACGGCCACTTCGGCATCGTGGACGCAGGCGACGACAACGAGTACCCCGACGGGTCAGACCCCCGATACCCGTGGCGACCATACATCGCAACGTGGGGACAGGAAGACCAGGTCCGCCCCTACCTCGACAGCCTGGGCATCAACTCCTCCAACCTCGACTTCTTCATCGGCACCCACCCGCACTCCGACCATATCGGCTGGGCTGATACTCTGATCCACAGGTACCACCCCAAGCACATCTACACGCCCGTCTACGACGACTCCTACTCGGTCAGCGATGAAGTGAACGCCCTGTGGGACAACCAGAAGGTCTACGACGACCTCGTAGCCGCAGCGACGTGGGCCCAGGGCGCGTACGGGGCGACATTCGACCAGCACGTCAAGCCCGGACAAGGCGACCTCATCCAGATGGGCGACATGCTCGTCCAGATCATCCCCCTGTCTCCCGACGAGGAATACGCGCACCCCGGCAAGCTCACGAACACGAACCTCATCAGCTACACGGCGAAGATCACCGCTCACGGACACAGCGCCTACCTGTCTGCCGACCTCGAGAGTGGCGAGGGCAAGGAAGACTACGTGGCGGGCATCGTCGGCCACGTAGACTGGCTGAAAGCCGGTCACCACGGCCTCTCAAGCTCAAACAGTGAGAGCTTCCTTGACGCGCTCTCCCCTTCGCTCGTGATGAACACGGGCTACGAGTTCCACACCCCCGACCGCCTTGGCCTGCCTGCACTCAGGGGCCGCTACGAGTGGTTCGAGGCGTACTCGATGCAAAACGCCGGCATCCCCGCCCTCGTCGGTACCTTCACCCCCGACGGGATCACCCACCCCTACATGAACGTCGGAATGGGGCACACATTCGCATCGACCACGCCCCACACCTACTGGTTCCGCAACGGCAAACTCGCTGCGACGCGTGGATGGTGGAAGGGCTTCTACGACGGCTGGCACTACTTCAACGGCTCCGTGTCAGCTGTCGAGAATGGCTGGGTGCTCGACGGAGGCCACTGGTACTGGATGGACGCCACGTCCAACATGGCTGTGAACACGTGGGTCCACGACGGTGACAAGTGGTACTGGGTGGACGGCTCCGGCCACATGCTCAGCGGCGGATGGCAGCGCATTGGCGGCACCTGGTATTACCTCACCGGCTCCGGCGCTGTGGCGACAGGCTGGCTCCAGGACAATGGCTCCTGGTACTACATGCAGGCCAACGGCGCGATGGGGCAGGAGTGGATCCACGACGGTACCGGCTGGTACTGGATGGACCCCTCGAGCGGACGCATGGACGCCGGCGGCTGGCGTAACATCTGGGGTTCCTGGTACTACCTGAGCGGTAGCGGCAAGGCTGTGGAAGGCTGGCTGCTGGATCGAGGCTCCTGGTACTACATGGCTCCCGGCAGCGCCCAGATGCGCACCGGATGGGTGAACGACGGCACCGGGTGGTACTACTTAAAGCCGAGCGGCGCCATGCAGGGCGGCGACTGGGCATTCATTGACGGCTTCTGGTACAGCTTCTACGGCAGCGGGATGATGCGCACAGGCTGGATCCAGTCGGGTGGCGCATGGTACTGGCTTGACCCCGTCAGCGGACACATGGCGGTCGGCACGGCCACCACTGATGGCCGAACATCCCAGTTCGCACCTTCCGGCCGTTGGCTCGGATACGTCTGAACGCACTCTCACCGACAGAAATAGCCAGGAGCGCCCGCCTCGACGATACCGTCGAGCGGGCGCTCCTTCGCACGCGCCCGAGGTGACCTCTCGTCCACAGCTCGATGGGAATCTCAGATAACACCCTCAGTAAATCAACTCCCACCTGGAACAACGCCAAGACAATATGCGCCCAAGCCGAATCGCACTGCAGATTGTCAAACAACCGGAGTAGTCTAACTGTCAAGTGACGCGCACCACCTGCGCCGCGCAGTTGTTCCGATGGAGTGAAGCGATGCCCCCCCCTTGCAGACGCTTCTACGGTTCCCGTATCGGCAGGAACCGTAGAGTTCGCCGAGTCCTTGACGTGGGACTTCCCAGTTGACGTGGACGCAGTTCAGTCGCTGAAAGACTGGTGCGACGCGCCGATCGCGGCGCTTGACGATGCCATCGCGGATGCGACAACAGCTCGCGGACAGATGGGGCATCAGCGGGCCAGGCTGGTGGAGACGGTCGTCGAGCACCTGACGAATGTGATCTCCGCGAGCGAGCACGCCGCGTCATGCCTGCGCTCCCTGCATTCTGCCCTGGAGGATTACGCGGGCGCCATGCAGCCAGTCAGGATAGAGTTTCAGGCCATCATCACCGATGCCCTGGCAGCTGGGCTGACGGTTTCTCAGGCGGGCACGCAGGTCACCATCAGTCACCCGGCAGACGTCCCGGGCGGCGTTGGCGTCATCTTTGCCTCACTGCGGGAGCGCTGCGACACCAATCAGAAGAAGTTCGACTACGCCGAATCGCTGTTCGGCGACGACCTCGCAGCGATCGACCCGACCATCTGGGAGTCGACGATCCTGGCTGTTTTCAACAGATTCGTCGGCACGTACGGATTCCCCACGGGACCCAACGCAGCGGGAGGCTATCCCAGCTGGGCGGATACGATGCGCAATACCGTCGGAGATGCGACCGAGGCGCTCTACCTGCAAGCGAAGGGCGCCACGTACGAGGCCCCTCCCGGGCTCCGGGACGCGTCCCTCTGGAAGCAAGTCACCGAGCGAGGAAACCTCAAGAACTGGAAGATCCCCTCCGTCAATGCCGTCGAAGGTGGCAGCCGAGTCATCAAAGCAGCCGACGCACTTCGCATTGGCGGCAAAGTCGCAGGCCGCACCTGTGCGGTCCTGGACGGAGTCGTCAGCGCCTACGACAGCTACCAGTCTGACTCCTACCACCACCCGGAGATGGGAGAGGGCGAAAAGATAGCAAGGGCAGGTGTGACGGGCGCCGCCAGCGCTGCCACAGGTTACGGCGGCGCCGTGCTCGGAGCTAAAGTCGGCGCAGCCATCGGCTCATTCGGCGGTCCAGTAGGAATCCTCGCGGGAGGGGTTATCGGCGGAGTCGTCGGGGGACTCATCGGCAGCAAGATTGGTTCAACCATGGCAAGCGGATTTAACGAGACCTTCCTCAACTAAATCAGAAAGTAAGAGGACATGATGAGATATCTATGGTGCTTAGCGGGCCTCACCATCGGCATATTTGGCTTATATTCGTGGTATCTGGAAACTTACACAGACTCACCCGTTGCCTCACTGTGGCGACACATCGGCGGAAGAAACAATAAGGCAACAAGCGGCTCTTCTCTTTCTCCACTACTCATTTCAACAGGATTGTCGCTGTTTGCATTAGCAACATTTCTATCCACACCCCTGTCCAAAGGCAGCATTGCTCTGCCACCTCTCTTCATCATCGGCATCTCAGGACTAATACTTATTGTCGTTGGTTTCATTTGTTTCTTCCCATTCCCCGTTCCCCGCTGGGCCGACGCTCGGTACCAGTACATGAAGCGCCACGGCATGCTGGACAAGAACGGTGATCCGTTGCCGGATGCAGACCTTCCACCGGATGAAGAAGCATGAACAGGCGACCCGCAGGAGCCTCAGCGATAACACGGAGCACCCTGCCTTGCAGCAACGCAGCAATCGGCGCGTTTGGTGGCCCCGTCGGCATTCTTGCTGGAGGCGTGATCGGAGGAGTCGTCGGGGGTCTTATCGGCAGCAAGATCGGCCAAGGAATCGCAACGGGCATCAATAACGCTACTCATGCCGCCATACACGGAGGTGGACAACCCTCATGATCTGGGGAATCATCGGCATCCCATTTAGTCTCTCAATTCTCACTATGTGGTATTACGAGACTTATACGGATTCGCAATTTGGCCAGAATGCGCGTTTCATTAGCTCAGTTTCTCGCATGAACAACAAGTCTCAATCAATCGGCACGCTTGCAACAGGAAGCGTATTTCTGGTCGGTAGCTTCGTCACGATTGGCAATGAAGCAAAGTTTCCAAACTTCATCCAACTGTCGCTCCTCGCAATAACCTTGGCAATTATCATTACCGGTGTTGTCTGGTACTTTTTCCCAATACCCGTACCGCGATGGATCGACCCTCGATACCAGTACATGAAGCGCCACGGCATGCTGGATAAGAACGGCGATCCTTTGCCACAGGCGTCTTCCACAGAGGACGACGAGGAATCCGATGACAACGATCAGGGCCGGAGCAGGCTATGAGTCTCTCGACCTATTGGCTCATGCCTCCCCGCTGGTCGTCATGCCCGAAGGAAGACATTGCCTCGATCCTCAAGCACGCATTGACGGAAACCGGCGAAACAGCAGACCAGACGGCAGGCGACAATCCATATCCGGATTCACCGTCATCCGAGGGAGGCGTCATCTCCCTAGCCGTCGGCCCTACAGATACCCACTACGACTTCACGCCCACCATCCTCGTACTTGCTTCCCCGATCCCCGCGAACACGACACCTGATCAGGCCCTCATCGACTCGCCAGGTGCCCTCTCCCACCAGGTTCCGGGTTTTCGCATGTTGGAGGACTGCCCCTGGCCGGCGACTCCGAAATCCGCGCGGCTGTGCACGGGGATCTACATTCAGGGCAACGTCCCCATCACCACCTGCCAGTGGGCATGGATTCATTCCGACGGCGCGAATGACTTCCTCCTCACGGCAACTGCGACGATGACGACCCCCGCTTTCAGCAACCTGAACGAAGACGTTCTCGCGATCATCACGAGCCTGGAGGTGCGCAATGGTTGACCGTCCTCACATCGTCATTCCGGGCGACGTCACCTCGAGCTTCGCCACCTCCCAAGAACTCACCGAAGACGCGCTGTATCTTGCAGCCCTCACGCGCACCGCCCACTCACGGCTGATCATCTCGACTACATCCCCGGAGGACTCTCAGTGTCGCTGTGCGAACATCTGGATGCAGCCGGGCCCCTGCGTCGTGGCACGCACCGACACCACCCCCACAGGCGACATTGAGACCCACATCTATCAGATCGACAACGAGGAAATCCCGCACGTCGCGGCGGCGATATCTCCGCTCACGCCTAACCCCGCCATCTTCGATGGGCCTCCCGTACTACCAACGGCCATCGTGTACGCCGCACAGCAGGGCATGACCGAACAGACGGCCCAGCTCCTCGAAAATTACTCCTCCTACGGCCCCGACGACTCTGCGTTCGCCGCAGCCCTCGTCACCCGACGGTGGGCATACACCACCTGGATCCGGGAGGACTGCGCGGGCGAGGATCCCTTCACTCCGATAGCCATTCTGTCGACTCTCATCACGCCAGCCGCCACCTACAGGGTCGAGGCCCCACCCCTCGCTCCCAGCACCGGCCCACACATCCCCATCTACCCCATCTACAACACGCAGCTGTGGGGCCTGATCACACACTTCTTCGCCCTGTCACCCGAGAGGAATGAGCCATGAGCTACGTCAATATCGAATGGGACTACAACGAAGTTCAGTCCATCATCTCAGCTGTCGACCGCACATCCACGACCCTGAAGAACGTGCCCACACCGAGCACAGCCAACACGGGCAGCGCCCACCACGCGACCCTCATGAAGCACCTCACGGCTCTTGACACAACGATCAGTCAGATGGCGTGGATTACCAACGGCATCAGCCTAGGCCTGGGTGCCGCAACAGAGGACTTCCAGTGCACGGACAACGAGGCCGCAGACGTCATGCGCGAGATCCAGCGCTACAACGACGTGTACACCCACAGAAACCCGGTCCGCCCCTCAATCGAGCAAAAGCCAGCAGCCACCTCGGCGGCTTCACCGAGGTGACCTCGTCCACGAAACACGGCAAATCACAGTTGACTTCTGAGCGCACAACATGATTGCGATAGTGGGACTGATTCTCATCGGTCCTTTTGGTCTGTACTCGTGGTACGCACAGACCTACACGGACTCATCAAGTGCCTCGCTATGGAGACGCATGTCAACCTCCACTCAGGCGTTGGGAAAGAGCAGAACTCTCATCAAACCACTCCTTAGCCTGCTCTTCACTCTCATGGGAGTAGGAATGCTGTTAGACAAAATTGGCTTCCCTCCGCAGCTGTACCTGATTCCAGCTGCTCTCGGTTTCCTCTGCCTCCCACTCGCAGTAATCTGCCTATTCCCATTTCGCGCCCCACGCTTCGTCAATATGGAATACCAGTACATGAAGCGCCACGGCATGCTGGATAAGAACGGCGATCCGATCGACGTCGACGAAAAAGGATCCGACCTGCCGAGGTGACCTCGTCCACGAAACACGGGCCACCAGCATCGTCGCACGCCTCGCACCCACTATCCTGGACCCTATACGCGAGGCCGCCCCGGCCTCGTCCGTCCGACACCGCACATAGAGGAGCCCCCATGGCGACCGAGCCCGTGTTCGAGGCCATCAACTGGAACAAGATCCAAGACGACAAGGACCTCGAGGTCTGGGATCGCCTGACGGGTAACTTCTGGCTGCCTGAGAAGATTCCGCTCTCCAA
>FLSB01331844.1_pt1 | contig 15942 bp, 9 predicted proteins | sample 1550551 | NCBI WGS metagenome assembly FLSB01 (sample SAMEA4031774, study PRJEB14383) | metagenome | biome: human; feature: oral; material: saliva | place: Philippines | collected 2014 | reverse complement strand
AACTAGCCTCTTTTTCCTTTTCAAAATGGGGATTCTTCCTTGAAAATAATCAGTAATTGTGCTAAAATTAAAAGAACATTCTAAAATATTCGGAATTTAAAGTAAGGAAAAACATGGCTAATATTTTAAAAACAATTATCGAAAATGATAAAGGAGAAATCCGTCGTCTGGAAAAGATGGCCGATAAGGTTTTCAAATACGAAGACCAAATGGCTGCTTTGACTGACGACCAACTAAAAGCAAAAACAGTTGAATTTAAAGAACGTTATCAAAATGGAGAATCACTGGATTCATTGCTTTATGAAGCTTTTGCGGTTGTCCGTGAAGGTGCCAAACGTGTCCTAGGTCTCTTCCCATATAAGGTTCAGGTTATGGGGGGAATCGTTCTTCACCATGGTGACGTGCCAGAAATGCGTACAGGGGAAGGGAAAACCTTGACTGCGACCATGCCAGTATACCTCAATGCCCTTTCAGGTAAAGGGGTTCACGTAGTTACGGTCAATGAATACCTGTCAGAACGTGATGCGACTGAGATGGGTGAATTGTACTCATGGCTTGGCTTGTCAGTAGGGATTAACTTGGCTGCCAAATCTCCAATGGAGAAAAAAGAAGCCTATGAGTGTGATATTACTTACTCAACCAACTCAGAAATCGGATTTGATTACCTACGTGATAACATGGTCGTTCGCGCTGAAAACATGGTACAACGTCCGCTTAACTATGCCTTGGTCGATGAGGTTGACTCTATCTTGATTGACGAGGCTCGTACACCTTTGATCGTATCAGGTGCTAACGCAGTTGAAACCAGTCAGCTCTACCATATGGCAGACCACTATGTGAAATCTTTGGACAAAGACGACTACATCATCGATGTGCAGTCTAAGACTATTGGTTTGTCTGATTCAGGGATTGACAAGGCTGAAAGCTACTTCAAACTTGAAAATCTCTATGATATCGAAAACGTAGCTCTGACTCACTTTATTGATAACGCCCTTCGTGCCAACTACATCATGCTTCTCGATATTGACTATGTGGTGAGCGAAGAGCAAGAAATTCTGATTGTCGACCAATTTACAGGTCGTACCATGGAAGGTCGTCGTTATTCTGATGGATTGCACCAAGCCATTGAAGCCAAAGAAGGTGTGCCAATTCAGGATGAAACCAAGACATCTGCCTCAATCACTTACCAAAACCTCTTCCGTATGTACAAGAAATTGTCTGGTATGACAGGTACAGGTAAGACCGAGGAGGAAGAATTCCGTGAAATCTACAACATTCGTGTTATTCCAATCCCAACAAACCGTCCTGTTCAACGTATTGACCATCCAGACCTACTTTTTGCTAGCATTGAAGCTAAGTTTAAAGCGGTTGTTGAAGACGTTAAGGCTCGTTACCAAAAAGGTCAGCCTGTCTTGGTTGGTACAGTAGCGGTTGAAACCAGTGACTACATTTCTAAGAAATTGGTTGCAGCTGGCGTTCCTCACGAAGTCTTGAATGCTAAGAACCACTATAAAGAAGCCCAAATCATTATGAATGCTGGTCAACGTGGTGCTGTTACCATTGCGACTAACATGGCCGGTCGTGGTACTGATATCAAGCTTGGTGAAGGGGTTCGCGAATTAGGTGGACTTTGTGTGATTGGTACAGAACGTCATGAAAGCCGTCGTATCGATAACCAGCTTCGTGGACGTTCAGGTCGTCAAGGAGACCCAGGTGAGTCACAATTCTACCTCTCTCTTGAAGATGACTTGATGAAACGTTTTGGTTCTGAACGCTTGAAGGGAATTTTTGAACGCTTGAATATGTCTGAAGAGGCCATTGAGTCTCGTATGTTGACACGTCAGGTTGAAGCAGCGCAAAAACGTGTCGAAGGAAATAACTACGATACCCGTAAACAAGTCCTTCAATACGATGACGTCATGCGTGAGCAACGTGAAATTATTTACGCTCAACGTTACGACGTTATCACTGCAGATCGTGACTTGGCACCTGAAATTCAGGCAATGATCAAACGCACGATTGGTCGTGTCGTTGATGGTCATGCGCGTGCCAAACAAGATGAAAAACTTGAAGCGATTTTGAACTTTGCTAAGTACAACTTGCTTCCTGAAGATTCTATTTCTGTTGAAGACTTGTCAGGCTTGTCTGATAAGGCTATTAAGGAAGAACTCTTCCAACGTGCCTTGAAGGTTTACGATAGTCAAGTTTCAAAATTACGCGATGAAGAAGCAGTTAAAGAATTCCAAAAAGTCTTGATTCTACGAGTTGTAGATAACAAGTGGACAGATCATATTGATGCCCTCGATCAATTGCGTAACGCGGTTGGACTTCGTGGCTATGCTCAGAACAACCCTGTTGTTGAGTATCAAGCAGAAGGTTTCCGTATGTTTAATGACATGATTGGTTCGATTGAGTTTGATGTGACACGTTTGATGATGAAAGCACAAATTCATGAACAAGAAAGACCACAAGCAGAACACCATATCAGTACAACAGCGACTCGCAATATCGCTGCCCACCAAGCAAATATGCCAGAAGATTTGGATTTGAGCCAGATTGGACGGAATGAACTTTGCCCATGTGGTTCTGGTAAGAAGTTTAAAAACTGTCACGGAAAAAGACAATAAAATGAGATAGTTTAGAGGCGGATACCTTGTGAAAAGTATATTTTTACTTGGTATCCGTTTGCTTTATAAGGAGATGAGTTATGGTATTTACAGCAAAAAGTCCTAAAATTAATATTGAAGAAGTTCGTGCCTTATCAAAATTAGAAGGCCATGCTTTGGAGAGAAAATCACAGCGCGATCAAGAGCTAGAAGCCATTATACGTGGAGAAGACCAGAGAATTCTCTTGGTAATCGGGCCATGCTCATCTGACAATGAAGAAGCTGTCCTTGAGTACGCTAAGCGTTTGGCAGTCCTACAAGAAGAAGTAGCAGACCGTATCTTTATGGTTATGCGTGTTTATACTGCCAAACCCCGTACCAACGGAGATGGCTATAAGGGATTGATTCACCAGCCTAACACGGCAGAAGCGCCTAGTCTTATCAACGGAATCAAAGCTGTTCGCCATCTTCACTATCGTGTCATCACGGAAACAGGTATGACGACAGCTGATGAAATGCTTTATCCTGAAAATCTTCCTCTTGTGGATGATCTGATTTCTTACATGGCGGTTGGTGCCCGTTCGGTTGAAGACCAGCAACACCGCTTTGTAGCAAGTGGAGCAGATTTTGCGACTGGTTTTAAAAATCCAACTTCAGGAAATCTCAATGTCATGTTTAATGGGATTTATGCTGCTCAAAACAAACAAAGTTTCCTTTTCCTAGGAAAAGAAGTGGAAACAACTGGGAACCCGCTTTCGCACGCTATTCTTCGTGGAGCAATCAATGAGTATGGTAAGAATATTCCTAACTACTACTATGATAATTTGATGGATACCATTGCCCAGTATGAGAAAATGGGCTTGGAAAATCCCTTTATCATTGTGGACACCAATCATGACAATTCTGGTAAGCAATACATGGATCAGATTCGAATTGTCCGCCAGACCTTGATTAACCGTGATTGGAATGAAAAAATCAAGCAGTATGTTCGTGGCTTTATGATTGAGTCTTATCTAGAAGACGGTCGTCAAAACGAACCAGAAGTATTTGGCAAGTCTATCACAGATCCTTGCCTTGGCTGGGATAATACGGAAGCCCTAGTCAGAGAAATCTACCAAACGCTAGGAGAATAAGATGGCATTTATTGAAAAAGGTCAAGAAATCGATATTGAAGCAATCAAGGCGGAAACCCAATTGTCTGCGGAAGCCCTGCGACTAAAGGAGCGTCGTGATAGAGAATTGGCAGACATTATTTCAGGAGAAGATGATAGAATTCTTTTGGTGATTGGTCCTTGCTCGTCTGACAATGAAGAGGCTGTCTTGGAATATGCCCGCCGTTTATCCGCTTTGCAGAAGAAGGTGGCGGACAAGATTTTCATGGTTATGCGTGTTTATACAGCTAAACCTCGCACCAACGGAGACGGCTATAAAGGTTTGGTTCACCAACCAGATACCTCTAAGGCTCCGAGTCTGATTAATGGTTTGCAGGCTGTGCGCCAGTTGCACTACCGCGTGATTACAGAGACTGGTTTGACAACGGCAGATGAGATGCTTTATCCGTCAAATCTGGTCTTGGTAGATGATTTGGTCAGCTATCATGCTGTAGGGGCTCGTTCTGTGGAAGACCAAGAGCACCGTTTTGTGGCCTCAGGAATTGATGCACCAGTGGGGATGAAAAATCCAACCTCTGGAAATTTGGGTGTCATGTTTAATGGCATCTATGCCGCTCAAAATAAACAGACCTTCCTTTTCCATGGGCAAGAAGTTGAGACTTCAGGAAATCCCTTGGCCCATGTCATCCTTCGTGGGGCAGTTAATGAATATGGGAAAAATGAGCCTAACTTTTACTATGAAACTTTGCTAAATGCCATTGAACGTTATGAGACCATGGGACTTGAAAATCCTTTTATCCTTATTGACACCAACCATGATAATTCTGGCAAGCAATATATGGAGCAGATTCGAATTGTTCGCCAGACCTTGCAAAATCGTGATTGGAATGAGAAGATTAAAAAGACAGTTCGAGGCTTTATGATTGAATCTTACCTAGCAGATGGTCGTCAAAATCAACCAGAGGTTTTTGGTTGCTCCATTACCGATCCTTGCCTAGGTTGGGAAAATACAGAGGCCTTGGTAGAAGAGATTTATGCTACCTTGACAAAATAAGTGAAAAGGATGGAGTTGGGGGAATCTCAACTCCTTTTGATGAGAATGATAGTTGGACACGGAATTGACATCGAAGAATTGGCTTCGATAGAAAGTGCAGTTACACGACATGAAGGATTTGCTAAGCGCGTGCTGACCGCTAAGGAAATGGAGCGCTTCACCAGTCTCAAAGGGCGCAGGCAGATTGAATATTTGGCTGGTCGCTGGTCGGCTAAAGAAGCTTTTTCTAAGGCTATGGGAACGGGCATTGGCAAGCTCGGTTTTCAGGATTTGGAAGTCTTGAACAATGAACGCGGGGCGCCTTATTTTAGTCAGTCACCGTTTTCAGGAAAGATTTGGCTGTCTATCAGCCATACAGATCAGTTTGTGACAGCCAGTGTCATTTTGGAGGAAAATCATGAAAGCTAGTCCACATAGACCAACCAAGGCTCTGATTCATCTAGGAGCTATTAGACAAAATATTCAGCAAATGGGGGCTCATATCCCTCAAGGAACGCTCAAGTGGGCTGTGGTCAAGGCTAATGCTTATGGCCATGGGGCTATTACCGTTGCGACGGCTATTCAGGATGATGTTGACGGTTTTTGCGTTTCCAATATTGATGAGGCCATTGAACTCAGACAAGCTGGACTCAGCAAGAGAATCCTCATTTTAGGAGTTTCTGAAATTGAAGCTGTTGCTCTAGCTAAAGAATACGACATCATCTTGACAGTGGCTGGGCTGGAGTGGATCCAAGCGCTCTTAGCTAGAGAAGCAGACCTAGCTGGTTTGACAGTTCACCTCAAGATTGACTCAGGGATGGGACGGATTGGTTTTAGAGAGGCCAGTGAAGCTAATCAGGCTCAAGACTTGCTCAAGCAACATGGTGCGCATGTTGAAGGAATCTTTACCCACTTTGCGACTGCGGATGAGGAATCAGATACCTACTTTAATGAGCAATTAGAACGGTTTAAAACTATTTTGGCCAGTATGAAAGGTCTTCCAGAGTTGGTTCATGCCAGCAACTCGGCAACGACTCTTTGGCATGCAGAGACTATTTTCAATGCGGTTCGTATGGGAGATGCCATGTATGGTCTTAATCCAAGCGGAGAAGTTTTAGATTTACCCTATGACTTGAAATCAGCCTTGAACTTGGAATCTGCCCTAGTTCATGTCAAGACGGTTCCAGCTGGAGCTTGTATGGGCTATGGAGCCACCTATCAGGCAGATAGCGAGCAAGTCATTGCGACGGTGCCAATCGGCTATGCGGACGGCTGGACACGTGACATGCAAAATTTCGCTGTTTTAGTAGATGGGCAAGCTTGCCCAATCGTTGGGCGGGTTTCTATGGACCAAATCACTATTCGTCTGCCTAAGGTTTACCCGCTAGGAACGAAAGTAACATTGATCGGCATCAACGGCGATAAGGAAATCACAGCTACTCAGGTAGCGGCCTACCGCGGGACTATTAACTATGAGGTGGTTTGTCTTCTCAGCGACCGCATTCCGAGAGAATATTATTAAAAAGAAAGGAGTGGAGCATGAATCTACATCAACCCTTGCATGTCTTACCTGGTGTGGGACCAAAGTCAGCAGAAAAATACGCTAAACTAGGAATTGAAAATTTGCAAGACCTCTTGCTCTACTTTCCTTTCCGATATGAAGATTTCAAGACCAAGCAAGTATTGGAACTAGAAGATGGCGAAAAGGCGGTTCTTTCTGGTCAAGTAGTGACTCCTGCTAGTGTTCAGTATTATGGATTTAAGCGCAATCGCCTGCGCTTTAGTCTCAAGCAGGGAGAAGTCGTTTTTGCGGTCAATTTTTTTAATCAGCCCTATCTAGCTGATAAGATAGAGTTGGGAGCAACCCTTGCTGTTTTTGGAAAATGGGACCGCGCCAAGGCTAGTCTGACTGGGATGAAGGTCTTAGTTCAGGTGGAAGATGACCTCCAGCCTGTCTATCGTCTGGCTCAGGGAATCAGTCAGGCCAGTCTGGTCAAGGTTATTAAGACGGCCTTTGATCAGGGGTTGGACCTCTTGATTGAGGAAAATCTGCCCCAGTCTTTGCTGGACAAATACAAACTCATGTCCCGTTGTCAGGCCGTTCGTGCCATGCATTTTCCTAAGGATTTGGCAGAATATAAGCAGGCACTTCGCCGTATCAAGTTTGAAGAACTCTTTTATTTCCAAATGCAATTGCAGACGCTCAAGTCCGAAAATAGAGTTCAGGGGAGCGGTCTGGTTCTGGAGTGGTCTCAGGAAAAAGTGTCGGCTGTTAAAGAAAGTTTACCTTTTGCTCTGACCCAAGCTCAGGAAAAGAGTTTACAGGAAATTTTAACTGATATGAAGTCCGACCGCCACATGAATCGTCTCCTGCAAGGGGATGTGGGGAGCGGAAAAACTGTAGTTGCTGGCTTGGCCATGTTTGCGGCGGTAACAGCTGGCTATCAGGCAGCCCTAATGGTGCCGACAGAGATTCTAGCAGAGCAACACTTTGAGAGTTTGAAGGGGCTTTTTCCTGATTTGAAACTGGCTCTCTTGACAGGTTCCTTGAAAGTGGCAGAAAAAAGAGAAGTCTTGGAGACCATTGCCAAGGGTGAGGCTGACTTGATCATCGGAACCCACGCTCTGATTCAGGATGGGGTAGATTATGCTCGTCTTGGCTTGATTATCATCGATGAGCAGCACCGTTTTGGTGTGGGGCAAAGGCGGATTTTACGGGAAAAAGGCGACAACCCAGACGTTCTCATGATGACGGCGACTCCAATTCCACGGACGCTGGCCATAACAGCCTTTGGCGATATGGATGTATCCATTATTGACCAGATGCCAGCAGGGCGGAAGCCTATTGTGACGCGCTGGATCAAACATGAGCAGCTGCCTCAGGTCTTGACCTGGTTAGAGGGAGAAATCCAAAAAGGTTCTCAAGCCTATGTTATCTCTCCCTTGATTGAAGAATCAGAAGCTCTGGATTTGAAAAATGCTATTGCTTTATCTGAGGAGCTGACAGCTCATTTTGCAGGAAAGGCTGAAGTGGCTCTTCTACATGGTAAGATGAAGAGTGACGAAAAAGACCAGATCATGCAGGATTTCAAAGAGAGAAAAACAGATATTCTGGTTTCAACAACGGTTATCGAGGTCGGGGTTAATGTTCCCAATGCGACCGTCATGATTATCATGGATGCCGATCGCTTTGGTCTGAGCCAGCTTCATCAGCTCAGAGGTCGTGTTGGTCGGGGAGATAAGCAGTCCTATGCTGTTCTCGTTGCCAATCCCAAGACTGATTCTGGGAAAGACCGCATGCGCATCATGACAGAAACCACCAATGGATTTGTCCTTGCGGAGGAAGATTTGAAAATGCGGGGTTCAGGTGAGATTTTTGGAACCAGACAATCAGGTCTCCCAGAATTCCAAGTGGCTGATATTATCGAAGATTTTCCGATTTTAGAAGAAGCCAGAAAGGTTGCTAGCTACATTAGTTCTATAGAAGGCTGGCAAGAGGATCCAGAATGGCGTATGATTGCTCTTCATCTGGAAAAGAAAGAACATCTAGATTAAGCTTTCTCTAAGGAAAACTTAAGCTAGCTTTCAGGTTTGGCCCTTATACTAGAGTCATCAAAAAGAAACGAGGACTCTCATATGACAGTAACGATTAAAGTAAATTACCAAACCACTTTCCAAAAGAAAGAAGCAAAAAATTAAGATTGAGCAGAAGAAGAAAGAGCGAAAATGCTCTTTTTTCGTTTCTAAAACTACTTTCTGTCAGTAGGTTTGAAGAAAGAAAATCTAAATTCACTTTCTATTTATGCTTCTTTCTTGCATTGCTTTTCTAGATATGCTACAGTTGTGGTAGCGATTACAAAATAAAAGGAGCATGCTATGAAAAATCCAGCTTTGCTAGAAGAAATTAAGACCTATAAAGGTAGGGATGAGGTTCCAGAAGACTTTGATGCTTTCTGGGATGAGGAAGTGAAAAAAATTTCAACTCTTCCAGCCTATCAGTTGGAGGAAAGAGATTTCCACCTTCCTCAAGTCAAGTGCTATGAGTTAACCTTTGAAGGGACCAATGAAGGCAAGGTATATGCACGCGTTGTTCTTCCAAAGAGTGAGGAGAAAGTTCCTCTAATCTTTCATTTTCATGGTTATATGGGACGTGGCTGGGACTGGGCCGACATGCTGGCCTTCACTGTAGCTGGTTACGGTGTTGTTTCCATGGATGTACGGGGCCAGTCAGGTTACTCGCAAGACGGCTTGCGTTCTCCTCTAGGAAATACCGTTAAGGGGCATATTATCCGTGGTGCTGTGGAAGGTCGGGAGCATCTCTTTTATAAGGATATTTATCTGGATATTTACCAGTTTGTCGAAATTATTGCCAGTTTGCCTGAGGTTGATGAGAAGCGACTTTCTAGCTATGGGGCCTCACAAGGAGGGGCTTTAGCTCTGGTTGCAGCAGCGCTTAATCCTCGAATTGAGAAAACTGTTGCCATCTATCCTTTCTTGTCAGACTTTAGACGGGTGCTTGAGATTGGCAATACCAGTGAGGCTTATGATGAACTTTTCCGTTATTTCAAGTTCCACGACCCCTTCCATGAAACTGAGGAGGAAATCATGGCGACTCTTGCCTATATCGATGTGAAAAATCTTGCCCATCGTATCAAGGGTGAGGTCAAGATGATTACGGGCTTGGATGACGATGTTTGCTATCCTATTACTCAGTTTGCAATTTATAATCGTCTGACTTGTGATAAGGCCTATCGTATCATGCCTGAGTATGCTCATGAAGCCATGAATGTATTTGTCAATGACCAAGTCTACAACTGGCTCTGTGGTAGTGATATTCCTTTTAAATATGTGAAGTAATGAATGAGAGAGCTCGGTAGCTCTCTTTTTGTATACAGTCTAGTCAGCAAATATTCTAGTTCATATATACTTTGAAATTCATACTCTCCGAAAATCTCTTCAAATCACGTCAGCTTTATCTGCAAGCTCACAACAGTGTCTTGAGTAGCCTGCGGCTAGCTTCCTAGTTTGCTTTTTGATTTTCATTGAGTATGAGTTTTTTTCTTGACCTTGGTGTAAAACAATTCATTTTGCTATCTAGCTTGGTATAGGTTCTTTCAATATATTGGAAAGCGTTTGTGAAATGTGTTATAATTTATAAGAAAATATACAGTTTCGCTACAAATGAATATATTAGTTTATGTATAACTCAGTTTTTCTGATTAGGATGATATCTTATAAAAAACTATATTCTTGGAGATACAGTACTTAGATAGCATTTGTAAAGTAGCAAAATAATCTATGTTTATTTTTATTGTAAGAATCAAAGTAGAGAATGTTATGCTAATGGAAACTGTAATATTTTATTTTTTAGAATATACTTGGTTAAATTAACTTTGAAAGTTAAAGTGAGGTAATATATGTTTATATGTTTAAAGGGTTTAGGGAAATTTCGTAAATCCAAAGCTTATGGTTTGGTTGGTTGTTTGACACTATCCGCAGTGATTGGCTTAGCTGCACCAGAGTTACCAGTTATTGGTGGCGGGGTTGTTTATGCTGATGTCATTCAAGGTGGTGGCGATATTCACGATGTGGATGTTCATAGTAAATCTGCAGAGGGTGTTGCTATGACTTATACCACTTATGATAGCGGAACAAGTGGAAAACAAACTGCGTCTGGCAGTGGTGTATTCGTAGCGCCGAATGTGATGGTAACAGTAGCTCATAACTACTATGATAAAAACCAAGAGGATAAGTCTGCGGTCTTGCGTGGTGGGGAGTCTGCTCGTAGTTATGTTGTGATGAACTCAGAAACAGAGAAGAGTAATAAAGTACCCACATCAGGGGTATCCGAGTCTCTTGAAAAAGACTCTATTCACTTGTATAACGGCAAAGACTTTGGTAAAGACTATAGCAACGACTTAGCAGTAGTGGTAACTAAAAAACCTGTAGAAGCTATGACAGGGGGAGAAGACTCCCCAAGAGAGTTGAGTGATAAAGAGGTTTCTACTGGTGATAAAATCACTATGGTCGGATATCCCAATGATTTTTCTACTCCAAATTTAAGTAAAGAAAATAAAGCTCGCTTGAAAGACGGTAAGGTTTATTCAGTCTCAACAACTGTGAGCAGTATCAATAAAGAGAGTGGTGCAGTCACTTATCATTCCTCAGCTTTAGGAGGTTTTTCAGGTGCTCCTTTGTTTAATGATAAGGGAGAGGTAGTCGGTATCCACCAGCACGGAACAAATACTTCAAACGCTCCTGAGAGTGAGCGTATTGGCGGTGGTACTATCTTTACGGACAAGCACAGAGCTTGGATTCGTTCTATGATTGATAAATATGGTATAAAGGGTTGGTATATAGATGGTGCAAACCGTTACTACTATGATGAAAATCATATAGCTTTAAAAGATGTAGAGTCTGAGATTGACGGTGCTTTGTATAGTTTTGATGAAAAAGGTCGAGCTACTTTAGTAAAAGGTGAAGAAAAAGGTCGTGTTCTACTTCGAGTGGAAGATACTAAAGGAACTCGTTTGATTTCAGATAAGGTTGTTCAGGAAGGTCCTGTTGGAAGTGGCTTGAATTTTCATTTAAGACAAAATTCAGACTTCAAACAGTTAATAGCAACGTCCCCAACAGCTAAAGTGGTATCCTATAACGGAGTGCCAATTAACAAACTAGCAAGTGATACTACTTGGTCTGATGAATATGTCAGTAAGTTAGCTTTAGGAGATACAATTATAAGAGCGGTAGTAGATTCAGTAAATCCGTTGCCTTCTAAGCCTTCATCTGACTTTGCAAGAACGGAGGTTGGTAAAGTCGATTTGAGTGGTAAATCGAACTTACCTGTACCTAGTAAAGAGGTGTTACAAGCTCCGAATGGCTCAGAAAATTTCTATGCTACAACGCACATTCAAACGCCAGATGGGTCGGGGTCAGGTACTTTAATTGCACCCAATTTGGTGTTAACAGTCGCTCATAATTTCTTAACAGTTAAAGGTTCTGAGGTAGTTACTAAATCTGGTCGCACCAATACAGTGTATAAAGCAACTTTACCGAATGGTAAGTATGTGAATTTTTCAGATGATGATATTGTTTATTGGAATAAGAAAGACTCAGTATTTGGATTTAAAAATGACTTAGCTTTGATTCGGTTAAAAGAAGCAGTAAAAGGAGTAACTCCTGTAGAGGTTGTAAAACAATCTTCGAAAGTTGCAGAGGGGGATTCAGTTTCGGTCTATGGTTTTCCAGATAACAAGCTAAGTCCAGTTTTAGATAGCAAAGTAGTAGGAACTACAGACTTCGGCTCTGGAATAGAGGGAATTAGCTATGGAGGTACGAAACCTGGAGCGTCTGGTGGTGGTCTCTATAATGATAAAGGTGCTTTAATTGGCGTTCACCAAAATGGTGTTGTAGGAAGCCGTAGTGGTGGTTTGGTTTTATCAAAAGAGCAGCTGGATTGGGTTCGTTCTTATATTGAGGGTCAACCAAAAGATCCTGTCTATGTGGAAGATAAAGAAGTGGAACCTTCTAAGAAGGATTCGGATAAGGATTTAGCTGGGAAATTAGATCCAAAAAAAGATAGTGGAAAAGAAGATTCTGGTATTTTAGGTACATCTGGTGACTTTGCAGCTCCTACAGTAGCTAAGCCAGAGTTTAAAGGTGGAGTTCCTTTCACTGAATCTCCTATACTGGAAATCCCAGAGTATACGGGTGTATTATCAACCTCAGGAGAAGAATCGGCCCCAACAGTTGAACAGCATGACTTTACAGGCGGAGTTAACGGAGGCGACTCACTTGTTACAGAAGTTCCAGAGTATAGCGGTGTTATATCCACATTAGGAGACACTCCATCTCCTACCGTAGCTAAGCTAGAGTTTACAGGTGGGGTCAATGGTGCAGATGCTGAGGTTCATCACATTTCAGACTTCACAGGCGGAGTGAATGGAGGCGACTCACTTGTTACAGAAGTTCCAGAGTATAGCGGTGTTATATCCACATTAGGAGACACTCCAGCCCCTATAGTAGATAAACCAGATTTTACAGGCGGAGTGAATGCAGTAACTAGTGTTGTGTATGATGTAGAAAATTATACAGAAGTATTATCTATAGCAGGAGAAGGAAGTTCAGTAGTGAAATCTACTGATAAACAAGTAAATAATAAAAACAGTAAGGATGAAGCAGAAACTAAGCATGTTATCACAGGAATTGCTAGTTCACAACGTATTTTAAAAAATGAAACAGGAAGTATTCAAATTCAAGCTTCAGAAGAAGTATTGAAAAATGTGATAGGTATTCAAATGCAAGAAGTTCAAGTTAGTGATTTAAGTTCATTAAACTATAAAGCGTTTGATATCAAATTGAAGGATGTAAATGGCAGATATGTTAAACCTGAAGGAAAAGTCCTTGTTACATTTGCTACGGATCAGTCTGTTGAAAATGTTTATTATGTTGATTCAGAAGGAAATTTACATTCTCTCGAGTTCGTACAAAAAGATGGAAAGATCAATTTCGAGACAAATCATTTTAGTATCTATGCTATGACTTTCCGACTCTCTGTCAATAATCTAGCACTTGATAATCCTACAAAAAATAAAAAAGAAGAGGAGATTGTACCATCACCTAAATTGTTATCTACAAATGAGAACTCAGGATTTAATCAATCAGAGAATAAAGTAGGTAACAATGAGCAGGCTAAGTTACCAGATACAGGTGAGAATAAATCAATGGCAACAGTTTTGCTTGGTTTTGTGGGAATTATTTTCGGAGTTATGATTTCCTATAAACGAAAGGGTAGTTAACTTTGTCTAAAATCTCACTTTGAACTTTTATGTTAATCTAAAATAAACCGCTCGTTATGCGGGTTCGCGTCGAAGGTTATACTCAAAAAATTCCAAACGCGATACAGTAAAGGTGTTCACGCTAATTGTAAAGCGAAAAGAGAAAAATATGGCACAAAAGGCTCAGGGGTTATCGTTTACACTCATTATTGAAGGAGAAAGTCTAGTCCTAACTTATTTTTGTTATAGAAGCCGAAAGTACTTTTAAAGAGGATAGAAGTATAAAAATATTTCTGAAAATAGAATCTATTGTAGATTACTATAGAAAAATATATTGTTTTATTGTATAATAAAGAAAAATCTAGATTTTTAGGAAATAAAATAATTACCTTTAGAGAGTCATAGATTAATCAAGAATAAGCAATCGTATTAGTTGAATTGCTTTCCAGTGCTAACTTTTTAACTAATTCAAAAATTTTAAAAAAGCGCTTAGCAAAAGCGTCGGAGGGGTTATATGAATCAGAATTTTATTAATCGTGAAAACCGATATGGTATTAGAAAATTTACTATCGGAGTTGCTTCTATAGTTATCGGCTCGGTCTTGTCTGGTATTTCACCAGTATTAGCACAAGAAACCACTACTAATATTGATGTAAATAAGGTTGAAACTACTTTAGAAAGTAGAACATCTGTATCAGAACCTATAGCGGATTTAGAAGTGAAATCATCTGAAAGTGCAAAAATTACAGAGAAGAAGGAAGTTTTTGTAAGTGGTGTAAATGGTGGATTGAATAAGGATGGAATTAATACTTACCGAATTCCAGCACTGCTAAAAACAGATAAAGGCACATTAATTGCCGGAGCGGATGAAAGACGTTTACAATTCGCAGATTGGGGAGATATTGGTATGGTAGTTCGTCGAAGTCAGGACGGAGGAGAGACGTGGGGAGATAGAATAACAATTTCTAATCTTCGTGATAATCCAGATGCCAAAGACAAAACTGCTCCGTCGCCATTAAATATTGATATGGTATTAGTTCAAGATTCGGAAACTAAGAGAATCTTTTCGGTTTATGATATGTTCCCAGAAGGAAAAGCAGTATTTGGTATGCCTGCTAAACCTGAAAAAGCATACGAGCGTATAGGGGATAAAACTTATCAAATTTTATATAAAACAGGCGAAAAAGGATATTATACAATTCGTGAAAATGGTGAAGTTTATAATTCTAAAAATCAAAAAACAGATTATCATGTTGTAGTAAATCCCAAAAAACTAGGATATAGCGACAAAGGTGATTTGTATAAAGGGAAGGATTTAATTGGTAATGTTTACTTTGCACAAAGTACGAAAAATCCTTTTAGAGTTGCAAATACTAGCTATTTATGGATGTCTTATAGTGATGATGATGGTAAAACATGGTCTGCACCGAAAGATATCACACCAGGGATTCGACAAGATTGGATGAAATTCCTTGGAACAGGTCCTGGAACAGGTATTGTATTACGTACAGGTGAGCATAAGGGACGGATATTGGTACCAGCTTATACAACAAACAGTATTTCGCATTTAGGTGGTTCGCAGTCTTCGCGTCTAATTTATTCAGATGATCATGGGGTAACTTGGCATGCTGGAGAAGCCCCAAATGATAATCGACCTGTTGGAAATAGTGTCATCCACTCGTCTAATATGAATAATAGTGGCGCTCAAAATACAGAATCAACTGTTCTTCAATTAAATAATGGTGATGTCAAACTCTTCATGCGTGGCTTGACTGGAGATCTTCAGGTTGCTACTAGTAAAGATGGTGGAGTGACTTGGGAGAAAACAATAAAACGTTATCCAGAAGTAAAAGATGCCTATGTGCAAATGTCAGCTATTCATACTATGCATGATGGGAAAGAGTATATTATTCTTAGCAATGCTGCTGGACCAGGACGCGAACGAAAAGATGGTCTAGTTCACTTGGCACGTGTTGAGAAAAATGGCGAGTTAACTTGGCTGAAGCATAATCTAATTCAAGGTGGGGAATTTGCATATAATTCATTACAAGACTTAGGTGACGGAGAATACGGAATTTTATATGAACATAGCGAGAATAATCAAAATCGCTATACAATTTTTTATAAGAAATTTAATTGGAACTTCTTGAGTAAATAAAAGCTAATTATAGACATAAGAAAACATCTCTGTGTTAGACTTGTCGTTCAAATACAAACGCTAATTTTAGCAACAAAAAATTCTCTGGGCGACTTGTCGTTCAAGCATTTTTTATGATAGTTGTTAATCCAATTTTTGATGAATGCGACTTCTTTAGGAGTCGTTTTTTTAGTTTCTTTAGGTAACCATTTATGAATGAGCTTATTGTGATTCTTATTAGTTTTATACTTAATGAAAATCAAAGAGCAAACTAGGA
>FLSB01003100.1_pt1 | contig 16163 bp, 14 predicted proteins | sample 1550551 | NCBI WGS metagenome assembly FLSB01 (sample SAMEA4031774, study PRJEB14383) | metagenome | biome: human; feature: oral; material: saliva | place: Philippines | collected 2014 | reverse complement strand
TCACAGGTTGCGTCTTGTGCTGATGTATCGCGTCTGTGGATAGCGGGATACCCAGACAACCGTTTCTCATGGGATTTGCCTGAGATGATTTACAATACGGGAGCTTGGGGCGATTGGACACTATGGCAGTATTCAAGTGCGGGCGGTACTGTTGACCTCGACGTAGCAAAGCTGACTTACGCAGAATGGGAGCAGCTCGCACAAGGTGTGTCTAAGTTCGAGCCACACTGGGTTAAGAACTCCACTGGCTGGTGGTATGCCACGAGTCCTAGCACGTACTACTACAGCCAGTGGACGTTCATTAACGGTTCCTGGTACTACTTTGATGCTCGCGGATACGCAGTCACAGGCTGGTTCTTTGACGGTACAGATTGGTTCTACCTCTGTCCAGATGAAGGACCACAGGAGTGCGCCATGCTGACAGGCATGCAGCATATCGGAAGCTATGACTATTACTTCGCAAACGATGGACGCATGGCCACAGGTATCTTCGATGCTGAAGGCAAGAAGTACCTTGCTTCTGAAAATGGCAACCTGCTCCCAGCTGGAGTACATATCTATGATGATCATGCCTACGCAGTCAACGCTGACGGTTCTGTCCAGGCTGACAGTACGGTACAAGTAGACACAGATGAAGCTGGTCGATTGACTTCGCTGCACTAACGCACAACACATCCCGCACACGCGGTTGTGTACTCCTCAGGTGTTTGCCGTGCCTGAGGAGTTTTCTTTATCTCGACCACGTATTATTTTTCTCTGTGAAAGTAGAGATTCTCTCTCTCTCTCTCATCTCCAGAGTCTAAGATTCTCTTAGGTATGATTCATTATAGAAAATCACGTGGGCGGTCATAGGGTCCAAATAAATTTTTCACCTTTTGAAAAATTGATTGAGGTCTACCTAGAGAGAGAGAGAGAATCTCTTTCTCTACACAGAAAAAAAATACGTAATTCTCAACGACATTGTCTAAAAATAGAGGGATAATATAAATGCCGTATAATTCCGACAGAAAGGAACAACATGGAAATCTCGGAGATGAAAGACGGTCAGAGGTATAGTGTCAGTGTACAAGCGAATGGAAGCGTCTGGAAGAAGATTGCTACAGCAGCTGAAAAGAAGGGAGTGTCTGTCAACAGGTTCATGCTTGAGTGCGCTCGCACAGGATGGAAGAACGCAAACCTTGACGACATGTCTGGAAACGTCTTGGAGAATCTGAGAAATGAGTATCCCATGCTTGAAGGATATCTCTCCGCTTATGCAGATACGATATCTGTGACAGGAATTATAAAATTCACAAATGTCACTCCTCAAACAGCACTTCAAATAATAGACCGACTGGTAAGTGAAGGTCATCTGATTAAGAGACAAGGATGTGGTCTCTGGAAGTATGTCGACGGGAACGACACCAGGCTCAAGGCATTCGCTGCGTCATGGGTAAAAGTAGAAGACGGAATCCGAAGATATGCTGTTCAATTTATTCAGGAAGCTGGCAGCTACCGTCCAGCAGAAGCTATGTCGACTTGGGCAAATCGTATTAAAGAGGATTTATCTGCATCTGGATCATATGAGATCTTCCTGACAGAGCACCACATCTATGATGACTTCGGGTTTGAATCTTACATAAAAAGCGAGATCTCCAAAATCTCCAGTGCGTTGGATGTCACAGGCATCTCTCACAGGAAGAAGTCTGGTGGCGTAGATATTAATCCAAAGATCCTTCAGGAAATGATCAGGAGAGACATCGATTTTGATGGTTGGGATGACCTCATCTAAAAATATTTTCAAAATTTTTCAAATTCCCGATGAAAGTTGAACAATTTTGAGCGATAATAACTTCGTCAGGAAGTTCAACTACTACGACAGGGAGTTAAAAATGAAGAACGTCACGACTATGAAAGATATCTCCGCAATCGCTACCGCTAAGGTAAACGAGTTCATCGAGAAGGGTTACGTTTTCAACTTCGGTACCATGGCAGGTTCACAAGGGGATAAATTCTACGCAGACCTCGTCAAGGGAGACATCACATATCGTGTCCGTGTCTACGAAAAGTACGAAGGTTGTTGTGACACTAGACTCGTTCTTGAAGTTCGCAGGATTGAAAGGAGATTTATTCCTGGTTTCATGTCTGACACTATTTGGAACAGTGATGGCGAGGTCATAGAGTCCCATTCTTGGTATCTTCTTAAGAACGGCAATTGCCACGTTTACACAGAGGATATCGAGTTCTTAGAAGAGACTCGCAGAATCCGTAAAGAGCGTCGCATGAGCAGGCGCAACAACGACGAGATCAGTGTCATCTCTCCAGAGAAGGTTCTCGAGCGCGTTCGTTCTCATCGCGGATACAAGCAAGCTAAGATCTCCGACATCAAGTGCGTCTACCGTACTACAGCAGATTGTGGTATTTTCTGCCACACAGTGTATGTCGTCGAGTTCAACGACTATGTCTCCAAGGTAGCAGACCTCAGGCTCAAGCTCAACAAATAAATATACGCACCGACCCATCGATCGACCTGGTCGATGGGTCATCTTTATCTAAGGAGACGAACATGAAACGTGAAGTAAAGGCTGTGCTCTCAATCACAGTAGCCATTATTCTGGTCATTTGGTTCTGGAATCAATGCTTCCCTTACCAGCTGTCAGACGAGTACAGAGAGCATGTTGTTGAGACGGTACGGAACAGGTCATCGGCGTCAGAAGCTCCAGAAGGATTCACGAGAATGAATGGCTTCTACAACTCCAGCCTGACTGAGCCAAATACGTGTGCAACGAACGAGTATCCTGTCGGAACCAAAGTCACCATCTGGTGCGGAATCGACGCTGAGCACGGTTCTTCCGTTGAAGCTACAGTAGTGTCAAATACCGTTCATACCAACGTAGCTAACACCATTGAGCTGTCTGAGAATATTAACAAGCTCTTCGCAGGTGACACGTACATTTATACCGTCTGGGTGAAGGGGGTAACTAATGCCTAAAACGCTTCTTCCCTACCAGAAGCAAGGAGCCAAAGGTCTCCGCAAGCTCGGCAGGGGAATCCTCGCGGACGACATGGGTCTCGGCAAGACCATACAAGCTATTTCAGCTGCAGCTCAGAAGCCTAACCAACATATCCTAATAATCACCCTTAACGGACTCCAGAACAATTGGAAGGCTGAGATACATGACCTGCTGGGGCAAGGGCAGGATATCGAAGTATATGACGGAAAACAAGTGATTGGAACGTCCCGTTGGACTATCATCCATTACGAAGCTGCACGCCTTGAGCGCAATGCCAAGGTTCTGTGTGATAAGAAATGGGATGTCCTAGTCGTTGATGAAGCTCATCGCTGCAAGTCTCACAAGGCTCGTACCAAAGCTGGCAACGCTACGAACTTTGGTATCGTGAATAAATTGTCGTATCGCAGTCACCAGTTGTACTTGCTCACAGGTACACCAATGAGAGAAAATCCTGCAGACGTGTGGGCATTGCTTCACTTCATCGACTGCAGAAAGTATAGCTCATTTTGGAGATGGATACCTACGTACGTCACGTACGAGCAGACGTACTTTGGCAAGAAGGCTACTGGATACCAGAACCTGGATCTGCTGTCCAAAGAGCTCAGCCAATACATGATTCGAAGACGTAAATCCGACGTTATCAAAGATCTCCCACCGAAGTTCATCCACACCATTAAGTGTGGCATGAGCGAGAAGCAATCGAAGATCTACCAGCAGATGCTTAACGAGTACGTAGCTGAGGTTGAGAACAACGTGTTCGTCACAGCACCTGCAGAGGTGAGCAGGCTCATGAGACTGCGTCAGATTGCGACAGACGCGAACTGCCTTAGTGATTCAGCGTTCTCGACGGTCATCCCCAGCGGGAAGATTCAGACACTTGAAGCTATGGTACAGGAGATCTGCGTAGAACAGGACGAGAAAGTAGTCATTTTCAGCAACTGGGCTAGGGTCGTAGCATCTGTTCATCGAGCTCTCGAGAAGTACGGTTGCGTGACGTACACGGGAGACTCAACGAAGACTGAGCGAGAGCAAGCTGTCGAGCAATTTCAGACTAATTCTAAGGTCAAGGTGTTCATTGCGACCATCGGTGCAGCTGGAACAGGATTGACGCTTACCGCAGCAAGCAAGATGATCTTCCTAGACAGAGCCTGGACACCTGATGATAATGCTCAGGCTGAAGACCGTATCTATGCTCGTATGAACGATATTCACGGAGCGGACATATACAAGCTTGTCACTTCAGATACCGTCGACGAGACCATCGAAGAATATATCAACGACAAGGAGCTCACCGTTGACGAGGTCATCTCGAACGTCAAAAGCGCAGTTCTCTGTACGAATAAATAAATCTTAAAATTCCCGATGAAATTCATCTAGAAATAGAGGATAATAATCCTACAACGACGACAGACAGGGAGGTATTTATTGATTACAATTAAATAGAAGTAAGTAAGGTTAATAACCTAATTGTAGAGCTCGACTTAATAAAAAGGTAAGGTTAATAACCTAATTGTAGAGCTCAACTTAATTCAAGAAAAAGGAGGTAAAATCAGTGATTACAGTTAGCAACAGTCGTCTTGCATGCTTCAGGCGTTGTCCTCGTAAGTACGAGTACCGCTACGTCGACAGGCTCACAGCAAACGACAAAGCTCCCGCACTGATGTTAGGCTCTCTGGTGCACGAATCACTAGCAGAGTTCTACTCGCTCGACAACAAGGACAAGGACGTCAACGTTCGAGCATCTATGGCAATGGCCATGTACGACAACAAGGTAGCCGAAGCAGCTACAGAGGTTCTGTCGGTAGGTGGTGACTCCCAGCAGTTCGACAAGGATTCCTTCATGGGTCGCCAGATGCTTAAGTACTACTTCGAGGAGATTGCTCCGAATGATGATTTCACTCCAGTCGCCAGCGAGTTGAAGGTGGAGGTCAGGGTTCCTAATCCGGACGGCAAGTTCTCCTGGTGCACCTTCATAGGTTATGTTGATGCAATCGTCGAGCGTGAAGGTCGACTCTATATCCTGGAGCACAAGACCGCGAAAACGCTTGACACGAAGCACCTCATTACAGACACCCAGGTGACCCAGTATATCTGGGCTCTGCGTCAGATGGGTTACGACGTCTGCGGAGTATACTACAATATTCTTCGCAAGTGTGACCCATACTCAGCTCGCACCAAGGCTCCGTACCACTACCGTGAAGCTGTGTACCGCAACGACAGAGAGATTGAAGAGTGCGGTCGTCAGCTCTATCACCAGTATTTGGCCATGAAGCATGCAGATCGCTATGGATTCTATTGCAATCCAACTCGAGATTGCTCGTGGGATTGCGAGTATCGTCCCATCTGCATTGCCGAGATGGAGGGTCGTCTTGAAGCAGCTGACCTTGAGGAATTAGCAGGCGTTGAGGGATTCCACATCAAGCAGGAATCCGAGTCGGATAAGGATCCAAACAACAAGATTGAGAAGGTGATTAACAATGGCTAAGAACACCATTAAGATGCTAGTCTACGGTGATCCTGGCGTAGGCAAGACAGTCTTCAGCTGCTCTGGGGACAAGACTATTTTCATCGATGTCGAAGGTGGAGCTCTTTCTGTCCAGTCGCGTATCAAGTCCAAGAAGGTCGTGAAGAAAAAGTTCGAGACCTTCGACGAGATTGAAGACTTCATCCGCACTCTTCAGGAGAAGGGCAGCGGAAAAGCAGATACGCTCGTCATCGATTCCATCACTGAGCTCCAGAAGAAGCTCATGGACTACATCGTCGAAAGCCACCCTGAAGTGAAGCGTCCTTATGGTGATGGTCTCACAGTAGGCGACTGGGGATACAACACAGAGCGCATGCGTCGATTCACTCGTATGGCACGTGACCTCGACATGAACGTCATTTTCACTGCACTCGCAATGGACGAGAAGAACGAGGTCACTGGAGCCGTTAAGACTATGCCTAAGATGAGCTCTAAGTTGGCTGCTGACGTTTGTGGCTATGTTGATATCGTTGGATATCTTTACGTAGACAACGTCCAGACTGACGAGGGTACTGAGGCTATGCGTCGAATGCTTGTTCAACCAGTTGGTTCGTACTATGCGAAGGATAGGTCTGGTATGCTGGGAACCGTCATTGACAATCCAACGTTCCCTGACACTTATAACATGATTTTCGGTGAGGAGTAAACTATGGCTGTTGATTTGCTTGATCTTGGTGATTTCACAGGTAACGAGGACGAGGGTACAGGTTTTAGTCCTATTGATTCTGGTCGTTACCGCGCTACCGTATTTGAGATTTCTCGTGAGGTCGGTAAGAATTCTGGTAAGCCTTACTTGAGGTGGTGCTTCCAGATTTGTGACGGTGAGCCTTTTGCAGGTCGTCGTCTTTGGGACAATACCTCCCTCAGCGACAATGCGAAGTGGCGTCTTGTCCAGGTACTTAAGGCTTGCGGCATTGACGTCCCAAAGGGGCACTTGCAGCTCAATCCTAACGACTTGCTTGGCAAGGAGCTTATCATCATGGTTGGTCTTGAGCCTGACGAGTATGCCAATGACCGCGATGGCACTGATGACCAGATGCGCAACGTTATCAAGAGCTTCGCTCCAACCAATGGCGTCTCTAAGCCAAAAATTCAGGTACCTGATGCACCGAAGCCAGCTTCTAAGCCTACACCAAAGAAGTCCGCTAAGAAGGCTTCTAAGACTCCTAAGAGCTCAGAGGAAGTCGAGTACGAGCTACCGTTTGACGAGACTCCTACTCCAGCTCCTGCTCCAGCTCCAAAAGAGGAGCCACTCCCTGTGACTGACGTCGCAGATGACGATGACGACGATTTTGACTTCGAATAGGACGTGAAATGACTGCCCAGAACATGTCCATCAAGGACTACTTTGAATACGCATTTGGGCAGCAGCTGACACCTGATAGCAGCGGTGAGGTTGCTGTCAGGTGTCCTTGGCATAACGACACAGTCGAATCCATGTCCATCAATCTGAACACAGGTTTGTGGACGTGCTTCGGCTGTGGTCTCAAGGGAGACATCTATACGTTTGTCCAGCTGAGCGAGGATACAGATTTTAAGGGAGCTTGTAAGTGGCTTAGCGACCGAGGTTTTGTTGGTGACGTAGAAATCGAGCTGATCGATGGTGAATCATCCAAGAAGCCCAAAGTAATCACTAAAAGACCTCAGAAGAAGCTTCCTCCTATCTCGGATATCGTCATCGACGGTCTGGTAGACAACCTTTGGTGCAATAAGGCTGCGCTTGATTTCCTACACGAGAAACGTGGTCTCACTGATGAGACCATTCGCGAATTCAAGTTAGGATACCATAACGGTCGTATCACGATTCCTCTGTACGATGAGGAAGGCTGCTACAACATTCGTCAGTACGACTGGGCTAAGCGTGATTCCTCTAAGGTAATCAGCTGGGAGCGGGGTCGTGGCAGAGTAACGCTGTTCCCAGACCCTCATTTTTGGTCAGATGACCCCATTTTCCTGTGCGAAGGTGAGATGGACTGCATTCTCATGCACCAGCTGGGGTTCAATGCCGTCACGTCCACCAGTGGCGCAGGTAATTGGAAGCCTGAATGGAATCAGCTGTTCCACAGCCATGAAGTAAATATCTGCTACGACATTGACAAAGCTGGACAAAACGGCATGGTCAACGTCGCAAATAACCTTGAGCACATTGCTGCTACTGTGCGTATTTTGAACTTACCCATCTCAGAACCCTCCAACGGAGATGTTACTGACTGGGTAGTAGGGTACGGAGCCACTCGAGACGACTTCCAGAACCTCATTGATAAAACGGTTCCTCGTAATACCCTACAGGATGAAGACGACAACGAGGTATATGATGTTCCTCTTCATGAGGCATCGCTAGCTAAGTATGCAGGTAAGCGCATACGTACCGCTGCTGTCGTAGCAGGTAAAGACCTTGAACCCTACATCGTACCTGACAGGTACGTCGTACGGTGCGCTTCTGCCAATAAGAAGAAGTGCACAGTGTGTCCCATAGGAATAGCAGGTGGAACGCTTGAAGTCAACATACCAAAAGACTCTCCTAATCTGATGAAACTCCGAGGTCTGAACGACTCTGTCCAGAAGACGAAAATGAAGGAATTCGCAGGTGCCGTGGGAGATTGTACTGTCGACATAGACGTCATTGAGAACGTCAACGTAGAAGACTTGGTGCTTATCCCAGAGCTGAGTTGGAATGATGAGAACCAAAGCTATGTCACTCGTCACGTCAGCATTGTTGATCACGGTATTCAAGCAGGTAAAAGCTACGTTTTCACTGGCATCACGGTGCCAGATTCAGCGACTCAGCATGCCACACATCTTTTCTACGACAAGGAGTGGAGTGAGGATGACATCAGTTCATTCGAGATGAACGATGAACTGAGGAATAAGCTCACCGTGTTCCAACCTTCAAAGGGTCAAACGGTCAGACAGAAAATGGATGAAATCGTCCGTGATCTGTCTACGAACGTTACCTCAATCTATGGTAGAGACGATGTCCACATTGCTGTCGATTTGGTATACCACTCACTCCTCAGGTTCGACTTCGACGGGAAACCTTTGAAGCGTGGTTGGCTGGAGGTTCTCCTGTTCGGTGATACCCGTACAGGCAAGACCGAGACCGTCCAACAGCTCATGAGACACTATCGTCTAGGAGAGTTCGTCACAGGTGAAGCATCTTCGTATGCTGGTCTTGTCGGAGGTCTCCAGCAGGTGAACAAGCGATGGCAGATCACATGGGGTAAGATTCCCCTGAATGACCGTCGACTTGTCGTGATTGATGAGGCTTCTGGTCTGACTCAAGACGAGATTGCGAACATGTCAGGTATCCGTTCCAGTGGTGTGGCTGAGATTACGAAGATTCAGACAGAACGAGCACTTGCACGTACTAGACTCATCTGGATCTCAAACCCCAGATGGGGAGACAACGTATCAAGCCGTACGTATCCTGTCGAGTTCATCCCTCAACTAATTGGAAAAGCGGAGGACATCTCACGATTCGATTTGGTCGTGTCTTCTGCCAGTGAGGATGTCGATTCTAAGGTCATTAACAGCAACACGCCAGATGAGGTAGAGCACGTTTATACGAGTGAGCTGTGCCATGATCTGATCATGTGGGTATGGTCTCGCAAGCCTGAAGATATTCTCTTCTCCAAGCAGGCGCGTGAACTCATATATGAACTATCTGTTAAAATGGGCGAGAACTACACATCTGAGATACCTCTGGTAGAAAGCGCAGACTTCCGTGTGAAGCTCGCTAGAATGGCTTCTGCTTGGGCAGCAAGGCTATTCTCAACAGATGACGGCAACCGCTTACTCGTCAAGAAGGAACATGTGTTGGCTGCAGCTCAGTTTGTTGACGATTGTTACAAGAAGTCCTCGTTCCGCTATCGTCAGTTCAGCGAAGCTCGCGCTAAGGAAAATGAACCTCTTGGTACGAGCAGGGAGGACGTTGTTAAGTGGCTGGAGGATGAACCTCTTGTTCTTCAGTTCCTGTCAACGTATGATGAGTTTAAACGACAAGATGTGGAGGACTTCTGTGGAATGACTCGTGAAGACTCAGCAGACGTGACCAGGTATCTTTCAAGTCACAGGCTCGTTCGGCTGGGTCGAGGTACGATGCACAAGACTCCGATGTTTATTAAGCTGCTTGAAGAAATGAGAGATCTATGAATGTAACAATCATCGGAGCAGGTATGACGGGTCTGCTCGCTGCTAAGGCTTGCATGGATTGTGGGATTGTACCTCAGGTGATTTCCGCTACGAAGCCTCATCCTGGTTATGGTGTCCGATATCTCCACGATGCATGCGGTCTGCCTATCAGTTCGTTTGAGATTGAGACAGCATTCGTCGGATATGGGAAGTGGTTTATGCGCTGGGACAATGTAAGCCAAAACGCTATGGCTCAGCTGTATGCCCAGAAGACAGGAGCTTCTCTGACGAACAACTCCATTCATCGCTCAGTTAAAACGGTCAAAGCTTACAACTGGATGGAAGCTTGGAACATGCTTCAAGGTCTGCGTATTATCGATGACAAAGTTGAGCCTCAGGATATGAAGTATCTTTCTCGAGGTAATGATTTGATCATCAACACAGCACCACTTAACCTGATCTATCCACACGCGAGGTCTCAGTGCCGCAGTCGCGAGATGTACGTCTCTGCCTGTAGTCCATATCCGAACAGTCCAGGCTGGGCTAATCACCCAGATAATCTTATCGTTTACAATGTCAATCCTGAGGAGACCTGGACTCGGTACAGCAGGGTTGACGGTGTTGAGCAGACTGAGTATATGAAGCCTGTTGAAGGTGCTCACACAGTCGTTAAGGTCGATGGCAAGGCTAAGTTCTACAACTTCCACAGGAACGTCCTGCTGGTTGGTCGCTATGGCAAGTGGGACTCGACCTACATGGCTCACATGGCATACTACGATACGCTTTCCCGTCTTTCGAAAATGGGGGTTGACACAAATAATGTGCGCTAACAGGAAGAAGGTCTTTGTAGACCTAGACAACGTGATGGCAGACTATGGCGGAGATTTCCTCAGGTGGGCTACAAATGGTCAGCTGAGCCCATCTCCGAACGATTTAACTTCCCTTCATCTTAATGAGATTCTGTGCTTGGATGAGGAGGATTATGCTGAGTTGAAGCGTAGATGGAGGGTCGAGGGGCACAAGCGCGATATGACGATGATCCCTGGCACTCATGGCGCGCTTCGTAGGCTATCAACGTGGTATGACGTTGTGATCATCTCCAGTCGTCCTGCAGACAAGTACGACAACATTCGTAGAGATACAGAATACTGGCTTGAACAGCATGAACTCGAGTACAGCGAACTGGTGTTCACGAAGGAGAAGTTCGACTACGTCCGTGACCATTACGACAAAGACGACGTGCTTGCCATCTTCGATGACGATCCTAGAAATCTTGTGAAATTCGCAGGTAAGCATACCATTCAGTGCTACATCGTAGACAGACCATACAACAGGTCTGGAGCTCCGTTCGTGCACAGATTCAGGACGCTGTACGACGCAGCATGTCATTTTATCGGGATGAATGAACCGTGGAAGGATGAGAAATGATCATCTCTATAGAGGGAATTGACGGTGTCGGTAAAACGACAGTGTGCAAAATCCTGTCCGATTCCTTAGGGTACAAGTACCTTGATATGGATAAGCAGCTGACTATCCCTAGGCAAGACGCTCAAGGACACGTTCCAGACATCAACAGGGGAGACTGGCGCATCTCAGCGTATGCGATTGATCTGTTTTCCTTGTCCGATACAGACGTTGTCCTTGACAGAGGTACCTTGTCGTCCTGGGCATACGAGCAGAGGAGTGAACCTGATCTTGATTATCTGGCTCAAGTGTGCGAAGAACAAAAGGATAACCTCATCATCGTACTGCTCGTTGGAGACGAGAACGACTGCTTCCAGAGAGACTCTGGTGTAGCTGAGCGAGGGTGGACCGTTGATGACTTAACTGTACAGCAGAATCGCATGATCAACGCTGCGCATATGTTGCGTCTTCGTGGAGTGAAGGTACTCTGTATTAGAGACGTAGATGCTATCCATGTGGTGTATTCTATCAGGGAATTTTTGGGAGGTAAAAATGATTAACAAGACTGTTATTCTCATTGGTTCAGAAGGAAAAATCGGTGAGGCAATTCGCGATAATCTGACCGAAAAAGGTATCGATGTCATCGGCACGAAAATCGATCAGATCAATCTCAAGGATCCGTTTTATCAGAGATTCCTTGAGGAGTATATCTGCAGATACGAGACTGAGGATTTCAGTGAGTTTTCTGTAGTATACAATGCAGGCGTCGACAGGCTCGACTGGATTAAGCACCAGGATTGGAGCGATATAGAAGAGTGCTTCAATGTGAATACCTTTGGTCTGATGCGTGCGCTCAGGGGATTCTCTAAGAATGCTCTCTCGAAAAGGTTCGTCCACATCTGCTCGATTTCAGCTACCGTACCTCAGACGTGTACACTAGCGTACAACTCATCAAAAGCTGCAGCGAGAATGGCATCGTTTACGACTGCTAGGGAATTGGCTCCACTCGGTAAGTACGTTAACGTGGTTAGTCCTGGTCCAGTTGCAGACACGGCTATGACTGATTATGTCACACACAGAGTCCCTGACCTGAGGGGATGGTCGTTCGAAGAAGCTGAGGAGAGACAGATGTCTGTCGTTCCCCTTCGACGCAGGATCGTCCCTGAGGAAGTGGCAAATGCTGTGGCCTTCTTGTTGGACGGCGAGCTGTCGGGAGCATTCGTGGGAGCTGAGCTTCGTGTGAGTGGAGGTCTGTAATGGACAGGTTTGTTAACCTGCATTGTCACAGCGAGTTTTCCCTGCTAGACGGCATGCCTCGCGTTGATGATTATGTCGACTGGGTCGTGGCACACGACCAGCCTGGCATAGCCATCACAGATCATGGTGCTATGGGCTCTGGATATGCTCTGCTTAAGGCTGCTTCTAAGGCTGGAATTAAGGGTGTAGTCGGCATCGAAGCTTACATTGTACCTGACGCTAGCAAGCGAGTCAAGGGGGAGCGCAGAAGCCACGTAACGCTACTCGCAAAAAGCTGGAAGGGTTGTCAGAATCTCTTCAGGCTATCGACCAAAGGCTGGACTGATGGCTTCTACAATCGTCCTCGTATTCAACCTAGCTTGTTGAAGGAATACAGAGAGGACGTAATCTGCCTGTCAGGTTGCATGGATTCCATGTTTGGTAAGACCAAGAATCCGCTTAAGCTCGGAGAGCAGATGGCTGAGATTTTCGACGGCAGGTTCTTCATGGAGATCATGCCTACGAAGATCAGGATGCAGACATATATCAATGAGACTGCGATTCACGTAGCGAACACACTAGGACTCCCGCTCGTCGCTACACCAGATTCTCACTATCTTCGTGACTGGCAACCGTATCATAAATACTACCTGGGAACAGGATCTAAAGGCAGGGTATGGGAGTTCGACGACAACTGTTTCCATCCAATGACTCGCAATGAGATGGGTGGACTCCTCCTGGCGAACCATCCATATCTGTCTCAAGTGGATATCGAGCGAGCTCTTGACGGTACTCTGCAGGTATGTGATATGGTCGACATCCAGATGCCCCAGTGGAAGTCCCTCACTCCACAGCCGTACGCAGGACTCACAGACGATGAGGAATATGAGAAGTTACGAGAGCTTACCTACGCTGGTATGGCTATGTCGAAGTGGGACGGTAAACGCGATGACCCAAGATATATCGAGAGACTCGAATACGAACTCAACTACATTCACGAGCAAGGATTTGTCAGATATTTTCTCCTCATTGACGACATGCTTGAATTCGTTCGAAGAAGCGGTATCTTCTATGGTCCAGGTCGTGGATCCGCTGGTGGAAGCCTTGTCTGCGCTGCGCTTAGAATTACAGACCCAGATCCAGTCGCCCACGACCTCATGTTCGAACGATTCCTCGCACCAGGACGTGAGGAACCGCCAGACATTGACCTCGACTTTGAAGATTCCCGTCGACAGGAAATCAAAGATTATCTCATCGAAAAGTACGGTGAAGCTAACGTTGCATCGATGGGGATGTACGGCAATCTCGGGGAGAAGATGGTAATGCAGGACTTGGCACGGTGCATGGATATCCCACGCGCTGAGGTAAACAAGGCTTCATCTCTCGTCACTCCAGGTGATAAAGGCTGCCAAAAGTTGGCTTCATCGTTGGCAATCGTGACAGACATCCTGGAGAACACCATCCCAGGAAAGCAACTGTGCTCAAAGTATCCTGATTTTGAGCCTGCATGCAAGCTCCTGCTCAACCGCAAGCGACAGCGCGGAGTCCACGCTTCTGGCGTCCTGGTGAGTCCGTTCCCATTGACAGACGCTATGCCACTTGATGTCCGTAATGGAGTCAAGTGCTCTGTTTTCGATGGTCATGAATGCATGGCGATGGGCTTCCTTAAGCTCGACATCCTTGGAATCAAGACGCTCAGTATTATCCGTGAAGCTTGTGACCTCAGCGGAGTTACCCGAGATGACCTTCTGGCTCTTGACTACGCAGATCCAGCCATTCTTGCAGACTTCCACGATGGGAAGACGAACGGGGTGTTTCAGTTCAACTCTCAGGGAATGACAGGTCTACTGAAGGAAATCCCCATTAGCTCGTTCGATGACCTCGTCGCTGTGAATGCGCTTTATCGTCCAGGCGCTATGCGCTCAGGTTTGTTCCAGAAGTACGTGGACCGTCGAGCTGGTCGCGAAGAAGTGCCATCTCTTCATCCGATATACGACGACATCACGAAGGACACTGAGGGAGTGCTCGTGTATCAGGAGCAGATCATGCTCATTTTCGGTCAGCTGGGTAACTATGATCCACACAATGTTGACAGAATGCGCGAGATGATTAAGCATCAACCTGGTGTCGCAGCGTTCAACAAGGAGCTCCCCGCGTTCCTCGAGGGGGCTATGTCACATGACATGAGTGAATATGATGCTCGTAATCTGTTTCAAGAGATGGTACACTTTGGTTCGTATGCGTTCAACAAGTCTCATGCATTCCAATACACTCAGATAGGCTACTGGTGTATGTGGATGAAGCACTATCACCCAGTGGAGTGGTACTGCTCTCTTATGAACTGCGAGCACGAGGACGACAAGTTCCGTGCAGCACTCACGGATGCCATTCAGCATGGCGTAAAGGTATTTTTGCCAGACCTTAATCATAGTGATCGTGAAAGCCGTATCGTTACGAACAAGAGTGGCTTAAAAGCCATTAAACTTGGTCTTAAGCATATCAAGGGAATGGGTGATAAGGCTGTCGATGACATCCTCGAGCACAAACCATACAAGGACTTCGAAGACCTGTACAACAAGGTGGCGAGACGTGTGGTCAACAAGCGTGTTCAAGAGTCCATTCAAGCACTTGGTCTCATCGGTCCAGCCAACAGATCGTGGGACAGCGATTATCTCGTGTGGAGGAATCTGTATCCTCTACCTGTTAATCATCAAGCTTTAGCTCACCTAGACAGCATTTCTGGGTATAAAGAAATCCCCTGGATGAATCTCGATTTGCTGTCTGGCAAGTCTGGTTCTGTGTATGTACGTGGAGTTATCACGTCGGTCAAGAAGAAGAATCGTGATGGTAAAAAGTCCGCCGTCGTCCAGTTGAACGACTCGACAGGTACCATCGGAGTGTACGTCGGAGGAGACATCCTCGAAGAACATAGTGATGATCTGAAGAGCGGAAACTCGTTCTTCTGTCGTGCAAGTAAGAACAGTGGTAATGACGATACACTGTTCGCAAAGAAGATCATCGTCGTAGAAGGAGAGAACAATGGATAATGGTGTGCGTAGGAATGTTTACCCTGTGAAGTGTCCTCATTGCGGAGTAAATCTGACGAACGGAGCTGGGGTCTTGAAGTACTCCGTGACAGGTTGTCAGAAGCTTCGCATCAAAGGCAACGGATTGTCTGAGCCAGTTGCTTTCGTTCGACCAGCACCGATGTTGTCTTTGTGCGCGTCATGTGGTGGTCGCATTATGACAACACTAACCCTTCAGACCAAAGGGAGGCAGCTCGAAGTTCCTGTCTCACAGCCTGATAAAGATGAGGTAAACGACCTCCCTCTACCTATGAGTGGAAAAAAAGTTCCAGAAAAGAAAAATTCTGGTAAAAAATAGCCACGACATGGCGCATAATAATTACGACGACATGACAAACGTCAATGTCGAACGTTGGAATCCGTGAGAAGGGATGAAAAGTGGTAAAGGTAAGTTGCATATCAGCTACTCCGCAGCCGAAGAAGGTGATTGCTGCTGGTGTGCTGAACATGCGAGGGGACATGAGACATTCCCTCGATGACATCTCTGATGCTGAGGCAGATGAGATTTTCAACGAGATGCAGAAGACTGCTCTCAATGGCGTGTTCGAGTGGATTACGCTGGTATTTCAGGTAGACGGTGTGTCTCGAGCATTCACTCATCAAGCTGTTCGTCATCGTGTTGGCTTCAGTTACTCCCAGGAGTCTATGCGATTCACAAAGGTCGAAGACATGGACGTGATTTGCGGTCCATCTGTGAAGACCGATGAGCAGAAGGCTCTCTGGACAGAGACGATGAATCAAGTTGAAGACGCGTATCACAGACTCATTGACGCAGGAGTGGAGACTCAG
>FLSB01003434.1_pt1 | contig 16208 bp, 33 predicted proteins | sample 1550551 | NCBI WGS metagenome assembly FLSB01 (sample SAMEA4031774, study PRJEB14383) | metagenome | biome: human; feature: oral; material: saliva | place: Philippines | collected 2014 | reverse complement strand
GAATTATATTATATAAAAAAAAGAAAATATATAAAAGAAAAAAAAGATTTTCTTCAATTAATGGATTTTTTGAAAAAAGACAATAATTCAAATATAGTTTAATTTTTTCTATATTTGAATTTTATTTTTTATTTAACTATTCAATTTTTACAGAAAGGGGTAGAACAAACATTATAAATTTACCATTAAATTTTTCTTTTATTTCAATTTTTATTAAAAAAATAGAGTAAGAACAAACAAGTAAATCTACCAATAACTAAATTATCCTCACTTGAATCATTACCCAAATCTAATTCAACAAAAAGAAAAAACAAGTAATTTATACAAATTTATCAACTTTCGATAAAATTAGAACTGAAAGTAAAACAAAACTTCAACGTAGAGCGTATTTATTTTACTTCTAAGCACACAAAATACTAAAATGGTACAATTATACCAATTAAAGAAAATAAGCCGTTAAACACAAAATAAAGTAACAATTTGTTAATTTGTTTTAATTGTTCTATTTTTGTTTGGAAGTTTATCTTTTTTGTTGTATATTTGAACTGTTCAAATAAATAAATAAATAAAAGAATATGGAAAAGAAATATCAACTTAGGTATGACCGAACAAAAGAGGTCAATGGTAGAACACTATATCGTATTCAAGCATTGAAAACTTTTAATAATGTAAAAGAAGGTGAATTTGGAGGTTATATTGAAAGTGAAGAAAATCTTTCACAAAAAGGTAAATGTTGGATTTATGATAGTGCTTGCGTTTTTGATAAAGCAGTAGTTGAAAATAATGCGAGAATTGGAGACAAAGCACTTGTTTATGATAATGCTATTGTAAAAGATAATGTTATAGTCTATGACAATGCAATGGTATATGGAAATGCTGAATTATATGGTAATGCAGTTGTCCATGATAATGGAAAGATATATGATTATGCAAAAATATATGATAGAGTAAGAGTTTATCATGATGCTAAAGTATATGGTCATGCTATTATTCATGCAAAATCTGATATTTGTAATACAGCTGAAGTATGCGGTAATGCTAATCTTAATCATGTATTATGTACATTTGGCAAACATCTTGGTGATGAAAAAACAGATATTGAAGATAATAAAAATGTAAATACAGAATCTGTCGCAATTCAAGTCCCTGATGGCTATGAGATTGACAAAGAAAATTCTACTTTTGATTGTGTTAAATTCAAAAAGAAATATGAAGTAAACACTTGGAAAGATATAAAAATATTACAAGAAGAGTTATTGAAAAAAGATAATAATAATTATTATGCTGATAATAAATATGTTAAATCAGCATTGGCAATGACTCAATTTTCATTATTAATTAAATTCTATGGTGGAGAAGTAACTAATGAAGAGTGGGGAGATGTTAAACTACCTAAACATGTTATATCTACTGATGGCTATAATATCGTTAAAGGTAAATTTTACACTCAAAAAGTCCTATTGGCGTTCCACAAAGAGAAAGATAGAGACAGATTCCTATATTATCCAGAAAATGTACAATTAGTAAAGGACTATTTGATGATTGAGTAAAATTAATATTTAACAATTATTTTTATTTTTTTCTTTGGTATCTTTAAAAAGATATTGTATATTTGCATTGTTGACACAAATAAATAAAAGAATATGGAACAGAAGTATCAAATAAGGTATGATTTATATAAGCGACTCTATGGTAGAATGCTATATCGTATTCAAGCATTAAAGTCTTTTAATGATGTAAAAGAAGGAGAACTTGGAGGCTATGTTGGAAGTGAAAAGAATCTTTCACAAAGTGGAGATTGTTGGATATATGATGATGCTTGTGCCTTTGATGAAGCTCAAATAAAAGATAATGCTCGTGTTTACGACAATGCAATGGTTTATGGCGTTGGGTTAGTACATGATAATGCAAGAATATATGGTAATTCCCAAGTATTTGGCTGTGCTTATGTTAGAAATAATACAAATGTTTTAGACAATGCTAAGGTTCATGGTAATTGTATAGTTTGTGGTAACGTTATAGTTTATGGGGATGCAAATATTGATTGTTATACATTTACTGATAAAGATACCTATGATGTAAAAGATGTTTGTGGTAATTTACAACAATATTTCAATAAAAATATGCAAAATGAATCTGTAAAAATTCAAGTTCCTGATGGATATGAAATTGATAAGGAAAATTCTACATTTGATTGCATTAAACTCAAAAAGAAAAATGAAGTAAAAGAAATACACACATGGTATGATTTAGTAGATTCAAGAGTAAAAAATAAAAATCTTGATGCTACTTATGGAAATTATATCAAGTCACTTATTGCTGAATTTAAAATTTCAAAACTTATCCCTTATTTTGGAGGCGTAATAACAGATAAAGAATGGGAAAATAAGAGTCTTGAAAAAATTGTTATTGATAGACTTTGTGATGATGGTAAGCCATATTTAATTGGGGTGTTTACTCATAGAAAATTATTAGCGTTCCATACAGCAAAAGATGCTTTTAATTTTATGTCTTATCCCGAGAATGTTCAATTAGTAAAAGATTATTTTAATTGATTAAAAATATAACGTACATCATAGTTTTTTAGTATTTCCGTGGTGGTTTCCATAGTCGCAAAACTTAGTGCGATAGCAAAATGGAGAATGTGGTTAACATTCTGACTTTCAGTAAGTCTGCATAGGTGCAAACCATATACCACCAACAAAATAATAGTTACCGAAAATTATTCAACTATTTGATGGTGGCAGTTGAATTACAAGTTTATTTATCTCTGATGGTAACTATTTGATTTATAACATTTTATAAATCAAGATAAGGGAAACAACCTTTTTAAGTTAGGTGATAAATGTTGGGGGACATTTATCACTTTTTTCTTTTATATTATTTAACATTTAATTATAGTTTTTGCTTTGGTAGTTTAATTTTTCTTTTGTATATTACACTTGTTAAATAAAGGAGATAAAAAATGGAAAATCAGTTTAAAGTAATAAATTCATTATATACTGAATTAATGGATAAATATGATGAAATTATTGCGAAGTTAAAGAAATATTTAGCTGATGGAAAAGAACGTAAGTTAGCTTTTCGTAAGGGCGATAGAGGAATAGTTTTTACTTATCTTCAAAGAGATGAAATGCCAAGAACCGTATTATTAGGAAAAATACGATACAATGATGAAAATGAATTTATAGAAGTATTTGATGAATTATATAAAGAATGGATAAACATTTATGAATTAAAAATGAATACGTATGATGTTATTTCTAACATTCAATGGGAAAATGAAAGGAAACAAACAATATAATTTAAAAACTTATGGGAAAGAAATATAAGATTAGAAAAGACCTAACAAAAGAAATTATAACAGAAGAGGGCAATGATAAAACCTTTTATCGCATTCAAGCCTTAAAGAATTTTGGTATAGTAAAGAAAGGTGAATTAGGTGGTTGGATTGAGAAAGAAGACAATCTTTCACAAGAAGGAAATTGTTGGGTAAAAGGAGAAGCATGTGTCTTTGACAATTCCAAGGTTTACGATGATGCCATTGTAAAAGATAATGCAATAGTATGTGACAATGCAGAAGTTTATGGGAATGCTCAGATTTCTTACCATTCCGTAGTGAAAGATAATGCAAAGGTACATGGTATTGCTTTAATGCGGAATAACGCTATTGTATCAGAAAATGCAGAAGTGTATGATAACGGATGGGTAACAGAGAATGGTCATGTCTATGGCAATGCAAAAGTTTATGGAAATGCAAGCGTAACCAATAATTCACAAGTTTTTGAAAATGCAAAAATACATGGTCATTCACATGTATATGGTAAAGCACAAGTTTATGGAAATGCAGAAATAAATGAAGAGGCAAAAATCTATGGCGATGCAAAAGTTTATGGTGATGCCGTTATTTTAGGTGCAACACAAGTATATCATAATGGGCAAGTGTTAGGGTCTGCAAACCTATTCAATATTGAAGTAAGAGGAAATGGAAGTGTAGCTGATGGAGCTATTAAAGATAAGGTAATCATTGAAGATTATGCAAATGTATTATATTGATGAATGACTGAAGAAGCTAAATATTATGTATCACTTTATTTTTTTGAAGTGATACATTTTTTATGCCACTAATTATCACTATTGTATAAAAAAGTTAATACTAGTATTTTTTCTATTATTTCTTTGTTGGTTTAATTTATTATTCTTATATTACCAATGTTAAACAAATAAGGAGATAAAAATATGAATACAATCAAATCAGTTAATAATGAGAATTTAAATAAATTAATTTCTATATGTGGTTTTAAACCTATTGGTGATAATTCTGTATGTATAACAACAGAACCAATTATTATTGAAGCAACAACTTATTGCTATTCTATTAAAGTTTCTGTCATTGATGAAAATTCTTTTAACATAGATTTTTCTACCATTATTGGAAATACTGAATCATTACTTTTCAAGTCAGTACCAACAACATTAACATTTAAATCAAAATCAAATTCATTAACTTTAAATGAAAAATCTGATAAACTTAGCAAATATGCTTATGACGTAGCAACAGAAATTTATACACATAAGTTATACGAATATAATAGAGATGTATTGAATGAATTATATTATAGAATGTTCAAAGATATTTTATTAACTTATACTACAATTGAAAGAGTATTAGAAAAATAAATAAAACAATAAAGATGTATCAATAAAGAAATGATACATCTTTTTTTTATATAATATAATTTTTCCTATAATGAATATAACAATAAAAAATTAAAACACCAAATATCATTCAATATTTTAACAATAATTTAATAAGTTGTTAATTTATAGTTAATACCAGTATTTTTTCTAATATTTCTTTGTTACTTTATCTTTTCTTTTGTATATTACCATCGTTAAACAAATAAACATAGTAACAAATAAATAAAGGAGATATTAATATGATTAAGAATGAACTTAGAAAGAGTGTTGATAGTGCAGTTGTAGTAGCATAAATTGCATATATTCTCAATAAGGTTATGTTGACCTATAAGTATAATCAAAATGATAAGCATGAGAAAAAGAAGAATTGTGTAAATCATTATTCACAACTTTATAAGGCAACCATGGATAAGTTATCTGAATTTGGTATTACAAATGCTGATACAAAGACAAAGTGGGGTGCTTCATATAAGTTGATGATTCCAACCATTAAGTCAAAGAATTATAAGAAGATTGTTGAATTTCTTGGTAAGAAGTTTGAACCAAATATCAATAAGGCAGAGTTGGATTATATTGTTGAAAAGATTCGTCTTGCAAAGGAAAAAGATGATGAAAAGAAATTTACTTGCCATTATTCAGCACTACATAAGTCAACACTTGATACACTTTCAGAGATTGGAATTAAGTTTGATTTGTTAGGTAGTCATGGCTATCGTTTCTATTTTCCTGAAAAGAAGAGCAAATCATGGTATCGCCTAAATATGTATGGAAAGTCTGTACGTGATGAAAATGGTTGCTTTATTAAGAAGTAACCATAAATAAATAATAAAAGAAAAAATATTATGAAGTTAGAATATACAAATGGTTGCACTTGCACAAGTTTAGAAGTTGATGGTGTTGAAAGCATTGATATGCCATTAAATGACTTTAAAAAAGCAATTCATAAAATGATAGATAATACCAATGATTTGGGAGAGTTACAGATGATTTTCTGCAATTATATGGAATTGCATGGCAAACATACTGACCATGGAGTTTGCGAATGTTGTGGAGACCATATTGATAGTTATTCATTAACTATTGATTAATTTAATAATAAAAGATATAAAGAAATAAACAAAAATAGGAGGTATTAATATGATTATTTTAACAAAAAAAGAAAGTGAGTTAAGACGTTATTTTGTAAATTTTCTTATCACAAACAATGCTTTACGAAATTATAATGCAGAGTTTATTAAAGAAAATAGAAATTTTGCCCAAAGCTATTTTGCTCGCATGTTTAAAAATAAATTAATAAAACCAAAGGATTTTTTAACCGCTTCATTTTTATTTTTTAAAGCAAAAAAAGGTTATGACTATTGGCATAATTTAAATAATAAATGGGAGCAAGAATGCAACTTTAAATAAAGAATAAAATAATAAAATGGTAATATCTATATTTGATGTTACCATTTATTTTTATAATATATATAATTTTTCCTATAATGAATATATTAATAAAAAATTAAACAACCAAATAATATTATATTATTTAAGAATAATTTAATTATATGTTAAATGAAATTTAATATTAATATTATTATTTGGCGATTTAATTAAATTGTTGTATATTACTATCAATCAAATAGAATAATAGTAATTAAACAAATAATTTAAATATGATACTTGTAGATAAAAAGTATAAACTTAGAAAAGACCGAACAATCGAAGTTAATGGTAAAACTCTATATCAAATCGAAGCATTAAGAACTTTTGATGAGGTAAAGAAGGGAGATTTGGGTGGTTATATTGAAAAAGAAGACAATCTTTCACATGATGGAAATTGTTGGGTATATCCTTATGCTAAGGTATTTGACAATGCTCGTGTTGAAGATAATGCTGCTATAATTGGTTTTACTCGTGTTTATGGAAATGCTAAGGTATTTGAAAATGCATGGGTTTACGATGGGGCTTATGTTTACGATAATGCCATGGTTTATGGTAATGCAAAAGTTTCCAAAAATTCTCAAATATCTAATGACGCAAGAATTTATGATAATGCAAGAATTAGTGAAAATACCAAAATATATGGAAAAGCAGAAATATATGGGAATGCTGATATTACATGTAATTCTGAAATATATGGCAACTCACAAATAAGTGGTAATGTGATGTTTTATCGAAAACATTTTAATGATTATAAAAATATTGGAGACACACCATTTACTGAATTAAATAAATTAAAAATTCTATCACCTGATGGATATGAGATTGATAAAGAAAATTCTACTTCTAATTGTATTAAATTCAAAAAGAAAGATAAAGGTAAAATAAAAAAAGTAGAAAAATTTTATGTAGTAAAAAATTATTTGATTGTTGAATAAAATAATTAAATCTTTTTAACAACTTATATTTTGTATTTTTAAAAATTACTTGTATATTTGCATTGTTAAATTAATCAAAAATATTTTTCATGGTGGTTTCCATAGTTGTCAAAGTTAGGACAATAGCAAAATGGGGAATGTGGTTAACTTTCTGATACTTAGGTATCTGCATAGGTGCAAATCCTATACCACCAACAAAATTTAATAGGGATGTGTGACCCCGAATTTACGCTTGTGGACTATCCTCTTATGGATGACAGACTTAGCAATAAGGTACTAAAAAGTAATGATAGGAAGAAACAAGAAATTCTATGAAATAGTTACTTAAACAGATGGATAATGCCATTTTGGATTTATTTTATTCCATGTAATAAACTGATATTAAGTGAGTTATAGATAATGTACTGTTAATGGTATCTATTTTAATGGGATAAACAACTTCGTCAATGCCTAAATTATGTCGTACCTTCCTGTTAATGGTATCTATTTTAATGGGATAAACAACTCTATTTGAATTAAATTAAACAAATAAATAATGAAAAGGATAAAGAAAGAATATTTAGAAAAAATGTATGGGAGGATGATTGAAGAAAAGAATCTCTCCATATCAGGTTTCAAAGGTAAAATGCACTTTGAAATTTACGATGGCTTAGCTTATTGTGAAAATTTCAAAGGTGATGAATATGTACTTAAATTTCCTAAGTTAGAATTTATTGAGGATTCAATAGAGATGCAAGAGGAAATACGTAAGTATTTGGATTTGGATGAAAATGAAAAAATTTCAGTATTAGATGTTTTGCAAACATTTAACGAAATGGATAAAAATGGTACACGTATTGTTTATTCCAATGAAAACAAGACGTATAAGCCTAAAAATATGTGGAAAGTAGATGTTTTGACTTTCAATAAGTCTGCATAGGCGCAAAATCTGTACCACCAACAAATTTATTAGGGATGTGTGACCCCGAATTTACGCTTGTGGACTATCCTCTTATGGATGACTGATTGAGTACAAGTACTCAATGTACTAAAAAGTAATGATAGGATGAAGCAAGAAATTCCATGAAATAGAATCTATTTTAACGGGATAAACAAAAGTAGATATTGTATCATTTAATTAATTTAAACCTGTTATACGATAAATAAATGAGCAAATACACAATTAAATTTAATTATAAGGCTTCAATAGTTATTGAAGTTGAAGGAGATTTTAGGCATGAAGGCGATGCCTTAGATAAAGCACGTGAAATTGCTGAAGATGCTGATATTGAAGAATTTAATATTGGCGAAGAAATGGAAAGCAAAATATTAAACGTTGAATGATTCTTTTTTAATCATATTTTTGATTTTTGTTTGTTTGACAGGGGTTGGTAAATTTATTTTTACCCTCCCCTTTAATTTTTTTAATTTAATTCTCTTTATGAAGAAAATAATATATAATATCAAAGATAGTTTATTACATATTCCTTATACAATCAAGCATATAAAGGCTATATATAAACTTCAAATAAAATATATTGGTTATATTAAATTCCCTTTACATGATGTTGATAAATTATTTATGTATGTATTCTTATCTTTCATTGGTACTAAAAACATATCAAAGATACATCGTAGACTTTCAAAACATCATTTAGATAACCACAAAACACATACAAAAGATAATATATTAGAAGCTGTAATAGATTGGGAAAGCGCACGCTATACAAAAGCTGACAAACCATTAAACGCATGGCATACATGTATCAACTATTATCCACAATGGAAAGGCTCTGTAAGCGAAATTCTCAATGAATATAATATACCTAAATGATAGGTATATTTTTCCATATGATATTATTTTTCTTATAATGAATATACAAATAAAAAATTAAAATAACAAATATATTAACTATTTTTAATAATATTATTTTTATGAAAAAAACACTCATTTTATTTGGTAATTTAAAAAATAAGTTGTATATTTGCATTGTTCAATAAAGAAATAAGAATTGAACCACTACTAATAGGGTTGTGTGAACCCGAATTTACGCTTGTGGAGAGTGCCACTGTGGACGACCGATAGAACTTTTTCTATCCTAAGAAGCAGAACTCGATGAAACAAGAAATTCTATGAAATGGATGCTAATAGTATCTGTTTAAATAGGATAAACAACAGGACGTTAGGTTTTCAACCTAAAAATCACGGGTTCGAGTCCCGTATCGACTACAATTTTTTTGGTGGTTTCCATAGTTACCAAATTAGGGTAATGGCAAAATGGGGAATGTGGTTAACTTTCTGATACTTAGGTATCTGCATAGGTGCAAACCCTATACCACCAACAAATAACTGATGATAAAGTTATACGAAAGATACCATGAAATAGTTAGTTATGTATTAAATAACTACCTTTGTACAAGCAATTCGATATGGTCCATTCGTCTATCGGTTAGGACGAGAGATTTTCATTCTCTAAAGAGCAGTTCGACTCTGCTATGGACTACTAATAAAATAAATAAATTATATACATTGTATTAATGATGGCAAAATAACCATATAGGTACTTAAAAAAGTACTTGCTATTAATGGTATTAATTTGAATGGAATAAATAACTATATCCCAATGATATAAATAATATCAAAACAAATAACATTTAATAGAAACAAAGCGATATAAATAATATATAATAAGGTTTCATTTTTAAAAAGAGAGAGATAATCATACTAAATTAGTATCGAATATCTCTCATTTTGCATCATAGGTACTTAAATAAGTACCACTATATATCATTTATTTGGCATATAAGCCTTTATTATTAAATTAAGTATTAATTATACCATTTTTATAATATAACGCTTTATATGCAACGATTATCAATATTAACTGTTTCAATTTTGAAACTTGATAAGTCTATGATATTATGCCTATGATTAATTGATTTATTAACAAAAAATTTAATAGCTTCCTTTATTTCTTTATTATTTTTAAAATAATATGTTAATGAATAATTTTCAGTTGAAAATAAATAACAATTATCATATTTGGCATAAACTTTCAAATTCATAGGATTAGCCCCAGTGGATTTAAATTTCAATATTTTCCTTTTCATTCTTGATTATGTTTGTTTTGCTCCTTTACATATGTTTGCCATTTATTATCTAATTTTTGCCAAAAATCATGACTCTCTAACGTGTTTGCCCATGTAAATGAACAAGAAATAATAGCATATGAGTATCTATTTATCCTTTGTTTTATATAGTTTGAATCAAAATTACAATTTTTGATAAAAGGATAATATGCATTATTATCTTTTAAAAAAATACAGAATCGTCTTAAATTGTCTTTATTTTTATCCATTATTTGCTTTCTAACGTTATAAAACTTTTAACTATGTATAAGTTATCATAAACAATAAAATAACGCATTACAAGTCATTTATTAGGACTATATTTAATGCATTTATGTGCTAATTCCTCATTCATATCATTTGAATAAGGAATGGCGCAATTGTTTTTATATAAACATGTGTAACATTTTTCAATCATATCTATTATAAAAAAGAAAAATTAGTTATCCATTCATTATGAATTTTTTCCCAATAATCAAAGCCTTCATTGGTTTCTCTCCATACAAAAGCATTATTAATAAGATTATAGGAATATTTTAAAATTGTTAATGGCATATAATATTCATTACTATAGTTATTATAATTTTTAATGTATTGATAATAACAGTCATTCTCTTTTAAAAAAGAGGTTAAATATTGTAGTTCATGTTTAATCATTTATATGTTCAATCCATTTTTTATTTAAATTATGCCAAAATTTATATCCTTCTTTGGTTTCGCTAAAAACAAAAGCAGAATAAAACAAGCCTTTATAGTTATGGTCTAATAAGTAGACAAAAGAAAGCATAGCAAATTCTATATTGTAGTTATTAAAATATTCGTTATAGCAATTATTTTCTTTCAGGAAAGAAGTAAACTTCTTTAATTTTCTTTTTATATCTTTGTTCATATAATGTTTCTTTAAATAATTCAAGGCATGACATCATTTAATGTAGTATTACCTCTTACAACTGAATTTGCAGATACTATTATATTACCTTTAATTATGGCTTTATCAAAGACGCAAGCCTCATCATAAACCCAACAACTACCATCATGTGATAAATTGTTCTCACTTTCAATATAACCGCCTAATTCCCCTTTATTTACGTCATAAAAGGACTTTAAGACTTCAATATGATAAAGAGTTTTTCCATTGACTACTTTCGTTAAATCCTTTCTAAGTTGATATTTCTTTTCCATATTATATTTCTTTTTATATTATGTTGGGTATAATATACAAATAAAATATTAATTAACCATAATATAATATATTAAAATTGGTATATAACAAATAATAAAACTGAATAAAAGAATTATGGTAAATAAATAAAAAAATATATAGAATTTTGACTCTATATATTGTATATAATAATTTTTTATTTGAATCTTATCAATATTATAAACGTCTCTATAATTAAATAAAACCGATGTTATTATTAATAATAATTTATTTAATTCTTCTTTATTCTTTATTTTAATAGGCTTTTCATAGTCAAATTTAAAAGCATTAAATTCAGATAAATATTCAAATGGTGGTTTTCCTTTAATAGAAAATACTTTAGACAATAGGAAACCACTATTTTTATCATCTTTAAAATAAATTATTTTAGGGAACATAACATAAAAGAATTGTTATTAATGAAAAAAATAAAATTATAAATGATAAAACTATATAGCTAAATGGTCTATCATTTAAAAATAATTCATAATAATAATATTTAGCCTTCAAAGATGACATATTATATTGTTTAATTTGCACTTGTTTCAGATTAATAATAGATGTTGCAATAAATGTCATTGCATCATACATATCATTATTATTCCTAAAACGATGGCAATCTTTCATATTCCAACCATAGGTAAAAATGACTGAATGAATTTTATTATTAGAATCATATTTTATATTTTTAAGATATATAGATTCTTTTTTATTAAATGACATTTTTATAACTTTGTCTGTAATCATTGTTATTATTATCTATGAAATATATTTAATACTTATACTATTTAATTTTAATCTACAGTAACTCTTATTATTAATAATGGAATTTATTAAAAATGTTTTAACCTTATCAAATAAATCATTATTCTCATTAAATTTTAAACCATCAGCAAAAAAATTATCATAAACATGAGAAAAACTTATATAATTAATATTATTGTCAGAATCATATTTAATTTTCTCTACTTGATATAATTCATTATTTATGCCTTCTACTAAAACAACATACTCCATATATATGTATATTAAAATTATGATTAAGTTTGAAATCTAAATGTGCTTAAATCCAAATAAGAATATTTACTTTTATGATTAATATATTGAGTTGTTATATGTTGTTTGACTTTATTAAAAACACTTTTACTAATTTTTTTTCCATATACATCTAAATCAGAATAATAAAGATAATTAAATAAAACATCAATGCATTCTTTATTTTTAAATTCAACGTCTTTCAATATATAAGTAGAAATCCTATTTGTAGTATCAACTAATAAATAACCATATTTATCTATTTTCTTTTTGTGCTTTAAACTTCGCATATTTGAATGGTATTTAAATCAATATGATTGGTGGTTTTACTATTTAACACTGAAGTGTTTAAATGCGTCTTAACACGTTCTGCTTCATTTAAATCATCTGTTTCAAAACATATTTTAGAAAAGAAACCATCAGTTGGAACTATCATAACATCTTCTATTTCATTATTAGAAGATTTATTAATAGACCCAACTTGATAAAATCTTTTATCATTTGTATATTGAAAAATTATATTATACATATAATTCATTAAAATAGTTTATTCAAAAATATGTTTTTATTTTTAGAAACCAAAATTATTTAATCATTAATTTGATATATAACTAATTGTAGACATATCAACGTTCTGATAGAATACTTTACTATTGATAATAAAATTAATTAACCATTGTTTAACAACATTAAATTCGTTCTTATCTTTTAAATTATAAGGTAATATATTATACCTTGTTTGTCCCAATATACTAAAAGATAAACCAATACATTTTTTATTCTTATTATAATAAACATTAGATAATACATATGAAAAATTATCTTCATCCTTAAAAGTCATATAATTCATAAACTTATTTTATAATTTGAATAGTATCTATTAAAAAATGTCCTTTATCCTTTTTATTAATAGCAAGATTTATTATATACTGCTTTACTTTATTAGCCTCATCTATTGTAAAATATTTAATACATTTAGATAATAAATCTTTATTATAAAACCTATGATATAAATAAGATACAAAAATAATATTATCCGAACTGTCATAGTGTACACCAGTAATAGCACACTTTTAATATCTTCTAATTTATAGTTATATTTAGGGTTTAATAACCTACCCTTAAAATAATTAGTGTTATTAATTAACTCAGTTCTTAATAATAATAATGTTTGTTCTAATAATGATTCATCATTAAATATATAAGGGCTATTTAAAGAAAGGTTATAGGAAACAACTTTATTATCAATAACTTTAATGTTACTAATATAAACTGTAAATTCAGCATTTGAAAGTATGTTATATTCAATAAAATATATTATCTTTAAATCCATTCTATAACATTAAAACTTTTTAAATCAACATCACCATATCTAATATCATTAATTGCTTTATTGATAAGATAATCCTTTATTCTCAATGCATCACTTTTATTATAAAATATGTAACCACTACAACATAAACTTGTAAACCGATAATTATCAAGTAAATCTATAATTCTAATGTTACGTATATTATCATTAGAATCACATATTATATCTCGTATTGTATATTCTTTATTATCAGTCTTTTTAAATGTTAAATAATATGTCATATTTATTATTCAAATAAATAACTAAATAAAGGTACGCATATCATAATCTATATTTTTATCATAATTTGTAATAAAAATATTATCTGCTGTATTTCTACAAACTAAAAATTTTGTATCTTTATCATAAAAACCTATAGTATGATTTATACATACAGTTTTTAATAAAGTTATAACCTTTTCAGCAGTTTCCTTATCTTTAAAAACATAGGGGTCTTTTGAACCCATCTTATAAGAAACTATTTCATTATCATTTATTACAACGTCAGAAACATAATAGTTATATGTATATAAACCATTATAATTCATCTCACATATATAAATTATTAAACCATCCATTGCATTATTTAATAGTTAATATCTCAACACTAAATAATAAAAATAGTATTGAGTTATTATGTATATTCTATAAGTGTTAAATCATTATAATTTATTCTCTTATTATAGTTTGCTGTATGTATATTATTTATTGTATCTTTTGAAATATATAAATTTGTGTCAATATTATAATACCTTATCTTATTATTTATACATTCACTTCTTAAAATAGTTACCATCTTTTCAACCAAATCATTATTATTAAAAACGTAAGGTTTAGATGAAGTTAACATATAAGAAATTATATCATTATTATTAATGGTAACTTCAGAAACATATCTATTTAAAAACATCCCTGCACTTTCTGAATATTCTCTTATGTAAACAATCTTTTCTACACTTTTCATTTTAATATAAAATAACCATAATACTATCTAAAAGAATATCACTATAGTTTTTATCATTTATAGATAAACTACATATCGCTTCTTTTACTTTATCTATATCGTATATGTTTACTAAATCTTCTAATAAACATTCATCACATTCTTCACCTATTTCCATAAATGAAAGAGCTTTAATATCTTTATTTATAGAATATCTAATATGATATACACCATATATTAAACCATTAGTCTTCTTAAAAATAATATACCTCCTTCGCATAATATATTATAACTTATGAGTGATAGTTTCGTATTCTTTTAATTTATTATCTAAATTAAGGTAACTGTCAGAAAGCATTAAATTATTACTCATAGGCTCACATGTGCAATATATTAATGACATCTTACGCATCTCAGATTTTATAGCATCACTTACAATAATGTTATTATCTGAACAATATCTGAAGAAATTATTAAAACTATAATACGTATGTTGTGAACCATGAACAGATGACCACTCATAAAAATATATTACACAATAATCACTACTATAATAATCACCACTATTACTACTAGTATTATTATAATATGAACTTGTATAATCACTATAACGATAACCATGCATCTTGCCATCTATATAAACCTGCTTATGCTCTTTCATATAAGTACTCGGATAACGATAACCATAGATAGCATAGTTCTCATCAGCTTCCTTTTCCTCTAAGGAACGCTTCTCTTCCTTTATCTTTTCCTTACGTAATATATCCCTATGTATTAATTCACTACATAAGTTGGATTGTAATAATATTCTCTTCTTTTTACTCATTAACTAATTGATTAATAAATTAAATTTCTGATTCATCTATTAAACTAAACCAAAAACCCATATTAGACGTTCTATCAATAAAAAAAGATATTTGTAATAACTTAAAATTGCTACGCAAATATTTGTATAGATATATTAAACTGTCAAATTTATAATCATAATGACTAACATGTTCAATCTTTAATAAAGAAAGATGTAATAAAAACTTATTAGCATACTCCCTATGATATTTTAAAAAATATAATTTATATTCAATTAATTTATCTTTGTCCTTTAAAAACCTAATAAATTCACGCTTTATTAATTTATCACTATCATTTAATTCAAACATATAACACTATAACTTCTTAACAATAAAAGTATAACCATTATCATCTAATTTCCTACAAACTTTTCCATTAATTAAACCATTTATTATGTATGTAGATATTTTATCCACTTCAGATTCATCGTCAATGATAAACCAATTCTCATAATAATTACCACGTGACTGACCACTATAAAGTAAATACCTTATCTTACCATTAGAATCATAAACAGCATCTTTGATATAATATCTTAAATTATTTTTATTCTCAAAATATAATATATACATAAATTATATTATCATTATTTTATAAAAGAAATATATTAATAAATTTGTATATTACAAAATAATTAATGTTAAATAATTAAAATTA
>FLSB01004480.1_pt1 | contig 16239 bp, 30 predicted proteins | sample 1550551 | NCBI WGS metagenome assembly FLSB01 (sample SAMEA4031774, study PRJEB14383) | metagenome | biome: human; feature: oral; material: saliva | place: Philippines | collected 2014 | reverse complement strand
ATGATATTGTTGATTGGAAAATGGTTTAATCAGATATTGAATCCAAATAATATAAAATTTCATAACGCCGATTATGGTAAATAATCCCGGCCGTTATTATAATCAATGATAGGAATATTATTTTAAAAACTATCATTGATATGGAACAACAAAAAGAAAAAGAACTATCCTTCCATAGGCAGGATATTGAAAAAAAACACAGGAATGTTATTATTCATTATTTACAATATGAAAATGACATTCTTGAAAAACGTATATCCCCAAGAAAAGCGATGGCGTATGTTGCCAGTGAGTGCAATTTGTCTGTAGATGGGGTGAGATATATTCTATCGACAGAAGGGGTGTATCTTAATAAAGATAACTTCTGTAAGACTTCTCATTTGCCTTGGGTTGAAAGATTTAAAGAAATCAACAAAAAACTTTAAATCTATGTATAGGATAAAGCGAATAATAAAAACGCCAACAAGGAAAACCTGGTTGGCTGACATCTTGATAGATATTAAACGTCAAGAATACGAATGGGTTGGCACGAAAGAAGAAGCATTTAAGAAATTAAATACTATTAAATCGATTTTAGAAAACACAAAAATTCGATTTAAAAACACAACAGATGTAGCTAAGAGATTTTTCATAATCTCCCAAACTCCAACTTCTTTAGGAATTAAACTAAAGAATTGTAAAAACTATTTAATTACATTCGAAATAGAAGAAAGGAAATAATATGCCAGGCAGAATTAATCAAAAAAAGTTTCCAGTGATAAAACTTTATGGAGAAGGCCCTGGAAAATTGACGATGGCCCAAATAGAAAAAGGTGCCAGATTTACAGGTACCATAGTACAGCCGAATGAAAAGTTCTAATTCTGCAGATATGGAAGAATATACATGGATAGGACTGCCTCGTTGTTTCACAACAGTATCTTTCTATAAGGATTCCCGTTGTATATTGCTCTTCTGCTATTTATTATTGAAAGCAGAAAGGGAAGATTCGTGGCTGGGAAAGTCAATAACGAAGAGGGGAGAAATAAATATTTCGTCTCGAAAATTGGAAACTATCCTTGGTATGAGTAGACAAAATATCAGAGCAGCTCTTTCAAAACTACAGGAAGAGCGAGCCATATTTTGTGAATGCAAAAAGGGAAAGACTTCCAAGATTTCTATTACCAACTTTGATAAATTCCTATCTATTTATAATTATGAAGGAGGGTGGATAAAATTATATGATGATTTCACAGGTCAAAGATGGTTCTATAATCCTTTCTTGTTTCACTTGTATTTACATATAAATTTAAAGTTGATACAAGACAAGGTCTACAATGGTACTCCTGCTTGGTTAGAAGTCGAAAACCTGTCTTTGGAAACAGGTATTGTTCCTTTGGAAATAAAAAGGACTTTACGCAGAATGAATAAATTAGGCTTGATAGTTCTTGATTATAAAAACAATAATATCAGTACTGTTCTACTGCCGAAATATACATCATTCAAAGAAAAGAAAAAGGCTTTGTTTCTGGAAGACAAGAATAACCCACTTCCAACCCACTTCCAACCCACTTCCAACCCACTGAATTTCACGGAGAGTTCACAGAGTGATAATGAATGTGTTTTTGTAAGTGATTGTAATATAGATATTTGCGACACATCGCAACCCACTTCCAACCCACTTCCAACCCACTTCCAACCCACTGAATTTCACGGAGAGTTCACAGAGTGTTCACCAGATGAAAACCGTCTCGCACACGCGCGTATAAAGGTATATAATAAAATAAATATGAATAATGAGAATAAGAAAGAGAATAAGAATACTTCAACAGCAAGTAGAGAATATTCTTCTGTAAATATTTTTAATGCGCGCGAGAGACTTTTTTTTGACAATTTGGTGGAAAACCATATTTGGATAAAATCTGTACAAAATCGCTTCCATATTTCCACATCACAAGAGGTAATGAGCTTGTTGAATGACTTCCTGTCTGAAAATGCAGCAAGGTTGCATGAAGGACACAAAGATTTGAAGGACTTTGTCAATCATTTCTGTGATTGGACAAAAAAAGTCCTCAAGGAAAGAGCAGTACAAGAAGAAAAAGAAAATAACCATAAAGATATAAAAAATGAAAACAGACGAGATATACCAACGTCTGCTTTTGACGAGAATGGTAACAACATTTACGAAGCAGACAACTGGGGGAATCATTCCCCTGACAACAGAAAATTGTATTGAAGCAATACTGTTCGCGTTTCGCATGGAAGTCAAGCTAAGAAGCCGGACATTCTACAGGGACGAAAAACAACAAAAGGCTATGTCTATAATTGGAAGCTGGCTTACAACAGATGGATATAAGAGTGGAATACTTTTACAGGGTGCAATGGGCAATGGAAAGACCACTATGCTAAGAACCCTTAGAAAGCTAATTTCCTGTTTAGATTTATCGGACCTTGTTCTTTCCGGAGCAAGTTCTGAGAGAAATTTGAACTTATGGGTGGTTGATGCAACAAAAATCAGCTCTTCATATCTTGAAGACCGTGATTTGTTCCAACGTTACAAAGAAGCGACTTTCCTGGCTGTTGATGATCTAGGAGTTGAAAACGACGTTGTCAGACAATATGGCAACTCGTATTCTCCTTTTGGGGAGCTGTTTTCATATCGATATGAAAACAGGTTGCCAACCATTATCACAACAAACCTGCTAACTAGACAAATAGAAGATATTTATGGAACAAGAATAGCGGAAAGGATTATGGAAATGACGAAGAAAATCGTTTTTTCCGATAACAACTACCGGAGAATCCATGCAGAAATGGAGTAGATGACAGCTGTCTGGTAGCAAAACAAATGCAATTTCAAACATTAAAATAACCATTATGAATGAAAAACAGGAAATATTGAGAAGAACTGATGGCGGATTGGACGTTTTTATCCACTATCTGACAGAAAAATGCCTGAAAAAGGTATTCAGCAACCCATACAGGGAGGATAACAACCCCTCATGCCATCTTTACTGCAACAAAATGAGTGATGGCACGCAACAGTACTATCTCAAAGATTTTGGAAACAGCAGCTTTTCAGGAAACTGTTTCGCATTTGTAGGAAAGATTGCACATGTAAATCCTAACACTGATTTTGTGCAAATCTTGAAAATAATTGACAAGGAATTGAATCTCGGTGTTTTTGACAGATCTGCAGTAGAATATAGAATTGCTGCAAAGGTAAAGGCAGATGCCAAATACAAAAAAACTATATCTGTCATCAGCTTTGATTATTCCTGCAAAAAACCGACTGAAAAGGAAATACAATTTTGGGCAAAGTATGGCATTGATGAAAGAACGCTTCAAAGATACAACGTGAAATTCCTTCACCATGTGAACTTTCATCGTGAAGACAAATCTGAATATTCCGTTTTTGCTTCAAATGCCTTTCTTTTATTCGGCTACGTTTTCGGCAATGGTAAGGGCATAAAGATTTACCGTCCAACGGCGAAGACAAGGTTCATGTATGGAGGAGAACTTCCTAAACCATACATCTTCGGAATGGAGCAGCTGCCACCAAAAGGAGAAATGGTAATCATCACTGGAGGAGAAAAAGACGTGCTGTCATTGGCTGCTCACGGATTCACTGCCATATCATTCAACAGTGAGACGGCAAACATCAGCGAAGAGGTGATGAGGGAACTGGCAGGAAGGTTCAAAAAAATACTCTTCCTATATGACATGGACGAAACTGGAAAGAAGGAGTCGGCCATGAAGGTAAAGCAATTCAAAGACAAATACAATGTCGGAAGAGTTGATCTGCCATTGGAAGGAACAAAAAAGGAAAAGGATATTAGCGACTACTTTGAAAAAGGAAAAACAAAGGAAGAGCTAAATAGAATAATAAAACTGATGGTATGGAAACGGTGATAAGAGTAAATACAACGAATATCATAACAAGGGAAATCAATCTAAATAGAATGAGAAACCTTGCCGCTCCAATAGGAGCAGGAAAATTGTCTCCAGAAGATTTGATGGAGATAAAAGAGTTTCATAACTACTTGAAGTCGTTAGCGGAAAATTTATCTCCAAAGGATTTGATGGAGATACATATTCTGGAAAAATATGGAGAGATATATGGCATTGGGGTCAGAAACTGTAACAAAGGAATAGAATTTCTTGATTACGCAGATGGAAAGGCCAAGACAATAAACAACCCAGGTATCACCATCATTCATAATGACAAAGATTTTGCAGATGTATGCTGTGTTTTCTATGACTTGAAAGACTATATAGCTTTCAAGAATATCGAAAAATCCAATATCATCAAAGTTCCAGACTACGGTACGGCAATGATACTTTCAAGCGTCAAGCAATTTCCACAGATGTCAGTTGAATGTGATATGTATGAAAAAATATTTTCATACATGCCAAACAACGATACTGGTCGCATCATAACGGAAACATTGCTTGCCAGGCACGATGGAAAAAGACTGAAGGACAAGAGCGTCCTTTATAAAAGCTATAAAAATTTATACGATTATTCAAAACAATTAATGATATGATGACAATGAAAATATTAAGTATTTGCGTGATTGCCGTATTTGTTGCGCTGATGTGCGCTTTCATTTATGAAATCAAGCAAACTTTCAATGAAGATAAATTCAGATAAAATAAAGGGAAAGAGAAAATTCTGATGACAGAGAGATTTGTCTATGGCCAAGAAAACGGTGGAAATATTATCTTGAATAGACAGATACATAATATATATTACAAGTGATATGGTTGATGAAAAATGTTTTTTAAAAATTCAGGACTGCAAGGAAGGTATTGTAAAATATCCTGAATATGTAGAAACCGCAACTTATTTCGAGAAAAAGGAAGAAATAATGCGGAGGATAGAAGAAAAGAAAGGCTTTGTCCCTATGAAGTCTATGAAGATAACAAGGGAAATGTCTTTCAAGATAAAAAAGAGCATTGAGCTTGAAAAACTCACAAATCTTGCCTACGAAATACAAGGGAGGTTCGGTATAGAGTGTTTCCAAATATCAATAGATAGGGAAACAAATACAGCCCACATGCTGTTTAATTGGATTCTTGAAAACGGAGAACCCTTTGTTCTGAACCAAAGCCTTTTCAAAAGGCTTGTAGTCATGGTCTTGGATTTTCTCAAATTACCAAGACCGAAGGAAGCAAAGAATTGGGAAAGGTGGTTTCTTGCAGAAAGTTACAATAAAGACAATAATGTCTTTAACGAACAGATAAACCTACTGTCCAATTCCAATATCAATGGACTTAATTATACCGTGGTCCTTGATGCGCTTTCTTATGCGCAGAAAGTATGTGAAGGTGTGGTAAAATAAAAAATATGAAAGTAAATGTTTGTTTTAGTTGGTGTGATTACTTCTTTCAGTGGACAATAGACAGGAACCTTCCGGTGTTGCCATCGAAAGGAGATAGCTTATCCATCATACAACCAGACGAAGATTCATTTGTCGATGAAAAAGACAATGAGAGATACAAGAATGTACGAATGAAAGGGTGTGGCAAATATGAAGGATATTCTTTTGAGCTGTGGCAGTTGTTCATTGACCCTAATGAAGTCAAGGTAGATACAGTTGTTTGGAAGAAAGATTATGTAGATTTATGGATTACCACCACCTGCTGGGAAGAAGGGACTGACCATGAATGGTATTGGGAAGCCATAGACCCCGATGGAGTTCTTATATAAAAACAAATGATGGAGCAATAAAACAATTAATAAAACAAATTTGAAAAATATGGATTATGATGCAATTCTAATGGGAATAATGGAAATCCTGACTAATTTTTACATAAGGAAATTTCCTAATAAAATAGTCATTCCAAAACTTCCTGCTGGATATTTAGACCATTCGGCAGATTTGATTCTGATAAATGGCAAAGGTGTGGTAACAGAGTTCGTAGTGCGGACTTCGGTTCTCGACTTCAAGATGGACTTCATAAATGAAAAGTTCATCGATGCCGATGAAAAGGTTTCATTTATTGTGTATGTGGTTCCGGAAGGAATCTACAAGGAATGTAAAACGCTAATGAAAGAAAATGCCCAAGGCGTAACCTTTAATGGGAAACCATATAGCATACTTTCAATAGACGAGAAATATCAGATTGAGAAAAAAGACTGGCAAAAGATGCCAACCTCAAAATCTCAAAATCCAAATCGCCGTCCTCTTACAAAAGATGAATACCTAGGCATTGCCCGGTATGGCTGTGCCTGCTATTTTAATAAAATAAAAAACATAAAAAAGATTTTTTGAAATGAACAAACGTGTTTATATATCACTTCCTATTACAGGATTCCAACTGGAAGAAAGAAGAGCTTATGCTAAAAAGGTTGCCGAAAATATTCGGGAAAAAAGCCTTGACAAGGAGAAAATCAAGACCATTACTCCGTTTGACATCAATGAAGACCTTTCGCTACCTTATAGTCAGCTGATGGGAAAAGACATTGCTGCATTGCTTGAATGCAGTGCTATCCTTTTGTGCAAAGGCTGGGAAAAAAGTAAAGGCTGCAGGTTGGAAAAGGCAACGGCGGACATATATGACTTGGAGGTTCTATTTGAAGAATAAACATACCAGGCAATATGATTTCCAAAAGCGATATTCTCGAATTTAAGAAAATCATCTATGATATTTCTAAGGCTGAAAAGTTTCCAAACAGTGGACTTTCAGATTTAGAATGGCAGATGAAAGTCAATGCCAAGATTTGTGATGCTTATATTGCAGATTCAAAAGGGCAATGGGTGCAGCTGCCATATGTTCGGGATAAATTCACGATGATGGAAAAAGAGAAAAGAGACTTCGGTCTTACTTTCTCTTCCTATGTGAAAGATTCCGTACAAGATATGTTGGCTCAAATATTCCTGCTGCTTGTAGAGCGTTTCAATCATAAAAAACTGATGGCAGATCAACTTCTTCTTCCTGATGATGATGAAGAACAGATTATTATACTTAACTTTTCCGAATACTGCTGTATTCTGGTAAATAACATAACCAAAAAGAGAAAACGTCCAGAACATAATATTCTGTTCACCATTCATTGCCTGCTCGCTGTCTGTCAAATTCTTAACATCGACATAAAGCAATTCGTAGAATATCGAATACAATACATAAAGAAAAAACTTAATATTTAAGACAAAAAGTATGGAAGAACAAACAAAACTTAGTATCGCTCAATTAAGAAAGTTAAAAACATTAAGCGAAGTTGGTTGGGGAGCTATTAGAAGAACCGACGAAAATTTAGAAGAGTTGGCTCAAATGGGACTTCTTACTTCGGAAGAAAGCCCATTGGATAAGAAAATTAATCTTTACAAATTAACAAAAGAAGGAAATGAATTGGCGAAAGCTCTTTTTAATGCTGCTAAATAAATTGACGCAGCATATAGATATAAAAAAACTTAATCAAGTCATTGTTGCTTTATATCTCTTACTTATATCTCTGCTACTCTTCTGTGTAGTAGTATCATTTTTTGTTGGTGAGACTGGTACCTTTGTAGGTTCAACGGTTGGACTTATCGTTGTCTGTACAATGTTTAAAGAATTTAAGAAAAGAGCTATGTAAAATCTAATATAGGCTTATCAAAATAATAAAATAATCATATATGGCAAAACTGTTAAGGGTTTTCTATGGCTGGGCGAAAATCAATAAAATAAGGAAGAAAGAGGCTATTTCTGTTATCTTTGAAAATGACGGTGGTTTTGAAAAAAATGAAAAGAAGGTAAAGCTATATCAGAATACCGTCTATACAAGATTTCAGACAAAGAAAGAAATGGAGGATGCGGAAATGTCAAATAGGACATTTAGTGAATATTCTATTTTTCTTGATGATAAACAAATAAAGGGTAGCCTGAAAAAAGCTTTGGAAGTAAACTTTCTTGCTGATAAGAAGAATGTAGCAAAGGAAGTGCGAGAAGAGATAAGAAGATTGCTTGAAAAAGATTTTTTGCTCAACCATAGAAACTATAAAGAGCCGAGAAGTTTTCAAACCTCATTGTTTTTTGAATAAGATGGAAAAGAAAAAGACTTATGTCCTGATGCTTTCGGAGTTATTCCCGAAAACTCACAACAAAGCAGGAATGCCAACGGAATTTAAAGAGAAAGTCCTAAATAAAAAGAAAATACATACCATTAGGGCTAACTTCCCTTTATGGGAGAAACGAATTAAAGAGGTACAGGAGGGGCGTGCTGTGTTGTCCATTCGACAGTGGACGGGCGAGCCGTATAGGAGTAAGCAGGTGGAAATTGTACGACTGGCAGCTGAAGGTGGCGTGGGTGTTCAGAAACTTTGCTTTCCTAATCGCTTAACGGCGTGGATTGATTATCCCGAAAGGAGATTATCAGTTGATTTCAAATGCCTTGCAAAAAACGACGGACTTTCCCTCGCAGACTGGTGCGACTGGTTCAGGCACTACGACCTATCAAAGCCTATGGCAATAATCAACTTTACAAAATTCAGATATTGATATGAAATGCCATTACGAAAAGATTAAAGGTGTCGGCAAGGTTCTTATCCCTGGTTGTATGACAGTAGATGTAAGTAATGACATTGAACTATGTACCTGTCATAGCACGACCTATGATGGTTTTGAGCGTAAGAGATACAATAATGAGATTAAACGCTTGAAAGGTATCATTACCAAACTCGAAAAAGAGAATGAGTATTACAGAAAATAAATTATCAACAAAGTTATGAAAACAGAAACTATAGATAAGCTATGCGCTTCTTATATGGAAGACGCAAGGGCGTTAAAGAGAAAATTTCCTAATAGGGAGTTTGTATTACGGAAAGTAGAATATGCCTACAAAGCAGGTTTGGAAGATGCCTACAAAGGTATAAAGAAGATGAGTTGGGAAACGACAGACTACGCCCTAATCTCTGTAACTTTTGTGGGAGAGTTCTCTATTCTACCTTTGTTGAAAGGTGGTTTATTCGAGGTGCGATGCGATGGCGCACCCCTCGCAAGGAGATGCAGCTTATCAAAGGCAAAAGAATTTGCAAATAATGTTTATAAACAGAAAGTAAAGAAAAGGTTAGGTCTATGAAGCAGAAAGATTTTGCAGATGAGTATGCAGAGAAAGAGTACAAACGGGTAAACGGAGATAGTGCTCCCATCTTTACAGATGAGACCTGTTTTACTTTTGACGACATCAAAGCAGCTTTTAACGCAGGGCGTGAGAGCGTGGTGGAGAATATGCCAAAATTGAAATGGTCAAAAGTCTTCGAAGATGGACTATACATTGCGATATCTTCTTTTGGCGTTTCTTACAGGATAAAATTTGCTTATAACGAATTTCATTTATTCTGTAATAGTGTACATATCAGTTGTTATATCTCTCTTTCTGATGCCAAGCAGGCAGCCAACGAACACTATAAGAAACAAATTAAAAAAGCATTGGGGGTATAGTAAAATTATGAGCAAAGATATTCACCATAGCTGTAAATGCACAGGGCAAAATTTCACTTTCGAAGAATGGGGCGAATACTTACATTTGGAGGATAGACCCGAAATAGTGCATCAATACAAAGAGTTTGGCTTCAATATTAACGATGTATGCTTAACGCCGAATGTTAAGATAAAATGGGATAATAAAACAAATTACTTTGAAGTCATAACAGCACAATCAGACAATGGGCGGTGGGATTACGGACTTCATTATAATTTTTGGACGCAGGGTGGTTGCAATGGTGCAGCTTATGTTGATACGCTAAAAGACGGTTATAATACCGAGAAAGAAGCTATCAATGCAGCCTTAAGTTCCTTAGAAGAGAAATGCCAACGTGTTATAGATGAAATTCGATTCAGGGGCGGAGATATAGACGATAACGATAGTAACGAATCCGAAATTAGGGGTACGTCTGCACTTCCAATACTTAAAGAGGCAATGCGTAAGATTGCTTATTATAAAGAATTATTCAACCCCCGACAATTAGAATTGTTTGATTTATAAAAACTATGAAAAGAGAAGAAGAAATTAAAAAAGCAGGTTCTGAATATACTGAAAATTATGATTGTTTCGATGGCGACATTGACGATATTGAAATCGGATTTATTGATGGCGCAGAATGGGCAGACGAGCACCCTAAAAACTTTTGGCACTCTGTCGCCGATGGAGACTTACCCCCGAAAGCAAAGAATAACAACAGGGTGGAGTTTTCAGTAGAAGTTTTAGTACGGCTTGATAAAAACATACTTGCTTTTGGGCGTTACGACTACACCTATAAAAGTTGGTATATAGGACTACAAAGGGTATATCCTACTCATTGGGCGGAAATACCTAAGTTGCCAACAAAATAAGAAAAAAAATATGAAACCTTATAGAATTAAGCATAAAGCAAGTGGGTGTGTCAAAATGTACACATCCTCTTCCATTTATAAGAATTTCAACTTTGAAAAATATGATTTAATAATTTACGGATTTTAGTGTATATGAAACAAAATACAACTATAATATCTATATCAACACTACTTTTCATACTCCTTACTTATGCTTTGGGTTTAGATATTGAAAATGTAAAATTGGAATTACTATTTTTTATAGCTTGCCACGTAGCAAAAATATCACATAAATAAATTCTGAAAACAAAGCTATTATACTCGACCAAAACGCATTTTTCTTGTGTTTATGAAAATAAAATAAAAATAATTATATAATTTCTTTGGTTATTATAAAACAATTTGTACTTTTGCAATAATGATATACGTATATCATTATATACGTGATATAATTATATAATAACCATATAAATAAAAGAAGAAAATTATGAAAAAAACGAGAATCATTACTTTCGCCAATCATAAAGGCGGGGTAGGGAAGACGACCACAACGGCGAGTGTGGGAACCATTTTATCTAAAGAAGATAAAAAGGTTTTATTGATTGATTTAGATGCACAGGCAAATTTAACGCATTCTATTGCTGCTAAATCATCAATAGAAAGAACTATTTATGATGCCTTAATTGGCGAAGTTTCTAAAGAAAATTCGCAGCTACCAATTTATCCAATAAATAATAACCTGGATATTGTACCGGCAGACTTAGCATTAGCTAACACCGACCTTCAACTATCAGCAGCTATGGCAAGGGAAAGAATTTTGGAAAGGCTACTAAAACAGGTTAGTAGCCAATATGATTACATCTTAATAGATTGTCCTCCATCATTGGGTATTCTAACACTTAATGCCATTGTTGCATCTGATACCGTTATTATTCCATTGGTGGCAGAGGTGCTGCCATTCCAGGGGCTAACAATGATTAAGGACTTTATCGAAATGATAAAGGAAAATATTAATCCTAATGTGAGTATAGGTGGCATCTTATTAACAAGATGGGAAAATTCTAATTTAAGCAAACAGATAGAAGAAGGTTTGCGCGAACAAAGAGAAATAAAGGTATATAACACAAAAATTAGGAAAAACATAAAAGTAGCAGAAGCTCCTTTGGAGTGTGTAAACATAGTAGAATATGCACCTAAAAGCAATGGGGCGATAGATTATATGTCCTACACAAAGGAATTAATTGAAACTTTAAAAAAATAATGTAATAACTAAAAGAAAATATTATGGCTGATAAATTAATAATAATAGCAATTCCATTTACAATTATGCTTATCTATATGTACTACGAATATAAGGAAGATACTGATAATATTGGTAATAAAGTTGTGTTACGTATATTAACGTTGATTCTTTTTATTCTCGAGTGTGGAATAATTTTTTATAAATTGAGAGATAATAGCCTTCCTATGGTACAATATACTTGTAAAGTGTATCATACTAATGGAAAAACGAGCATTATTAAACCTATAAGAAGAGCTATCGAAGATAAAACTGTTAAACAATTAGATGATGATTTCGGAGATAAAACTATCTACCGATGCGATATATTAAAAGCAGATACGATTAAAAAATAATTAAAAGAAAAGAATATGGAAAAGAATATTCGGAATATATTTTCGCCCAGACAGCTGAGGTTAATAGACACTCTTATGGATATAAGAAAAAAGGAAGCTGAAAGCCAACTGCTTGCTGATACTATTAAAAATGTCTGTAAAGCTAATCTTGATATGTCTTTATCTGGAAAAATAAAAAAAGCAATCCTTGGTTATACTAAAGTTTTTGATGATAAGCAATTACTTTATATATTCACTTGTAGTGGACTAAGAATATTAAGTGAAGATGAAGAGAAAGAAAATATTAAAGAATATGCGGAAATCAGAAAGATATGTAAAGAAAAAGGAGGTTTAGAAGAATACTTATAATTAAAAAGAAAATAATATGAGTAAAAACAAACAAGCTGTAAAAGATTTAGTAGCAGAACTAACTTCTTCAGGAAACGGAAATAAATCGGCGGTAATGAAGGAAGCTACAAAACCTACTAAAATTCGTATCAGCACCATGATAGATAAAGACTTATACTCTAAAGTACAAGTCATATCTAAAGAGACTAACATTTCTATTAGTAAAATAATAGGAAAGTCTTTAAGCAGCATAGTGGTAAAATACGAGCAAAAAAATGGAGAGATAAAAAAAACGGAAATGGGGGAAAAGAATATTGAAGATTTTATTTGAAAATATCCCTAATAAATAATAAGATAAGAGGTTGTCATAGTGAAAGACAATCTCTTGTTTTTTTTATATGGATTCAAGTTATTCATATTGTAAGGTGAGAGTTACCATCAAATAGTATTTATCCGAAAACTTTTTATATATTTACTTTTACTATTTGAAAAAACAAAAACAATTTAATTCTAAATATTTAATATATAGAATTATTTTTACGATTATACATCAGTAAGCGTATAAAAAGATTTTTAAATTGTTAATATAAAATGTAGGTCGTTTTCAATTCTTTGTTTTTGAGCCTTTGATTTAATTTTGCAACAATAAAATCAATTAAAACAAATATGAAAAAAATCATTCTTGGAGGATTGTTTTTCGCATTTACACTAGTATCATGCGAAAAACACCCAGCGTTCAAAACCTCGATTGAAGCAATCGAAGCATGTAAGAAAGAGTTAGATAACCTTTCTTCAAAAACAAGTGTAGATACCAAAGAACTGGTGAATCTAACAAACGAATGGATAGAAATTCGAGATTCCTCTTACAGCGTCTTTGCAAAGGACCCAACTATGACTATTAAAAGCGATAAATCATACGCTTATTTTATGCTCTCTGATTCCATCAGAAAAAAACTTGAAGAGTTGGCCATCTCTAAAGATAGAACTTTAGAAGATGTTATGTATCTAAAGCTGAATACGGCTGCAGAACGCAATAAGGTCTCAAATTCAAAAACATATCAGGAAGCTGTCGATTTCTACGAAAACCTCGATGATATACCTATTTATACAAGTCTTGCAAAGACGTTACAAGAATATGACCTTCTTTTGAAAAATACAGGAATACTGAAGAAAGAAAATCAGCTCTTGGAATTTATCAAAACCGAAGATAGATGCTATCGTTCTTTAATGGCGAACCTCAGTCAGGTTACACAAACCCAACTAGAAAAACTAACAAATAGAACGGCAAGAATAATCAGTGTTCTTTATGCAAATGTAGGCAAAAAGAATAACGACGCAAATGATAAAGCCATGCTTTATCTGACGATGAGGTTTAATCGACGTATCGTCCAGAATATGGTTGCCTGTCGTGAGGATATTGCAAATGAAAAAAAACTCAACAACACTCAACGAGCTAATTACAGATGGATGCTGATTCAGTCATATATGGGATTGGATTCGTATTCTATTGCAGCATTGACAGAAAAGCAAAGGAAAACAATGCTCAATATAACCAAAGAATTGCCTGTACTGCTGACAAAATTAGATGGTGGTAAACTCACAAAAGAAACAAAAAATATTTTATCCCAGACGTTATCACAATATTTTCTGAAAACTCACATGAGTATAATCTTGTAGATAATAACACAAAATATTTTTTGATTTAATATTAACTATAAAAAATAAGAATATGAGAGAAAACATCATAATATTTAATAATATGATTAGAGGTCTCTTCCCTGACTGTATACAAAACATACCAGAGAAAGGAAGAGAACTGGAAAGTTCTATTGAGGTTACTTATAACTTCAATAAACAAATACTCCTCAAAGATTTTGTTGATAAAATCAACAAAGAAGGAAAAGTAAACATTAAAATTGCTACCAAAGAAGAAGGTGGAAGGGTGTATCATGTCATGGGATATTCTAATCCAACAGAAGAAAAAATGTACATCGTTCATCTTGCTTCTACACAATATGGAGTAACAGATTCTATGACTGTATGCTTTTATGAAAGCATAGAAGAAATGTACATAGAATTATTAAGCTATTACAATAAATATAATAACACAGATGCTATCATATTGGAAAGCGAAAGTAACCAAATAACCCTTACAAGGTTCTACTAATAATTTAAATATTCGTCGTTATGCTTACACTAAAGATTATTCTGTTAATCATACTTACTTTCTTACCATTTTTACATCACTATTACATACTTCCGAGAAGTAAAAAAGATGAAAAATACAAGAATTTAAGAAGTCTTTTAGGGACACTTAATCCTAAATTGAAAAGGCTATTTTCTAAGTTTCATGAAAAGATTAAAAAGGACGAATCAACCCGAAAGTTTTTTTCAATCATAATATTTTTCGTTATGGTAAATTTTCTCTTTGTCGATTGGTTTTCATCATTAGATGCTGCAGAAATTTACCATACTTTAGATAAGAAAAATAATCTATCTTTGTTGGCTGTTAATGGACAATATGAAGCAGCGGTGGGTGGTCTTAAAACACTCAACAATTACCTTTATCCTTACCTGACTTTTCCTATTATCAGAGTTCTATCTGTAATCATTATAGTTCCTTTTTATTTTTATAAAATTACAGATAAAATACTCTCAAAATTACACAATAATATTCATTTGTTTATGATGAATGGTGTGTATATCTACTGCTTTGCATTCTTATGGGAGGGTAGAATGATTATCATATCTGAATTGATCTTTATAATAAATCTTGCAGCTATGGTATATCCGAATAGGGAAGAAAGAAAGTTTGAAATGTCCAATAATATTATAAATTTTAAAGAATAATAAAGGCATATGCTATATGCAAAAATTTTATATCTCTTATGAATTGTTGCAATATCTTTCTAAAGAATATGGCTGTGCGTATTCTCAAAAAATGACAAGAACAAAAGCATTCTTGTACCTCATAGAAAGATACATAAAAAAGAAAAATGAAGGGGAAGAAATGAAAGAAAGTATAGATTCGTTGGCAGACATTTTTAAATGGTCCAGACCTTCGGTATCGAAATTTATATCATATTTACACCAATATGATATTGTAAAAATCAAACTGTCAAAGAATAAAAAAGTAATTTCATTTTCGGAAAAGTTTATCATAAAACAATAAGAAAAATCAAAAACAGGGGCATTCTTTTTGCGTCTGTGAGAAGATTATTCAAGTTTGAAGAATTATATCAAAGCAAAAAAGTAAACGCCTTAGAGACAAAATTTCGACAAAGAATTTTTGAGATTTTAAAATCCTCGTAAACAAAAATTCTGTTTTCCCATTTCTTGTCCCAGAGTTATTTTTATGACTGTATTGTTATTTTCCATAGTAAAAAATATTGCACGACTGACCAAAAGTGGCTTTCCCCAAGCAAGAGGTAAGCTGGGTCTTTTTTTATTGTCGAGTGGTATTTTTCGGCTTGCGCTTGCGCACAAGAGTTCGATTTATTTTTACAAGAGATTTTTGACGGACTTTTCCCCCTTCCAAGCTCAATTTATTGGCTTGGGGGGTAGCCTAATACCCGATTTGTCCCAAATCGGTAGGAAAACAAGGCCTTCACGGCCGACTGACGTGCAGCAAGCTGTTGTTTTGATTGATTATAACATTTCACTATCTACTGAAATCCAAATTATAATATTTTGCTATCTACTGACTTTTAATTTAAAATAATTCACTATCTACTGACTTTCAAAGTGTAAAAAATGAGACGTGTAAAAAACATATATATGAGAGTAGAAAAACTGATTGTAACATTTCACTATCTACTGAAATACAAATGATAATATTTTGCTATCTACTGACTTTTAATTTAAAACAATTCACTATCTACTGACTTTCAAAGTGTAAAAAATGAGACGTGTAAAAAACATATATATGAGAGTAGAAAAACTGATTGTAACATTTCACTATCTACTGAAATACAAATGATAATATTTTGCTATCTACTGACTTT
>FLSB01006138.1_pt1 | contig 16258 bp, 11 predicted proteins | sample 1550551 | NCBI WGS metagenome assembly FLSB01 (sample SAMEA4031774, study PRJEB14383) | metagenome | biome: human; feature: oral; material: saliva | place: Philippines | collected 2014 | reverse complement strand
TGTATTTAGTATTTCAGATAAAGCACCAAAATATTTTAGTCAGTTTAAGCTTGTTGATAGAAATGGACAACCTGTTACATTTGATGGTAAAGAAATTAATTTTAAACCTAAAAGTGAAGGTTTGAATACGTTGACACTAAAAACGAAAAAAGGGGTTTATAAGGTCGTTGCTGATGTGAAAGATGATAAAGCGATCTTATATAAGGCTCCACAATTAGTGTCAAATAGTGATGGTACATCTGCTGTTAAACCAACTAGAGGATGGTATCAACAAAAAGATGGTGAATGGCAATATCTTTATAAGGGTGAGCCTTTGAAATATGGTTGGGCTAGTATTGAGTATAAGTGGTATTATTTTGATAAATCAGGTCATATGAAATCTAGTGATTGGATTAAAGATGGTGATAAATGGTATTATTTAACATCTAATGGTAATATGGTTAAGGGTTGGTTGAAATTGGATAATCATTGGTATTACTTTAACAATGGTGGTGTCATGCAAATTGGATGGATTAAAGACGCTGGTAAATGGTATTATTTGAATTCAGATGGTAGTATGGCAACAGGTTGGATTAAGAGTGGTGATGATTGGTATTATACTAAACATGACGGCTCTATGTTATCAAATCAATGGTTCGACATTAATGGTAAATGGTATTATGTGGTATCAAGTGGAGCTCTTGCTACAAATACTGTTATTGATGGATATTACGTTAATTATAACGGAGAATGGGTAGGGTAACTTATTTTTAAAGAGTTGAAAAACAGCATATTTGTCTTCAACTCTTTTGTTTTTGAAAGTTGGTTTATATGATTTTTACTTTAAATTTTTTATATTTTATTAAAAGTTTATTTCATTCTTTTATTAATTTTATTTTAATTTACTGTTTTTGGTTAGTTATTTATTATTTAACTATTGATGGTAATTTAGATTTTAGTTCTATAACTGTTGGTTTTTTCATCGCTTATTTTATGTTTGTTATTTATCAAATTTTTAATGAGTTGAAGAAAAAAAATATAGTTTTTCTTGTTTCTATTTTTATTCAAATTATTATTTTTATATTATTTGCTTCAGATATAAATAGATCAATTGGTAATTTAGGTGAATCTGTACAAACTAGATTTGTTGTTACATTTGTTGTATTATTGATTACTATTTTGGTTTATATTTTATTATCTTTATTTGTTAAAAGATATACTAAATATGTGTTTGAAAATTCGGATTTGTTTCATAAAGCGTATGTTGTGGATTATGAAGAAGAAGATGTTATTAATGAAGTTTATTTGTTATCTGAATATAATATGTTTAATGTGAAATATGTTAGGAAAGATATTGATTGAGGTTGTCGATGGATTGGTTTTATGATTTATCTAAAAAAGATAAAAAATTGGTTATTGTGATATCAAGTTTGATTGTTTTATGTTTAGGTTTGTTATTTTATGGTATCTTTTTCAAATTGGGTCAAAGTAGAGCTATATCTACATATGATAGTCAATATTTGAAAAAAGTTGATAATGGTGCTGATCAAGATATTAAATTGGCTGAAAAATATAATGAAATTGTTCGTGACTTAACGTCAGGTGTTGGTAATATATCTAATGAAAATAATTTAGGAAATTATGAAAAAATATTTTCTAAAAATAATGGTATGATTGGTGTTTTGACGGTAGCTAAGAGTGATATTCGATTACCTATTTATCACAATGCTGATGATGAGACAATATCTAAAGGTGCTGGACATGTGAGTTATACGGCATTTCCTTTAGATACATCTGGTACAAAATCGGTTCTAACTAGTCATAACGGTATGCCTGGAGCTGATATGTTGTTTACACGACTTGATGAAACTGTTGTTGGTGATGAATTTACTGTTCAAATTAGTAACAATTTGTATCATTATTCTGTTAAGGAATTGAAGGTTATGACACCTGAAGAAGCTGATGCTTATGCGCGTACACCAATTGGTGAAAATGATCCAGCTAATGTAACTTTGATCACATGCACTCCATATGGTATTAATTCTCATAGATTGTTGGTAGTTGGTGAGTTCGTAAGTAAAGAAGTTGTATCTGAAGATGGTAATAATTTACCTAAAACTAAATTTTCGTTAGGTAAAGAGACAATTATTATTCTTATTTTAGCTACGTCTAGTTTTGGTTTAATAGTTTATATTATTAAAAAGAATTATAAATAATTAAGATATCTATTACTGATATCTTTTTTTTTCTTTATTTTTAAGGATTATTTAAGTATTTGAATAAAATTTATATTTTTTATTTACATTTTTTAATTTTTGTGTTATAGTCATCTAAAATAATTATAAATATGGAAGGTATAGGTTAATGAATTCATCTAAATTGAAAACAGGTATTTTGTTAAGTACTGTTAGTTTAGGTTTTGTTGCCCCTTTGGCTAATCCAATTTTTGAGGCTGTTAAACCTATTTTGGCTGTCAAAGCTGAAGGTGTTGACGTATCTAAAGCTGATCAATTGAAGTCATTATTGTCTGAACGTGATGAAGCATATTCTAAATATATTGAAAATTTAATTTATGTTTCTGTTTTTCAAGATTTTAAAGATTCAATTGCTGATGGTAAAGATGTTTTGAAATCTGATTTTAAAAACTTTAATAAACTTAAAAGTGATGCTAAATCTATTGTTGATGGTTCAAAATCAAAGTTAGATTCATATGAATCTTTGATTAAAGAACAAAATTCTAAAATTAAGTCAGCTGAGGATCGTATTAACAATATTGTTAATATTCGTGATTTAGCTATTAAAAAATTGAATGAAGCTAAACAATCTAAGTCTGATATTAATGTTAAGTTGTCAGAAGCTATCAAAGATATTGATGCTAAAACTAAAACTAAAGAAGCAAGTGTTGAACAAAAATCTTCAGTATCAGGGAAAAAAGATTCTTTGAAATCTGAATTAGAACATTTGAATAGTATGTTATCAGTTGCTGAAAAACAGCGTAAAGATGCTAAAAATGATAATGAGCGTCAGCAAGCAACTGGTAATATTGAAACTTATAAACGAGCAATTCAAAAAATTAGTTTAGAAATTTCTGATATTGATAAGAAAGTTTCAGAAGCTGAAAAATCTTATGCTGATTCAGAAAAAGCTATTAATGATTTAAATGATAAGGTTAAAACTTATAATGCTGATTTAGAAAAGTATGACAAAGAAATTGAAGATCAAACAAAAGCTTTGAATGATAATCAGAAATTGTTAAAAGAAAAAGTTGAAGAAGTAGATAAGTTGAATAAATCTGTAACAGATACAACTAATTTGATTTTTGATTTAAGAATTAAAGTTAAGGATGCTGAAACACTTATTAAACAAGCTGATTTAATTATGAAGAAAGTTAATGATGATTATTCTAAAAAGACATTGACTGCTAGTGAAAATGATTCAATGTTAGAATCAACATCTAAATTAATGGATGCATCTTTAACAGAATTTAATAAAAAGAATGATGCTGTAAATCATTTGAGTAAAAATGTTTCTGATTACAATTTATTTGTGAAAACATCTGTTTTAAATGATTATTTGAATGTAGCTAATATAAATGCTGTTGTTGGTGATACATCAGGTGATGCTTCTGATAGACTTAAAAATAATAAATATACAAATTTAGAAAAAAATGGTGAAAACAAATCTATTGCTGTTAAGAATAGAAAGGGTGATTTACCAAATCGTGAATTAATTTCAATTGAACATTTGAAATCAGATAAATCTAAAGGTGGAAAAGTTAAAATTAAATTAGTTGATACTAAAGGTAAAGATTTAGGTACTTATAATATGAACTTTGATAAAGGTTCTAAATTTAATTTTAAAACTCATGATTTAGAAGGTTATAAAGTTTTAAATGGATCATTTATGGATGATAATGGTAAATCACAGCATGTTGATGTTACTAAAGAATTTTCTACCGATGTCAGTGGTACATTGACATATGTCTATGATGAAGTTGAAAATTTGGACGATGATACATCAAAAGCAAAAACAAAAGCTAGTGATACTTTAAATTCTACTGTCGATTTATTGTCTGTTGAATCTGGTGATAAGACAGGTCAAGGTTCAACAAGTGGAGTTAATGGTGACCCATCTAGATCATCTGTAGGTATTGAACAAAATGGTTTGCAATCTACTAGTGATGGTATGATTACTGAAGTTTCATTCTCTAAAGATGAATCTGGATTGATTAAAATTAAAGGTCTTATTAATAAGAATAAATTACCTGAAAAAGGTTTGTCTGAAACTGGATTTGATAAGGTTGTATTGAATGATGTCAATGGTAATAAATTAGGTGAATTTAAAGTTAATGATGATTATACATTTATTGGCGAATTGACAAATGTTGAAAATCTTAAAGATGGAGATTCAGTTATTTTGATTTATGGTGGTAAATATTATCAATTCTCATATACTTTAGATGGTTCTAAACTTTATGAGACATCAGGTGGTTTGAGAGCAGCTGATGGTAAAGATGGTAAACCTTTGACTGATGTTAAAAGTAAATTGTTACCACATACCAGTCAGGAATCAGGTAAGTTTGGATTAATGTTAGGTTCATTCTTAACAATGGTTGGATTAGGTTTTATTGCTCATAAATTGTATAAAAAAAATAAAGAGCAATCAGGATAAATTTAATAATTAGAAACAGTATTTATATTGTTTCTAATTAGATTTGTTCTATAATTTTGAAGAAAGTTGGAAGTTATATTTATATGAAAATGAATAAGAAATTTAGTAAATCTGTTACGCTTCTTTTGTTGGGATTGACAGTTGCGCCAGCTGTAATTGGTGGTGCTAAATATTTTAGTTCAGCTGAAAAAGTTCATGCACAAGAAGAATATCGAGTTAAAAATGGTACAGCGACTGTTAAACCTGATGGTTCAAAACAGACAGATGGTAAGATTATTTTGAATGGTGCGAAGGAAGATCAATCTATTAAAAATAAACAGTTTATGTTTTATAAAATTTTTAATGTAGTTAATGCTGAACATAATGAGTCAGTTAATTATACTTGGAATGAGAAGTATAAAGCTATTACTCAGAAAGTTATTTTTGATGCATTGACAGATAGTTATAAAACTAGTAATAAGATTAATACACCTGCTGATGTATCTGAGTATGCGGCGATTGACTATATGCAGTCATTGAATAATAACCGTGTAGAAGGTGCTTTGACTGAACAAAAACGTGAAGGACGTTATTCTGATTTCCGTTATTTTGTGGAAGATTTGAAGAATGCTATTCGTAAATCAGGTGTTGAAGGTGATAAGTTTGTAGTTGATTCACCAGATGAACATAATAGAATGACTGTTGAAGGTTTGTCTTGGGGTTATTATTTTGTTGATGAAATTTCAACAGGTGATGATGTGACAAATGGTCAGCCAGGTCGTACAGAAGATGGTCGTGTGACTGATGGTATTCATTATGCTTCTTCATTAGTATTGGTTAATACTGTAAACAAGGTTGCTGAATTGACACTTAAGTCTGATTATCCATCAATCATCAAAAAAATTCAGGAAGATGATTGGAATGATAAACGTAATGATCATGATAAAATTGGAAATGAAGGATGGAATGATATTGGAGATTATCAAATTGGTCAAACAATTCCGTATGCTAACGATATTCGAATTCCAGATATGAATGGATATCACGGTTATTATTTCACTATTGAAGACCGTATGGATAAAGAATTGACATTCCATGCTGATAAAAATAATATTAAATTAGTTATTAGTAAAAAAGGTAGTGATAAGAAATATACTGTTCAGGCTAATGAATACAATCTCCATACTGTAGGTACTAATGTGTCTAAGGAAGTTAAAGAAGGTAAATATCCTGATAATTTTGATTCAACAGCTACTTTTGAATTGGAATTTGAAGATTTGAAAGCTATTGTTGATAGAGAGTTCCCTGATTTTGGACATACTGCTGAAACACAAAATGCTACTCATAATAAACATGAAAATAATTATGATGGTTTGTCTATGCATGTTGAATATGAAGCAACTCTTAATGATTTGGCTGCTGAAAAAACAGGACGTCCAGGATTTGAAAATGATGTTCGTTTAATCTTCTCTAATGATCCTGATTCAACAGGTGGCGGTAAACGTAAACCTGGTATTCCAAGTGTTCCACCACCAGATACTCCTCCAGGTCGTCAACCTAAAGGTAAAACTCCATGGGATACGGTTGTTGCATTCACTTACCGTTTGAATGGTAACAAAGTAAACACTAATAATTTCTCTCTTAAAGGTGCGAAATTCCGTATTTATGAAGATGAAGCGATGACTAAAGAAATTAAAGTTAAGAAAAAACCAACAACTACAACAGTTAAAACTAAGAGTCAACCTGATCCACATATGTTACAAGGTGTGCAACCTGTAGAAGGTTCAGTTGATGGAGTTGATGGTTCTAATAAAACTAAAGCTCTTGATGATAATGGTAAGGTGATTGAACCGAATGCTGGTAAAACTACTAATTTACAATCTGAAAATGATTCACCAACTAAAGGTGTGAACGAATATATCATCATTGACAAAGATTCAGATACAGGTGCACCTAGTGATCCAATTGAATCTGATGAAGATGGTAATTTCTCAATTGTAGGTCTTGACTCAGATGTTTACTACATTAAAGAGGTTGAAGCACCTATTGGTTATCGTCTATTGAAAGATCCTATCAAGGTTGATGTTAAAGCAACATTCACTGATAAACGTAATGAGTATATCAAAGGTGATGGGGCTACGGATAAAACATTGAAAGCTTTAGCTGCTAAAGCAAATATGACTGAATTTTATCACCAAATTTTCAAAACAGGTTCTGCTGATTTGCATACTAAAGTTGAAAATGGTATTATGGAAATGAAAGTTGTAAACGAAACAAATGAGAAATTACCTGTAACAGGTGGTCAAATGATTGCAATCTTGTTGGCTCTTGGAGCTGGAGTTGTAACATTTACAGTTTACGGAGTTAGTAAAAAAGTAGATGTGAATGAAGACCAAATTTAATTCAATATTTTACAGGATGGTGTAGTTTTACACTACACCTTTCTTGTTTGTTATTATTAATTTAAAGAAGAGGTGAAATATGAAGAACTGGCTTACTAAAACAAACAAACAAAGATTGCTTGGTTTAGTTTCGGTAGTATCTATTGCTGGTTTGGGTTATGTTGCATCTAACCATATTTTTCAGAATACAATTACGGTTGAAGCGCAAAAAGAAGCAAAATCTAAAGTTGAGCGAGCAAATGCTAATAATGCTGAAAGAATGACTCAAGCTAATATTATTATGGAATTATCTCGTGATTTAGGTATTGAATTAAATTCTAATAATAAATTAACATCTGAAGATTTAGATGTTTATGCTTATATTTTTGTTAAATATATGGAAAACGGTGTTTATTATTCTGTTCCTGATGGTCAGATTGAAACTGATCCAGGTGTTCTTTTGAAGATGTTAAAAGATTTGTATGAAAGAAATGGTTTAGATGCACCATACGTTGCTACTGAAAATGGTAAAATTGAGTTAAAGAAAACATTAGAAGAACCTGGAAATATGAAGTCTGTATGGAATAATATTTTGAATAAAATAAAAACATCACAACAAGAAGAAGAAGGTAAAATTGATGTAAGTGTAGATGTTGATGTTAGACAGGGGGATATTTATGTCGTTGAACAATAAATTTATAAAATATGCTCTTGTCGGTGCTGGTGCGCTTACAATTGGTGCTTCAGCTGGTTTTGTTAATCAATATTTGCAGAGTCATAAGGTTTTAGCTGAATCTGTTGATGTGAATATTAGTACTTTGTATACAGGTTATCATGGTGGTTATGTGGATTCACCATATGGTGCTAAATTAGGTGGAAAATATGTATTCTGTTTGGAACCTACTATAGGTGCTACATCACCATATTATAAGATTACTGGTGATGCGGTAGCAGGTGGTTATCAATTAACTTATGCATCACCTGGTACGGGAGGTAGTGATCGTAGAGATTGGCAACCTAATGATGATCAATATTGGTCTTTAGTTGTACCGTATGTTTTGAGTTATATGGGTGCTGATAAGGTAGAAGAAGCTTTTGGTGCAGATGTGCGTGCTTTTCGTGATGAAGTAGCTAATTTAAGTGGACCTGCTTGGTATACTAGTGTTCAGTTAGGTATTTGGGCAAATCTTACTCAAATTTCGTCTATTCCATCATCAGTTTCATTACGATCAGGTGACCAAAGTGCTGTAGATGCTGTTAATGCTGTTTTGGGTAATGGTTTTGCTTCAAAATGGAAAGCAGCTACAGATAAAATTGTGTCTGTTCTTAAAAAAGGTGGATTTGAGCGTAATGGTGAATTTGTAAAAATTTCTTATAACGGTGGTGCCACAATGTGGACAGCAGATAGTGATAACCAACGTATGTATGCGATAGAAGATATCAGTTTAACTTGGGGTCCAGATAAACCGAAACCTGAAACACCTAAAGAATTAAGGGTTCGTAAGAAGTTAGATGCTCGAGCTGAGAAATTGTTAAAATTAGGTGCTGAACAATATACTCTTGAGGGAGCTGTTTATGAGTTATTGCAAGATGGGGTTCCTGTTCAGTCATCAAAAACTAATTCGGAAGGTTATGCTACATTTAAAGTTCCTGCTGCAAATGAAAGAAATAAAGGTACCTATACAGTTCGTGAGAAGACTCCACCTAAACCAAAGGCTAATGGTGGTAAAGAAGTTTTGACACTTGATAAAACAATTATTAATGTTGGTAAGATTTATGAAGCTAAACCAAAACAATATAAAGCTACGTTTGATGAAAATACAGAAGTTGTTTCTTATGAGAAATCTAAAACACCTGAAAAACATAGAATTAAAATTAAAAAGAGTGGTGATATTAAGGAAACTGCTTTTGGTGCAAGTTTAGCAGGAGCTGTATTTAATATTCAGTTTAGTGAAATTGCTAAGGATAATGTTTTATTTTCAATTAACTATAAAACTGATGCTTCTGGTAATATCGATTTAAATGATCCATCAGCTGTTGTGAATTATGGTGCTGGTGCAGAGTTAGGTAAAGAGGCTGTAGCTAATGGTTTTTATGGTCTTAAAGCTAAGATCGCTGAAGTGACACCTCCTCCTGGTTTCTTAATCGATGATGGTTCTTATAAAGATTTTCCACTTAATTTTAATGCTACTGAAACAACAATCGAATTATCAGGTTCTATTAGTTTTAATAATACTGGTAATGAGTTAGTTTTATTTAAATATCAACGTAATAATTCTAAATTAGGTGGCACACCTATTGATGGTGCTGAGTTTAGTTTAACAGGAACTGGTGGTTCGAAAACTGCTGTTGCTACGAATGGTGAGTTACATTTTTATAATGTGACACCAGGTACTTATAAATTAAAAGAAACAAAAGCGCCTCCAGGTTATCAGTTGAATGAAAATGAAATGACTGTCAATGTTGCCACAAACGGTGGTGTTGGTTATAGTGGTAATACTGTTAATTATAATGTCAAAGATATACCTTATATGCAAGGTGGTTTTAAAGATGGAGCATTTAATGTTTTTGTTGAAGATACTCCAAATACTGCTAATTTTGATTTGAAAAAAATTAATGAAAAGAATGCTTCATTAGAAAATGCTAAGTTTAGTTTGACACAAATAAGTGCACCTGTTGATAAGTCAAGTGTTGTTAATTCACAAACTGGAAGCAGTAGTCAAAGACAGTTTGATGAAAAGAAAAACGTTCCTTATTATTTGTATCGTAAGAATGATACAGATAAAGACAATATTGTTTATGATTATGTATCTTTTTCATCTTCAACTGAACTAGGTTTATTCTTTGAAAATGTTCAAAAAGGTGAATATAAAATCTTTGAAACAAATTTAGGATATTCTGTTAAAGAAAAAGATGTGAATGATAATCAAGCATCTGTTTATAGTTCATTCAAAGTTGATAAACAAGGTGTTGTTTCAGATAAATATGTCAAAGATGATAACAAAATGTTGAATCAACATGTTACAACAAAGTATATTAAAGATGATCCTAAAACTAAAGATAAAAATGAAGAAGTTGAAGCTAAATCAACATTTAGTGTTTTACCTAAACAAGGTTTATCAGGTGATGTTGGTATTTCAACTGACTCAAATGGTTTGATTAATTTCACCCCTAAATTGAAAAATTCAGCAGGTGAAGATGGTTTAGTTATTGGTGCTCAATATATGCTTGAAGAAACTGAAGCTCCTAAAGGGTATAAGTTACCTCGTGTTAGAAAACGTTTCTATTTCACAGTGAATACGAATCCTAATAATAATCAATACCAAATTGATTATCGATTTGATACTTTAGATAAGACATCTAATAGTAATGATGAATGGATTCGTGGTGAAGAAAAAACTGTTAATTTAGGTGAAAAGATTGTATTTAATACACCTAGTGAGTCAAGAGAATTGATTCACTCTCCTGAAGAAACAGATACGGTGACTATGAGTCTTGATTCATCTACTAAGAAATTAAGTGTTAATTATCAAGCGATGAATAGAACACGTGATAAATTACCTGCAACTGGTAGTTCAGCTATGTTAATTGCATTGTCTATTGGTGTTGCTGGACTTGTTGGAACTGGATTTTATAAGTTTCGTGTTGAAAAATAATTGAAATCTCGGAATTTTCCGAGATTTTTCTATTTATTTGTTATTTTATTTAGTTTGTGATATAATTAATTGTTATTATTATATGAATTTTTTGTTATGAGGTGATTAATGGTATGTCTGAAAATACAAAACGAATGACGGTAAGAGTTTCAGATGCAGAATATGCTACAATTCAGTTTTGGTCATCTAAATTAGGTATTTCTGAAAACGATTTTGTTAGGGAAGCGATTGTTTTGAAAATTAGACATTCAAATGGTGATTATGATTTACCTACTGCTGAGATACAACGATTAAATCAGTTGGTTGAATTAATTACAAGTTTGAATTCTAATGTTTCGAATTTGGAAGATGTTACAGTAAATGGTTTTAATAGTCTGATTAGTTTGACTCGTGGAGACAATTATCTTATGGATGATGATTATTAATCGTTTTTGAATGAAGGTTAAATTATGTCTAGTATATTTGAAATAAAACAAAAATTATATGAAGTTTATAAAAAATATAAGCAACAAGGATTTATGTCAGATAAATTTATAAAATCATTAGATGGTTTTTATAGTGCTTCTGATCCAAATATCTTTGTTAATCGTATAAAATCATATATTATTAAGTTTGATGAAGGTAAAGGTGTAGATGTTTATAAGGATTTTATAAACGAATGTAAATTGGTTTTAAGTTTGGATGATAATTCTAATACCAATAATACTAATGATGAGAATGATGGAATTGTAAATGATTCGCAAAATCAAGATTCGAGTGAGAATGAAACTCAAACTGATGGAAATGATAATGCTGATACTATTAATCATTCAGATAATGAAGTTTTGATAGAAGAGACAATCTCTGAGCCTAAAGTTGTTGAGTCAAATGTGAATGTTGATAAGATCGTTAAACCAAAGGTAACTGTAGTCAAACCTGTTGTTACTCAAAATAAAATGAATAGTGTTTCTAAAAGTAAATCAAAATTGACTAATTTAGATTTGACATCAAAGACTTTGAAAGTTTCAATATCTAACGGTTTGATTGATTTGTTTGATAAAACTATTGGTGAATCATCTAGAGATTTTTTAATTGGTTCAGGTAGATTGTCAGATGAAGAATTGATGATATTGTCTGAAAATAAAATGAATACATCAATTTTTAAAGCATATGACTTTACATTAACGAGATCAGATTTATTTACAATTTTAGTACTTTTAGGTTTAAATCATTTAAATGTGAATGTAACGGATTCATTAGTTAATGATTTGTTTGAAGGTAATGATTTGAAAATTGGTTATTTTAATTGGGTTATGAATACAAATTTGGTTGAATTGGATGTTCAAAATAGGGTTAAAAAATTAGATACTAAATTGAATAAAATTAAATCTATTGATGAACGTTTAGAAATAATGTTAAGTTATTTATTGTTAGAAAGAGCTAATGTTCCTAAAAATAAAAATAGGGATATGGTTAAACAATTTTTAGATACGTCATCAGTTATGAATCAATCTATGGACGCAATTGGCGTATTGGGTGGTGTCATTTCTAGTAAAGTTGTATCTATGAAAGATTATAAAAGAGCGAGAGGTGATTGATTATGGGGTTTTTCAGTGATTTGAAAAAATGTAAAACCTTAGATGATTGCCAGAATTTGTTTGACCTTGAATTAAATAATATTAAAAATAAGTCAGTTTATAAGGAACATCCAGAAAAATTGGATAATCGTGTTAAACAATTATTAATTGATATTGATGAACATATGGTTGATTCAGATATTCTTGGTTATATTGTAGTTCCTGATTTTCGTAATGATTATTATAATGATGATTATTTTTCTTTAAAAAATATTAATTTGTATAAGAAAATAGTTTATTGGATGTCACCTATTATAATTGCTTTAGGAATGTTATTGATTTTCAATTCTGTTTTTAAAATAAATGTTGTTTCTGGACATTCTATGGATCCTACATTAATGGATGGGACATATTTAGTTTCTAATAAATTATCTGGTTTAAATCGTTTTGATATTGTAGTAGCTCAAGAGTTAGATGAAAATGATAAACCATATGGTGTTGTAAAGCGAGTGATTGGTTTGCCTGGTGATGTTATTGAATATGATAATGATGTTTTGAAAATAAACGGTCAAATATATGATGAACCGTATTTAGATGATTATATTTCTAAGTTTAAATCAGGTGAGTTGGAAGAAGTTTATAAATATGATGAGCGTTTGAGTGGACGTGCTAAATATAGTTCATCATTTACGACTCAAGAAAATGATTCTGGAACAGGTTTACCTAATTTAGATGTTTCTAAGTTTAAAGTAACTGTACCTGATGAAGGTTATTATTTAATTGGTGATAATAGATTGGTTTCAAAAGATAGTAGACAAGTGGGTGCTTTTCCTAGAAGTAATATTGTGGGTAAAGTGATTTTATCAAATATAGGAAAATGATTAATGGGGTATGACATATGACAAAAAAACCGAAAGAAACAGGTTTATTAAATTTGACTGATGATAAAGTAGATAAAAAGACTAAAAGAAAAAAAGGTAAAATTTTTAAGAAAATATTATATTTTTTGATGATTTTGACTTTTTTTGTAGTGGGTATAGGATTGATGTTTCATCAATCTATAACAAATAAAATTGTTGAAGATTATAGTACATCTTATGTTGATAATACTAAGCCTGAAGATATGATCGCGAATGAGGATGCCGATGTATCATTTGATCCTAGTAATGTTGGAGCATTGACATCAGCTGATGTTTTAGCTGAAATGACAAATGGTGATAACCATTATACTGATTTACCTGTCATTGGAGCTATGGCTGTACCTGAATTAGATATGAATTTACCTATTTTAAAAGGTCTTGATAATGCCAGTTTAGCTATTGGAGCTGGTACTATGAAGGAAGGTCAAAAGATGGGTAAAGGAAATTATGCTTTAGCTAGTCATTCATTATTTTATGGATGGAGATTTGAAGAATTACTTTTTAGTCCATTAAGACGTGCTCAAAAAGGGATGAAAATCTATACTCGCGACTCTGAAAATATTTATACTTATGTTATTGATGATATTTTTATTGTAGATCCAGATGCTGGTTATGTAGCGTTTGATAGCGAAGGTGATGGTCTTATTACTTTAATTACATGTACAGATACTTATGCTACTCAGCGTATAGTTGTTCGCGGTAAAATTCAAAAATCTGAAAAAATCAAGGATGCTCCATCTGAAATAAGAGATTATTTTGGTAAAGATTGGACTCGTTGGTGGTAAAAAAAGTCTAACCTATGGTTAGACTTTTTTGTTTTAGATTAAAATAACTTATTTTGTTGCAATTAGTGATTATCTGTGTTATACTAGATGTATTACAAATGAAAGGTTAGTTTAAATTAAGGTGATTTTTAATGGCTAAAAATAACAAATCTAGTCTGAAAAAAGAACAAGAACTGATTGAGTCATATTATTCTAAAATTGAAGAGCTAAAAACTCGTCAAAAAGATCGTGAGAATCAATTTGCAATGAAAGTTGGAAAATTGGTATTGTCTAAATTGAATAATGATATTGATGAAATCGATGAGTTTTCTGATTGGTTGCAAGTTTATCTTGAAGAACAAAATGATTCTCAAAATCAATCTGTTGAAACAAAAGACGAATTGGAAAGTGACGGTATTTAATATTGGCTACAATTGCTATTTTAAATGAAAAACCATCTCAAGCAAGAAATATTGCTAAAAACTTTGGTGCAAGTGGTTTTCGTACAACTCGTAATGGTGATAATATTATTATTGTCCATGCAGTAGGTCATTTGTATCAATATGATACAAAAGATATTACTAAAATGGTTCCTGCTGATAAATATGCAAAGTATAAATCATGGGATTTGAAAAATTTACCTTGGAATGCAAGTGATTTTGATTGGGATAAATTAGTTGCACGTTCAGATGTTAAGGATGTTTTGAAAAATCTTAAGTCTGTTTTTTCTCAATGTGATGAAATTTGTATTATGACCGATGTTGACCCAACTGGTGAAGGTCAAGTTTTAGGTTGGGAACCAATTGATAAATTAGGATTTTCACATAAGAAAATTACACGCGCTTATTTTTCTGATGAAACAGATAAAGACCAAACGCTAAAGGCTTTTGATAATCGAGTTACGTTGAAACCAATGAAACAAGACCCTGAATGGAAAATGGGTGCATTTAGACAGCGTTGGGATTTTGTTTCAATGCAATTTTCTAGAATTACTAGAAATCTAGGTGATAAGAAAACGAATTTACCTCAAGGTCGTTTGAAATCAGCTATTATCCGTATCATTGGTGATAGATTAGCTGAAATTAAAGCTTATAAGAAAATTCCGTCTTATCAAGTTAAATTCAAAGACTCTAACGGTAATATCTTTACAAAAGTTGATGCTGAACAATATCCTAAAGCGGATGATGTGCCTATTAAAGACTTTAAGACTGGTAATGTTCAGTTGGTTGGAACTCAAACTAAGAAAACTACGCCACCTGCGTTGTTGACTTTGTCATTTTTATCATCAGCCCTAGAAGCAAAAGGCTACAAAACTGATGAAGTTTTGGGGACATATCAAAAGATGTATCAATCTGGTATCACTACATACCCACGTACTGAAGATAAATTCGTAACACCTGACCAATTCGACCAAATGTTACCTTTAATTGATAAAATTGCAAACTTAGTTGGTGTGAATCCAAAAGAGTTGACACACAGAAAACCTCGTAAAACGCATGTTAAAGAGGGTGGTGTCCACGGTGCAAACAGACCAGGTAAAAATGTACCAAACAATTTGCAAGAATTGTCTCAGTTTGGACCAAGTGCGATTGATATTTATGTACTTTTGGCACGAAATTATTTGGCAACACTTGCTGAAGACTATGAATATGAACAACAAAAAGCCAATCTAAAAGAGTATCCTGAATACACGTCTAGTATTTCAGTACCTAAAAAATTGGGTTGGAAATCAATTTATTCAGATGTATCTATTGATGAAGAAGCAGAAGAATATAAATCATTTGGACGTACAGCAGACCCGTATGTACATGAAGGGTTCCCACCTAAACCAGCTCAACCAACTATGAAATGGTTGATGACACAATTAGATAAAGGTTCTAAAGCGAATACTGGAGCTAAGAAAGAAGCTATTGTAAAACGTACTGAAGAAATTTTGAAACTGTTGAATGAACACGGTTATAAAGTTGAAACTTCAGGTATCGGTACAGGTGCGACGCAAGCGTCTACTTATTCAGATTTAACAAAAGCTAAGAAAGTTAAAGGTAAAATTGTAACACATCCTATGATTAAATCAGTTAAAGGTAAGTTACAATTGACAACACAAGGTCAAATGTCTTATGAGTTGCTACCTGATACGTATATTGGGTCACTTGAGTTGACTGAGCTTGTATATGCTGAAATGACTGCCATTAAAGCAGGTTTGTTAGATATGGATAAATGTTTGAATGAAATTGAGTTTTTTGTTAAACAAGATTTGCAAACAATGATGATTAATTCGGAAAAAATGAGAAAGAATTTAAATATTGAGGTGAATGATTTGGCTGATCAAAAAGAAAAAGAAGTTTTAGAGTT
>FLSB01003518.1_pt1 | contig 16263 bp, 14 predicted proteins | sample 1550551 | NCBI WGS metagenome assembly FLSB01 (sample SAMEA4031774, study PRJEB14383) | metagenome | biome: human; feature: oral; material: saliva | place: Philippines | collected 2014 | reverse complement strand
TGTTGTGTTCCAGTGCGTGATGTAGGCGTCGAGGTCGGCTTTGAAGCGCTCGATTGTCGACACCCCTTGACACCCATACCCCCTAGGGGTACCATCACTTCCATGAGCAACGAGCACGGCTACCACGGCAACACCGAGAATCATCTCGCGCGCCTGCGCCGCATCGAAGGCCAGGTCCGCGGCCTGCAGCGCATGATCTCGCAGGGCGAGTACTGCATCGACATCCTCACGCAGGTTTCGGCCGTCCAGTCCGCGCTCGACTCCGTTGCAGTCAACCTGCTCAAAGACCACATGAATCACTGCGTCGTCACGGCGGCGCGTGAATCCGACGAGGCCGCGCAGGCCAAAGTCGACGAGGCGGCCGCGGCCATCGCGCGCCTCATCAAGTCCTAATAAACAAGGAGAAATCATGACCACCGAGATCGATCGCACCATCGAGCTGTCCGTCGACGGCATGACCTGCGGCCACTGCGTGATGAGCGTCAGCGAAGAGCTGAGCGAGATCCCCGGCGTGAAGAACGTCGATGTCATCCTCAACTCGGGCGCCACCTCCAAGGTGACGGTCCTGACCGACACCCCCCTGGACGACACGGCACTGAGCGACGCAGTGTCCGAGGCCGGCTTCAAGCTGGTCGGCATCTCGCGCGACTTCTGAGGATTTCCACGCCTCACCGACGAGGCCGGGGCACCTTCCCGGCCTCGTTTCCTTTCGCCTAATACATACCCCCGGAGGGTACCCATGTCCACCGATTCCGTGACTCCCAACCGCACAACTACCGCTTCTTCGCACGAGGCACTCCAGGCCTCGGCCCCCATCCCCCAGGTGGGCGAAGGCACCCGCGCCCACGCCGCCGACCTGCGCCGACGCCTCATCGTCTCGGCGCCGCTGGGCATCCTCGCGATGATCCTGTCAATGGTTCCCGCGTGGCAGTTCACGGGGTGGCAGTGGGTCGTCGCGGTAGCTTCGATCCCGGTCGTCACGTGGGGCGCGTGGCCCTTCCACCGGGCGGCATTCGCGGCGGGCCGTCACGGCTCGACGACGATGGACACCCTGGTCTCGCTCGGCGTCATCTCCTCGACGCTGTGGAGCTGGTGGGCCCTGCTGTGGGGCGGCGCCGGGATGCTCGGCATGCGCATGCACATGAGCCTGATCCCGCGCGCGGCGCACGCCGGTCACGCGGAGATCTATTTCGAGGGCGCGTGCATGATCGTCGTCTTCCTGCTGACGGGCCGTTACCTGGAGGCGCGCGCACGCTACCGCGCGGGCGACGCGCTGCGCTCGCTGCTGCGCATGGGCGCGAAGGAGGCGACGCTCGTGCGCATCGACCCCGCCACCGGTGAGCGCACGGAGAAGGTTGTTCCCGCCTCGTCCCTGCAGGTCGGGGACCTCTTTGCGGTGCGCCCGGGCGAGAAGGTTGCGACCGACGGCATCATCATCGAGGGGTCCTCCGCCCTGGACACCTCGCTGCTGACGGGCGAGTCCGTGCCCGTGGACGCCGCCCCCGGCGACACGGTGACCGGCGCGACCGTCAACACGTGGGGGTCCCTGCTCGTGCGCGCCACGCGCGTCGGCTCGGACACGACGCTCGCGCAGATCGGACGCATGGTCGCCGAGGCCCAGGCCGGCAAGGCGCCCGTCCAGCGCCTCGCGGACCAGATTTCCGGCGTGTTCGTCCCAATCGTCATCGCCGTCTCCTTGCTGACGCTCGCGGGGTGGCTGCTCGCGGGCGGCAGCGTGCAGGCCGCATTCACGGCGGCCGTCGCCGTCCTGGTCGTGGCGTGCCCGTGCGCGCTCGGCCTGGCCACGCCCACCGCGATCCTCGTCGGATCGGGACGCGCCTCGCAGCTGGGCATCCTCATCAAGAACGCGGAAATCCTCGAACAGACGCGCTCGATCGACACGATGCTCCTCGACAAGACGGGCACGGTCACCACGGGCGTCATGTCTCTTGAGTCTGTTGCAGCTGCCTCCGCGGGCGACTCCCCTGAGGTGGACGAGGCCTCGGCCCTGTCCCTGGCTGCCTCCGTCGAGTCCCTATCCGAGCACCCGGTCGCCCGCGCGATCACGTCGGGCGCATCGGACCGCGGCCTATCGCTGGAGCCCGTGACGGCGTTCGCGAACCAGCCCGGACTCGGCGTCGTCGGCCTCACCGCCCGCGGCGGCGTGCTGGTTGGCCGCCCGTCATGGCTCACCTCCCTGGGCGTCGACGTGCCCGCTTCTCTCCTCGACGCCGTGCGCGAGGCCGAGGCCTCGGGCGCCTCCGCGGTCGTCGCAGCCCTTGCGCCGAACCTGGGTTCCGCAGCATCCTCCCCGGAGGCAGCCGCCACCCCCGAGGCACCCGCGCCCGTCGCGCTTCCGGGCCCGGACGCCGACCTTCCCCTCGCGACGCTCACGATGAGCGTGGGCGGCATGACCTGCGCGTCCTGCGTGCGCCGCGTCGAGCGCAAGCTCGGCAAGCTCGACGGCGTGAAGGCCGAGGTCAACCTGGCGACTGAATCCGCGCGCATCACGCTCACCGCCCCCCACAGCGACGAGGAGCTCGAAGCCGTCGTGAACGCCGCCGGCTACACGGGCACCATCACCTCCCGTTCTGAGGCCGCGACCGCCGACGGCGCACCCGCGGCTGGCGGCAGCGCGGGTGGGGATACCGGTACCCCTACCCAGCCGGGCACCACCCCGGCTGCGGGCGAGCACGTGGGGGCGCAGGCCTCGGCGCTCGTGATCCCCGAGCACGTCGAAGGCCACGCGATCGCCGCGCTCGTCGTGCGCGACACGGTCAAGGAGTCCTCCGCGGATGCGATCGCTCAGCTGCGCGAGCTCGGCATCGAGCCGATCCTCCTGACGGGCGATAACGAGGCGGCGGCCCGCCACGTCGCGGATCAGGTCGGGATCGAGCGCGTCATCGCGGGCGTCCTGCCCGACGGCAAGCGCGACACCGTCGCTGACCTGCAGGCCGAGGGTCGTACGGTCGCGATGGTGGGCGACGGCGTGAACGACGCGGCCGCCCTGGCGCAGGCGAGCGCAAAGGGCCTGGGCATCGCGATGGGATCGGGCACGGACGTGGCGATCGAGGTCGCGGACATGACGCTCATGAACTCGTCGCTGACATCGGCGGCGACCGCGATCCGAGTGTCGCGCCGGACGCTGCGCATCATCAAGCAGAACCTGTTCTGGGCGTTCTTCTACAACGTGTTGATGGTGCCGCTGGCGATCGCGGGCCTGCTCTCCCCCATGCTGGCGAGCGCCGCGATGGCGTGCTCGTCGGTGTTCGTGGTCCTCAACTCGCTGCGCCTGCGCGCCGCGAAGTAGGGGCGATCACACCGGCGAGAATTCGACTCCCATTGCTGCTGCCGACCTTGCCGGATGCAGCAATGGGAGTCACCAGCAAGCAAGAGCGTCGGCTAGACTCCGACACGTCACGCACACGTTGCACGCACTGTATCTCGCTTGCGCGACGTGTTCGACTGATTGATGAAGCCGACAGAGCGACCACGTCTTGTTCTCAGTACGCAATACACCCGATGCGGGGCGCTGCACCCGTTACGGGGCGCTACACCCGATCAGAAGAGGTGCAATGCCCACGGATCGGGTGCAGCGCCACTCCCCACAAGTACCATCGCGGCCACGCAATCCAGGTAATCCCCCGCGAGTACTCCAGCTGCCTTCCCTCTGACACGCCCGCCGTTGCGGGCCTGACTGTCACTCTCTAGTCCCAGCCGCACACAGCACCTTGACCAGCAAATCACAGACAAGATTCTTCGCGTCATACCAACGATTGATTCATCGGCTGAGCTTTTGACACATCCTCCTTGACACAATTAATGTGAAATTGGTAGATAAAGTGTCTAGCAGAGTAGATTAAAGAGCATAGATATGTCCGATTCACTGCCCACACGGGGCGACCAGGAACTCGCCGTACGCGACTGGCTCAACCGGGCCAGCGAGGAACAGGATTGCAAGGATAACAAGTATCTCTACAGACGTTGCCAGTCCTACATTCTGGACATCTTGCAATTTCTGGATCCAGAGAGAGACTTCAGCAAAGATCACCAAGGCAATTGGCGCGTTGCTGACCGAGCAATGGATGATCTCGGTTACCTCGGGAAACTCGAAAGAATCGTGGGTCTCATTAACTGAGTCGAAACATACACACGTGGCGAAATGGTCTTCGGTAGCAGATAACAGCAATACCGGCCTATACATCTGGCGCGCTTGCATATGCCATCACGGCAGCACCAAGTAGGAATTGACGCAAGGGTGCCGCTCCGCCGACGCGTCCGGCTGCGCGGCACTCGTCGTTTTACGAGGTTCGTCGCGCGACGCGGAAGCCCGCCTTGGAGTAGATGGTTTCGTACGTGTGCCCGGGGTGGGCGGCGCTCCCCCACGACTCGGCATCGACCTGCTGGCCGCCCCAGGCGTAGGAGCGCGCGTCGATAACGACATACTCCGGAGGGGTCTCCATCTTCCCCGTCGTGCCCACCCAGTAGACCTCGCGCCCGGGCACGAGTCGCGCGAGCAACGTCGTGTCCGTTTCGACGCTCACCCCCTCGGGCACCGCGTCGAGCGCTCCTTGGGCCGCCGCCATGCGCGGATCCTCCGTGAGTGAGGGCAGCTGCCACAGCGGCAGCGCCGACGCCGTGAGCGCCAGCGACACAGCGGGCACGCAGGCGACCGCCCACGCGGCCACGCGCCACCGACGCGGCGACGAGGCCGGGGCCTCGTCCTCTGAATCCGCGCCAGTCTCGGCGGCGGCGCACTCCGGCGCGAGCCACTGGCTTATGACGTCGAGCAGAGAGCATGCCGCGATGGGGACGAGGACGGCGTTGTAGTGCCAGGAGTCCCAGCCGTAGTAGGCCTCGACGGAGCCCGCGAAGCGCCACGCGAGCGTCGGGAGGACCAGCGCGAACCAGGGCGAGGCGCTGCCCACGACGCCGGCCCCCGCGAGAAGAACGAGGAGCGTCACAAGCTTGACAGAGGGGGTCGTCAGGATGTCCCACAGGGAGGGAATAGCGCGCGCGGCGGTGGTTCCCGCGGTCGGCGTACCCGCCCCGGTCGCAGCCCCATCGAGCGAGTAGGCCCACGTGCCGGCCGGATTCATCGCCGGAAGCAGCACCTTCACCGTCACCACAAACGCAATAATGCCGAACAGGGCGTACGCGAGCGATCGCAGCACGCCAGAGCGCCCCTCACCTCGGCGACGCCACGCGAGCACCAGGCCCGCAACGAAGACAGTCAGCCCCGAATCCTCCTTGACAAGGACGAGGGGCGCCAGCCACGCCATGCACGCACCCCAGCGACGCTGGACGAAAGCGACGCCTCCGAACGCCAGCAGCGGGACGGCCATGCAGACCTCGTGAAACTGAGCGGCGACCGCGCCCTGCAACCCCCACCCGAGCCCGTAGGCGAGCCCCACGAGGATCGCGCCCCCTCGGCCGAGGAGACGCTGCGCGAAGCGCGCAATCGGCAGCACCGACACGGCGATCAACAGGTCCTGGACGACCAGGAGCGTCAGCGCGGAAGGAAAAAGACGAAAGATCGGGCCCAGCAGCGCCAGCAGCGGATGAAAATGGTCGCCCAGCAGGTTATAGCCGGGCCCTTTCATGGGAACGATCGGCGCCTCGAAGCGCGAGTACGCCTGAACCGCCTCAGTGAAGATGCCCAGGTCCCACGAGGGGGCGACGAGCGCACGCCACTGCGCCACCGAGTAACAGACGTAGAGCGCGCCGACGGCGCAGGCGATGACGGTCGGCAGCCACCAGGTCGTCGCCAAGCGACCGACGGCTACTCGATCCGGGCCCTTCACCCGACCATCTCCGCAGGCCGCGCGGCGGGAGAGTCGCCGACCTCCGCCTCGTCGCGGGCCGAGGCGGGCGCCGGGTAGGGCACGCCGATCCCCTGCTCATGGTCAGCACGGCGCTTCGAACGAGCGTCGGAGTGGAAAAGCTGGCCGACCGTTGCACGCACAGCGTCGAACATGCGCGCCGGGCGGTTGAGCGAGCCCAGCGAGCGGTCCGCGCCCGAGTGCGTGAAGTTGCAGGGAACCTCCATGACGGACAGCCCAGCGCGCAGGACGCTGATCGTCATCGCGGCCTCGAGCGCGTAGCGGCCCGCGAAAGGCATGGCGGCGTCGATGGCCTCGCGCGTCAGGCAGCGCTGATAGCTGAGGGGATAATGGCAGTACCAGCCGGTCTTGCGGCGGATGAGGCGGCGCACCATGCCCGGCCCATAGCCGGAATATTCGCGCCCCGTCGCGGGGACGGCGATCGTCATGTCGGCCTGGCGGGCGAAGACGGCCTCGACGAGGGCTGTGGCCTCGACCGCGGACTCACCCAGGTCGGGGGAGAGAAGCAGGATGTGGCGGGGCGGGCCGTCGGGGCGGTCGCGCATGGCGGCGACCTTCACGCCGGTTTCAATGGCCGAGGCGCGCCCGCGCTCGACGGAGTGACGCACGACGACGGCGCCCGCGGCTCGGGCGGCACGCCCGGTGTCGTCCGTGGACCCATCGTCGACGACAATGAGGAGGTCAACGCTGGGTATGGCGCGGCACGCGCGCACAGTGGCCGCAACGGCGCGACCGACGTTGTGGGCAGCGATGACTGCAGCGACGCGCTGCGGGTGGGAACCTCGTGATCCTGCGGGATAGTTCACGACTAACAGTCTACGGGCGGCGGGGCACTCGCGCGCCCCACCGCCCGTAATGTGAGCGACAAATCTATCTAAACGATAGGTAAACTCAGGCTCAGCGGATCGTCACAGCACGCGAGACGAGGCCCTGACGCGCGCGGCGCTCCTTGTCATCCAGACGCTCGGTGACCGTCAGGGCCTCCGCGAGGGCCTTGGCGAGAGCCTGCGTGCCGGGCGCAACGTCGGAGGCGCTGGCACCCTCGGGCAGCTCGAAGACGGGGACGATCAGGCCGCACGCGCGGAAGGAACCCACGTAGCGCGACCCCTCACCGACGTTGGCCTCGCCGCGCGCAGCCAGGCGGGCGAGCGCGTCGAAGAGCTTGGCCTCGTCGTTATCCGTCAGGAAACGCACGAAGTTACGGTTCATCTCGCACCAGTACGCGCCGGGGACGCCAGGCACGGGCTCGGTCGGGATGATCTCGTCGCGGTTCTGCTCGAGCGCGCGGCGCGTCTGATCGTCGATCTCCTCGGCCGGGTCGAACCAGAAGGAGAAGTCCTCCTCGAGCTTCATGTCCGTGAAGCTGTCGAGGTCGAGGATGTCCTGGAGGCGCTCGGACGGCTCGCGCACGTCGATGGAGATGACGCCCTCGTCGCCCGCTTCCTTCGCAGCGATGGCCGCGAGCAGCGCGGCGCCCGCGTCGTGGCTCAGGTCCGCGGAGTTCGAGCGGGTCTGCAGCGCAACGAGGATGCGGCCGTCGGGGCGCACCATCGCGGGGTGGCCCTCGGGCAGGAGGGTGACGAAGTCGAATTCGACGGCGCCATGGTCGGCGTCGGTGCGTGCGGTCAGCGTGGCCGCCGGGATGAGCTCGCGCATGGCGACCAGCTCGATCTCCTTCGGCAGACCCTCGTAGGGGCGCGCGACGAAGGGGATCGGCGGGCGATACGCCTTGAGCTTGGCGGGATCGGTGACCTTCTTACGGCGGCTAGCTTTACCCATGGGAGTAATCGTAGCGGGTTTCGCCCAATCGACGAGGTGCGGGCTGGGCGAGCCGGTCCGCTCACTTCGTCCCGCCCTCCCCCAAATGTCGCATGCAATTTGGTTCCCCTACCTTTTATTAGGTATCGAGAATTGCCCGGAATTCCAACGATCTGATTTCAATATTTGAAATAGGTCGAGGGGAATTGCATGCGACATTTTTGGGTAAACATGTGTCAGGGCAGCGCAGGCAAGGGAACTCGGGCGCGGGCGCGTGCAGTACTGAGGACGGGAGCGCGGGGCGAGCAGGGCCGCTCACCCCAGCCCAGGCCTCGTCAACGGCCCCGGGCGATGACCTCCACGCCGGGCAGGGCCGCGCGGTAGGCGTCGAGGAAGCGCTCGTACCCGGCCACACCCTCAGCGGTGGGCTCCAGGGTGGAGACGGACGCGCCCGCGAAGACCCGCTCGGAGAGGTAGTCCGGCAGGGTGGGCGCGGCCTCGTCCCCAGCGACGACCGCACGGTAGCGCGCGAGGACCGCGATACCCCACGCTCCACCCTCGCCCGCGGTGTCACCCACGGACACGGGGATGTTCAGCGAGTCCGCGAGGATCTGCTGGGCGACGCCGGGCGTCTTGAAGAGGCCGCCGTGCGCGAACAGCGAGTCGAGGCGCACGCCCTCCTCGCGGAGGATGTCAACGCCGATACGCACGGCCGCGAAGATGCTCATGAGCTGGGCGCGCACCGCGTTCGCCAGGGTGACACGCGCGTCGGCGGTGTGCGTGAACACCGGCTGCGCCGCCTCCTGGCCGACGAGGGGCTCGGCCGACAGCGTGTTGTAGGCCATGACGCCGCCCGCGTCCGCCTCGCCCGTGAGCGCGTGGACATAGAGCGCGTCGTAGATCGCCGGGACACTCACGTCGGCGCCGACGAGGCGCGCGAAGTCCGCGAACCAGCCGATCCACGCGTCGATCTCGGACGCGCCGTTATTCGAGTGAACCATCGCGACGGGCGAGCCGTCGGGCGTCGTCACCATGTCGATCTCGGTGTGCAGCTGCGTGAGGGAACGCTCGAGCACCGCCATGAGGAAGACGGACGTGCCGCACGAAATGTTGCCGGTGCGCTGCGCGATCGCGTTCGTGGCGATCATGCCGGTGCCCGCGTCACCCTCGGGCGGGCACAGCGCGATGCCGGGCTGCAGCGTGCCGGTCGGATCGATGAGCGCGGCCCCCTCGGGGGTCAGCGTCCCCGCGTCCTCGCCCGCGCTCAGCACGGTCGGGAGCACGTCGCGCAGACGCCACGGGACCCGGTCGGCGACCAGGGCCTCGTACTGATCGAGGAAGGACTCCACGTACGTGCCCGTCGCTGAGTCAATCGGGAACATACCCGAGGCATCCCCGATGCCCAGGACGTGTCGGCCCGTCAGCTGGTGATGGACCCAGCCAGCCAGGGTCGTCAGGCGGGCGACGCGCGGCGCGTGCTCCTCGGCGTCGATGACGGCCTGGTGCAGGTGGGCGATCGACCAACGCAGGGGGATGTTGAAGCCGAAGAGACGGGTAAGTTCGTCGGCCGCGCGGCCCGTGTTCGTGTTGCGCCACGTGCGGAAGGGCGCGAGCAGGTTGTCGTCTGCATCGAAGGCGAGGTAGCCGTGCATCATGCCCGAGATACCGATGGATCCGTAGCTCGTGGGGGTGACATCGTAGCGCTCGCGCACGTCGGCGACCAAGGAGGCGTAGGCGCTTCGCAAACCGGCGACGACCTCGTCGAGGCTGTAGGACCACAGACCACCCTCCAGGTGGTTCTCCCACCCGTGGTCACCGGTGGCGAGCACCTCGTGGTCGGGGCCGATCAGGACGGCCTTGATGCGGGTCGAGCCGAATTCAATGCCGAGCGCGGTGTCGGCGGCGGCGATGGCGGCGCGGGGGTCGGTGCTCATGTGTACTCCTTGTGTCTTCATTGACGAGGCCGGGGCCCGGAATGCGCTAACGGTAACACTTTCGCGCACGCACCGACGGGGACCTGCGACCCTTTATCGAACACACTGCACGATATCGGCAGATTTACGCCTTGTTGACGGCGTTGTTATCCCATCAGCCTAATACTCATCTTCCACTCCATACGCCCTTCCACCTGACACCTCGGGGGAGTAGACTACGCGTAGTCACATTTGAGGAGGACGCATGTCTACGGCACGGGTTGCACGCTCCGTCAAGCTCGATCCCGAGATCGATGCCCGGCTCACAGCCCTTGCGCAGCGGACGGGACGAACAAAATCGTTCTACATGAACCGCGCCATCGAGTCAGCGCTTGAAGAGATCGAACTCGCCTACTCACTGCAGGCCGAACTCGAGGACATTCGCAGTGGACGTGCAGCATCGGTGAGCCTCGACGAGGCGGTGAAGACCCTTGGCCTGGAGGGCTGAGCTGTCACCGCGCGCACTGAAACAGCTCGGCAAGCTCGATAAGCCGACCGCGAGACGCATCATCGACTATCTCCGCGAGACCGCGAGCGGCGAAAATCCCCGCTCACGCGGGAAGGGACTGACCGGCAACCTCGCGGGTTTCTGGCGATACCGGGTCGGCAACTACCGGATCATTGCGTCCATCGAAGACGATGAGCTATTGATCCTCGCCATCAATATCGATCACCGGTCACGCATCTACCGCTGACCTACCGAGCGCCGAAACCCTCGATGAAGAGCTCACGTGCGCGGTCGATGGCGGCGAGTTCCTTGTCCGTGAGGGGCTTGGTGGCGCTGCGCTCGATGAAGGTCAGGACGACGGACGCGTAGACGTCCGCGGCGAGCGGCAGCACATCGTCCTCCACGCGACCACGCGCCCAATCGGTAAATACCGAACAGCACGTGCGATAAAGCTGCTCGTGCAGGTCGCCGTCGCCGCCCACGCGGATCGCCAGCAGGGTCGTCAGGGCCTTGCCGTTGCGCGCGTACACGTCTGCGAGGTGGCGGGCGACTGCGCGGGCGTCGCGCCCCTCGCCGAACCACAGGCCTTCGAGCGCCGGGGTGATCTCCTCAAGGAGGAAGGAGACGACCTCCGCCAGGAGAGCATCCTTGTCGGTGTAGTGGTCGTAGAAGGTCGTGCGCGACACCATCGACGCGGCGCAGATGTCGGTGACACTGACGTGTGCATATGGCTTGGCCTGGCACGCCTTGACGAGGCCGGAACGGATCGCCCGACGCGTCTTCCGGATGCGCAGGTCCAGGTTCTTTTCGGACTCGCGCCCGTGCTTATCTGCGCCACGCAGGAACATGTCGCTCCGATCATTTGTCCACTATCAATAGGCTTATCCTACGCATAACGGTCGTGCCGTCCGGTATCCAACACTCCGTTTGTTATTGTGCGGCCCACCGCACGTAGACCCGCGATACGGTCGATGCATGTTCACCGAATACACCGGCAATCGCCAATTTGACCTGCAGCTGAACCGTTACCTCGGACCGATTCTGGACCGGCCTGGAATGGATCCGTTGACGACGAGCACCCTTGCCCGAATCCGTTCCACTTCCCAGATCACGCAGTTCGCCGGGCGCATGGCGGCTCGCTTCGACGCCGAGGGGGACGCGGCGGCCGCGTGGCGACTCTACTGTCTGGCCGCCTTCTACCTGCCCGAGCACGACCAACGAAAGCGGCACTTCATCGACGCGGCATCGCGTAACTTCGATGCCTCTCACACTCACCTGGCGATGCGCCGACATACAGTCCCCTATAAAGATGGCTCACTGACGGCGATCCACTGGCAGGCTGATCCTGACGATCGTGCCCGCTTCCCCGACGCGCCTTCTACCCTCGTCATGATGAATGGCTTTGACGGGTACGCGGAGGAAATCATCTCTTTCGCGCTCCACTTCCCCACCCGCCCCTTCGACATCATCGCCTTCGATGGCCCGGGACAGGGACACACGGCGCTGGCGGGCATGCCGCTCGAGCCGCAGTGGGAGCGCCCGACGAACGCGGTGTTGGACTATTTCGGCATCGAGAGTGCCGCGGCACTCGGCGTGTCCTTCGGCGGGTACCTCGTCACGCGCGCGGCCGCTTACTGCCCGCGCATCAGCCACGTGATCGCCTTCGACATGATGTACCGGCTCCTGGACGGCCTGACGGCGCCACTGCCTCGTCCCCTGCGCCCCATCGCGGACGCGGTCGTCGGGAACCCGAGGCCCGCATGGCTTATCGACGCCACGCTGCGGACGGCCTCACGACTCAGCGCGGACCTGGGGTGGAAGCTCCAGGAGGCCTCGCACCTGACCGGGCTGAGCAGGCCGAGCGAGGTGCTGCGGGCGTTCGGCGACTACACGATGGAACCTCTCGAGGGCCGGATCACTCAGCCGTGCCTTGTGTTTGCTGGCGACGCGGACCAGTACGTGCCCTTCGAGCGCCTGGGCGACGTGCGCCGGGCGTTGCGGAACGCGGAGTCCCTGGACGTGCGCGCGTTCCGCCACGCGCAGGACCCGGACATGGCGCAGCACTGCCAGATCGGTGACCTGGACCGCGCCTTCGCGATCATGGGCGACTGGCTGCAGGCAGCACCAATGAAATCACTCCGCAATTCAATTAGGGTATGAGCGCTTCATTTTCGATAACTTTTATCGAAATCGGATCGATGATGTAGCATATCCCTATGCATCTCCTACGATTCACGTTTGAGAACCATCGGTCGTTCCGCGATGAGGCCACCCTCGACCTGACACGGCCCACACTCAAGACGCTCCGCCCTCCCAAGGGCACAGAGTGGACCGACCACATCCACCACGTTGACGGCATCTACGGAGCCAACGCTTCCGGCAAGACTAACGTTCTCGACGCGCTCCATTACATGCTCAGCGCTATCTACGGCTCAGCTACGTCATGGCTTGAAAATGAACACTTTCCACGAAAACCATTTGCTCTAGACAACGAGTCCGAAGAATCTCCTTCCAGCTACGAGCTAGAATTTGTGCACGATAATATTCGCTATGAATACAAGTTCACAGCCACAAATGAAGGAATTCTGAATGAAATCCTATACGAAGTTGGCCAAAAGTGGAGAAAAGTCTTTAGCCGCTCCAGCGACGGACACGTAAAGGGACTACCCGGCCTGCCGCGCGTTGCCAAAAGGGAACTTGCGCTATCACGCGCTGGGCAACTAGGTTTCACCAAAGCCCATCCAGTATGGACGGGCATAATGAATGGTTTTGACATCTATCGAGTCGGCGAACGAAAGATAAGAAACCGTATCAATAGCATCGCAAAACAACTTCGCGACCACAACATGGACTTAAATGAGTTAATAACCTTAGCAAGGATCGCGGATACGGGGATTACCAATATTGAAATCGAAGAGCCCGATCTACCACCCGAAGTTGCAGATGCCATCAAACAGTTATTTATCAAAAATTCTTCTACTCAGCGAGTAACTAGAGAAGGAAAGACGCAAACCGGATCCCAAAACACAAAAGAGGACTTGGCAGACATTATCCCACCAAATCTTCTCTTCCACCATTGCGACAGCGGACGCACACTAGAGGAAGACGATGAGTCAACCGGGACTTTAGCCTGGCTAGCCCTTGGCATGGCTGCAATTGATGCTTTAAAAGAGGGACAAATTCTTGTGGTTGACGAGCTTGGTTCAAGCCTACACCCAGAGCTTTCTCACCTTATTATCGACTGGTTTGAAGACCCTTCGGTAAATACAACCGGAGCTCAACTCATTTTCGCAAGCCATGATATGACACTGCTCGATACGGGCCGTGGCAGCAGGGCCAAGCGTGAGCAGGTGTGGTTCGTAGAGAAGGGCAGCGACGGAGCAAGCGAGCTCTTTAACCTCGACGACTTCACACTCCAGAAGGGCAGCAATATCGCCAAACAATACCTGGAGGGGCGTTTTGGGGGCTTGCCCTACACGGCCCCCTCTCTCATTCACAACCTACTCAACCGGAACACCGACGAAATGCGGTGAGACTTCATGAGACAAGACAATTCCAGAAAACCTCGTAACAAGAGATCAATAAAGATGCATTATGCAATCTTTACTGAAGGATTCGTTACTGAGATGCAGTACCTCGAGCTACTTAGGAAGCGCCTACGTCCGCAACATGCTCATTTTACTTTCAAAAAAATGGGAAAAGATCCCTTGGCAATCTACAAGAGATGTCTGAGGCAGATAAAGAATGGTGACTTCGACCGAGCAATTTTTATCGTTGACGTAGACAGTCACGAACGACTTGAGGAAGCTCTAAACGAATGCAAAAACACTTCCACTGTAGATGCAGTCGTTACCAATCCATGCTTCGAACTGTGGCTCCTTTGGCATGCTACTGACTTACACGGGTACACGGAAGTTCACAAATGCGCCAAGCTCACACACACTCATAAGCTCACAAAGAACAAAGAACTTACCAGGGATTTCCCGATTATCGATTATCCGAAGGCAACTAAACGTGCACTACAAGCGTGGCCTAATCTCGCACCGAACAAAATCGGCCCCAACCCTTCATCGGCTATGCCTTGGCTAATTGATTTGATGACAACGCCATCTGAGAGTAACTAGCTACCAACCCCGCAGCGGCGCAGAAGAGCGTGCATGACGGCGGCGGCACCGTCGTTTTCGACGGCGGCCGTCACGTGGTCGGCGTGGGCGCGCACCTCGTCGGAGGCACCACCCATGGCGACGCCGAAGGCCGCCCATTCGATCATCGCAATGTCGTTGGTCCCATCCCCGACGGCGACGGTCCCAGACGCGGGAACGCCCAGTCGCGCCCGCAACGACTCCAGCCCGGTCGCCTTGGTCACGCCAAGCGGCTCGATGTCCGCCCACGACGTCCAGCCGACGAAGACCTCGTGCGTGCGCGACACATCAAGGGACGACAGAATCCGATCGAACTCCTCGCGATCCATGTCGGCGGCGCGCACGACGATCTTCGGGGTCGGCGTGGAGGCAAGCTCCTCCATCGACACGATGCGGTGCTCGGTGCCCTCGATCTCGTTGTTCGGGAACGGGGCGGACAGCAGAATGTCGGGGTGCGGCATCGACGCGAACACAGCGCCCGGAATGGCCGAGGCGATCTCCTCCAGGCATGCCCCCGGAACGAAGGTGCGCTCCTCGACGATCTCGCAGGTCCCGCCGCTCACGCGCACGAGCGTCGCGCCGTTATTACACAGCGCCCACCCGTCCGTGAACTCGAGCGCCCCCAGGACCGGGATCACGCCCTCGAGCGCACGCCCCGACGCGATGAGCACATGCGCGCCCGCGGCGGCGAGGCCGTGGATCCCCTCCAGGACGCGCGGCGTCGCCCCCGCGGGGGTCAGGATCGTGCCATCGATGTCGAGCGCGACCAGCACCTGGCCCGCCGACGTCGGAAAGTCGGCGGGCAGGGCGGCCGAGGCCTCGTCGAGGAGATCCTCGAAGGGGCGAGCGGCTTCCCCGGTGGAGGGGACCGTCAGGAAGCGCTCTTGGCTCATCGAGCGACGGGGGTCAGGACCTCGAGTCCACCCAGGTAGGGGCGCAGGGCTTCGGGCACGTAGATCGAGCCGTCCGCCTGCTGGTGGTTCTCCAGGAAGGCGACGATCCAGCGGGTCGTGGCCAGCGTGCCGTTAAGCGTGGCGACCGCGGCCATGCCATCCTCGCGGCGCTCACGAATGCCGAGGCGGCGCGCCTGGAACGTCGTGCAGTTCGAAGTCGAGGTGACCTCCATGTAGCGCTGCTGGGTGGGCAGCCAGGCCTCACAGTCGAACTTGCGGGCAGCGGAGGTGCCCAGGTCGCCGGCGGCCGTGTCGATGACGCGGTAGGGCAGCTCGACCTTGGCCAGCATCTCCTCTTCCCACGCGAGGAAGCGCTCGTGCTCAGCGGCGGCGTCCTCGGGGCGGCAGTAGCTGAACATCTCGGCCTTGTTGAACTGGTGGACGCGGATGATGCCGCGCGTGTCCTTGCCCGCGGAGCCGGCCTCGCGGCGGTAGCAGGTGGACCAGCCCATGTAGCGCTTGGGGCCCTCACTCAGGTCGAGAATCTCGTCGGCGTGGTAGCCGGCGAGGGCCACCTCGGACGTGCCCGTCAGGTACAGGTCGTCGGCGGGCAGGTAGTAGATCTCGTCGGAGTGCTCGTTGAGGAAGCCCGTGCCGCCCATGATCTGCGGGGTAACCAGGGTCGGGGTCATCATCGGCACGAAGCCGTTCGCGAGCGCCTGGTCCATGGCCATCGTCATGATGGCCAGCTCGAGGCGGGCACCAATGCCCTTGAGGTAGTAGAAGCGTGCGCCGGAGACCTTCGCGCCGCGCTTGGTGTCGATAGCGTCCAGGCCCTCGCCGAGCGCGAGGTGATCCTGGGGTTCGAAGCCCTCGGCGGCGAAGTCGCGGGGGGCGGGGCCTTCGTGGCGCAGGACCACGAAGTCATCCTCGCCACCAACGGGCACGCCGTCGAGAACGAGGTTGGGCAGGAGGCGCGCGAGGCGGTCGGCCTCGGCGTCGGCGGCATTCGCGGCGGCCTCGGCAGCCTTCACCTGCTCGGCGAGCTCCTTGGCCTTGGCCAGGATCGCGGGACGCTCCTCCTTGGAGGCGCGACCCACGGACTTGGAGACCTCCTTTTGGGTGGCGCGCAGCGTCTCAAAGGCCTGCAGGGCCTCGCGGCGGGCGGCATCGGCCGCGATGATCTCATCGACGAGGCCGGGGTTG
>FLSB01000150.1_pt2 | contig 16417 bp, 11 predicted proteins | sample 1550551 | NCBI WGS metagenome assembly FLSB01 (sample SAMEA4031774, study PRJEB14383) | metagenome | biome: human; feature: oral; material: saliva | place: Philippines | collected 2014 | reverse complement strand
GAGTACAGCTCTCCCACAAAGAAGGACGTTCATGTTCACCTCCACCCAAGAGGTCGCAGACTTTATCTCCGAGCAGAACATTGAACTCGTCGACGTGCGCTTCTGCGACGTCCCCGGGGTTCAGCAGCACTTTACGATCCCCGTGAGCGAATTCTTGGACGCCGCATTGTCGGACGGCCTGATGTTCGACGGCTCCTCGGTGCGCGGCTTTACCGCGATTCACGAGTCCGACATGAAGCTCATCCCGGACATCTCCTCCGCGTTCGTGGACCCGTTCCGCGATCGCAAGACCCTGGTCGTCAACTTCTCGATCGTCGACCCCTTCACTGACGAGCCCTTCTCCCGCGACCCGCGTCAGGTGGCCGCGAAGGCCGAGGCCTACCTGCGCTCGACCGGCATCGCGGACGAGTGCTTCATCGGCGCCGAGGCGGAGTTCTACCTCTTCGACGACGTGCGCTACCAGGTCACCCCGAACAACACCTTCTACTCCGTCGACTCCCCCGAGGCGTACTGGAACACCGGTCGCGTTGAAGAGGGCGGCAACATGGGCTACAAAGTGGCCGTCAAGGGCGGTTACTTCCCCGTCTCCCCCGCCGACAAGTACGCCGACGTGCGCGACGAAATGAGCCGCCTCCTCGAGGAGGTCGGCCTGAGAATCGAGCGCGCCCACCACGAGGTCGGCTCAGGCGGTCAGCAGGAGATCAACTACCGCTTCGCGACGCTGCAGACTGCAGCGGACGACATGATGAAGTTCAAGTACGTCATTAAGAACGCCGCCCTTGAGTTTGGTCATTCCGCGACCTTCATGCCCAAGCCCCTGTTCGGCGACAACGGCTCGGGCATGCACACCCACATGTCACTGTGGAAGAACGGCGAGCCCTTGTTCTACGACGAGCGCGGTTACGGTTCCCTGTCCGACACGGCCCGCTGGTTCATCGGCGGCCTGCTCGAGCACGCTCCCGCGCTCCTCGCCTTCACGAACCCGTCGATGAACTCCTTCCGCCGCCTGGTTCCCGGCTTCGAGGCCCCGATCAACCTCGTGTACTCGGCGCGCAACCGCTCCGCCTGCATCCGCATCCCCGTCACGGGTACGTCGCCCAAGGCCAAGCGCGTGGAGTACCGCGTGCCTGACCCGAGCGCGAACCCCTACCTGGCGTTCTCCGCGTGCCTCATGGCGGGCATCGACGGCATCAAGCGCCGCATCGAGCCGGCCGCGCCGATCGACAAGGACCTGTACGAGCTGCCCCCGGCCGAGTACCAGGACATCGCGAAGCTGCCGAGCTCCCTCGAGGCCGCCCTCGACGCACTGCGCGAGGACCACGAGTTCCTCACCGAGGGCGACGTCTTCACGCAGGACCTCATCGACACCTGGCTCGAATACAAGGAGACCAAGGAGGTCGCCCCGATGCGCGCCTACCCGCACCCCTTCGAGTACGAGCTCTACTACGACCTGTGATCTAATCGTCACTCAGCGGCCCTCGCCCCAATTATGGGGCGGGGGCCGCACCATACCCAGTAGACTCACAACGGACCTGTTGTTCAGTCTTTGAACCGATACCCGGGAGGACACGATGAAGCGCATGCGCGATGGCTCGTACACGATCAAGCCGACGTACAAGGTCGGCGACCATGACATCGTGCCCGACATGCTGGCCAAGCGGGCCCTCACCCACCCGCACCAGGTGTGCGTCGAACAGCGCTCCTCCGTCGGCGCCACCCGCTCTCTGACCGCCGGTGAGCTCCAGCGTCAGGTCGAGTACACCGCCTGCGGCCTCATCGGCCTCGGTGTGCAGGCAGGTGACGCAGTCGCAATCCTGGCCCCAACCTCGTACGAGTGGCTCCTCCTGGATCTCGCGCTGCTCTCGATCGGCGCAATCACCGTCCCGATCTACGAATCCGACTCAGCCGCCCAGATCGAGCACATCCTCACCGATGCACACGTGACCCGCGTCTTCACGGCCACGACGCAGCAGGCCGAGCTCGTGCACTCGGTTGCCCCCGGACACACCGTTGCCATCGATTCCTTCGATCGCGGCGCACAGCGCATGATCGCCCGCGCCGCCACCGGCATCACGATCGAGAACGTCGAGCAGCGCCGCGCCGCCATCTCGTCTTCGGACATCGCGACCATCATCTACACCTCGGGGACGACCGGTAACCCCAAGGGCGTGGCCCTCACGCACGCAAACTTCATCGCAACCGCGCAAGGTGCTCGCCAGGTCCTTGGCGAGGTGATTGACTCCCCCGAGACCCGCCTTCTCCTCTTCCTGCCCGTCGCTCACGTTCTCGCCCGCCTCGTCATGCACGTCATCCTGTCCGGCCAGGGCGTGCTCGGATTCTCTCCCAGCATCAAGAACCTGCTGCCGGACATCCAGGCCTTCAAGCCCTCCGTGCTCCTTGTCGTCCCCCGCGTCCTCGAGAAGGTCTACAACGCCGCCTCCTCCAAGGCGGGCGGCGGCATCAAGGGCCGCATGTTCGCGTGGAGCGCCAAGCAGGCGCGGACATATTCGATCGCCTCCGAGAAGACCTTCGGACCCGGTATGTTCAAGAAGATGCGCCATGGCATCGCCGATGCGCTCGTCCTGAAGAAGATTCGCGCGATCCTCGGCCCCAACCTGCGCTACATCGTCTCCGGCGGCGCGCCCCTGGCCACCGATCTCGCGCACTTCTACGCCGGCATGGGACTCACCCTCATCCAGGGTTACGGCTTGTCTGAGACGACCGGACCGATCACTGTCCAGCACATCGGTAAGAATCCCGTCGGCGGTGTCGGCCTGCCCTTGCCCGGTAACTTCATTAAGACAGCCAAGGATGGCGAGATCCTCGTGCGCGGCCAATCCGTCATGCCCGGCTACTACCACCTGCCTGAGCAGACCGCCGAGGTCATGCCCGACGGCAAGTGGTTCCACACCGGCGACCTGGGTTCGATCGACCGCAAGGGTCAGCTGACCATCACCGGCCGCAAGAAGGAACTCATCGTCACCGCGGGCGGAAAGAACGTCTCCCCCGAGGTCCTCGAGGACTCCCTCGCCACGCACCCGCTCGTCGCCAACGTCATTGTCGTGGGCGATCAGCGCCCCTACGTCGGAGCCCTGTTCACGCTCGACGCCGACATGCTGCCCGACTGGCTTGCCAAGCACGGTCTGCCGCAGTGCTCGCCCACCGAGGCCGCCGAGCTGCCCGCCGTGCGCGAGTCCCTCGAGAAGGCCGTCGAACGCGCCAACAAGGCCGTCTCTCGCGCCGAGTCTATCCGCAAGTTCCGCATTATTGATGCCACCTTCACCGTCGCGAACGGCTACGTGACCCCATCGATGAAACTACGCCGTCGCAAGGTGCTCACCGACTATGCGCACGAGGTCGACGCCCTGTACGGCGGCCCCGTCAGCGCCGAGCCGACGAAGAAGCGCGGTTTCTTCCACCGCTCCAAGAAGAACTGATTCCACCAACACAGCGCAGCGCGCTCACCCCACGAAAGGACCGCAATGACGGTACGCAGGCTCGCAGACGGCTCTTGGGAGTCGATCGCAACGCGAGAGGCCACCGAGGACATGAACCTGCCGAAGATGCTCCACCAGCGCGTGGCATCTCACCCCGGACAGGTCGCGATCGAGCGGCGTTCCAACGTCGGCGCGTGGCGTCCCGTCACCATGGAGACGTTCCTGGGCGAAGCCGACTCAATCGCACGCGGTCTCATCGGCATGGGCCTCGAGGCCGGCGAGCACCTGGCGATCCTGGCGCCCACCTCCTACGAGTGGGCACTTATCGATGTGGCCGCACTGTCCTGTGGCGCCATCACGGTCCCCATCTACGAGACGGACTCTGCGTCCCAGATCGCACACATCCTGGCCGACGCCGACGTGCGCATCGTCATCACGGCCACCACGCAGCAGGCCGAGCTGGTCGAGTCCGTGCGCACCGATGGTGTCCGCCATATCCTCTCCCTCGACCGAGGTGCCGAGCGAGTACTGACGGGCGCCGCGCAGGGGGTCACGGTCGAGCAGGTGCGCGAGCGCACCGACGCCGTGACGCTTCGCGACGAGGCGACGGTCATTTATACGTCCGGTACGACGGGCATGCCCAAGGGCGTTGTCCTCACGCACGGCAACTTCATTTCGCCGATGCTGCAGGCCTACGACTTCCTGCCGGTGCTCATCAACGACCCGAAGTCTCGCTCCCTCCTTTTCCTGCCGGTCGCCCACGTGCTCGCGCGCTTCGTCATGTACTGCCTGTTGGCAGGCCAGGGCGTGACAGCCTTCTCCCCCGACACTCGTAATCTCGTGAACGACATTGCGACATTCAAGCCGACGATGCTCCTCGTGGTTCCGCGCGTCATGGAGAAGGTCTATAACGCTGCCTCCGCGAAGGCCGGCGGCGGCATGAAGGGCCGCATGTTTGCGTGGGCCGCCAAGCAGGCACGCGCCCTGTCTCGGGCCACCGCGTATGTGGACTCTCCCTTGCCTGAGTCCGCGGTCGCGGGTCCCGGCCCCGACACCACGCCCGTCCCCGACGCGTCAGCGATGCCCTCCCCCGGTCCGTCGACCGCGCTGAAGCTGCGCGGCCGCGTCGCCGACGCGCTCGTCTTGTCGAAGGTCCGCGCAATCCTGGGCCCGAACCTGCACACCATCATTTCGGGCGGCGCTCCCTTGGCCCTGGACCTCGCGAACTTCTATCGCGGCCTGGGCATCACGCTCCTACAGGGATATGGCCTCTCCGAGACGACCGGCCCGATCTCCGTGGAGACGCCGCAGGACTTCCCGCCGGACTCGGTGGGCTTCCCGTGGCCCGGCAACCGTATGAAGATCGCCCCCGACGGCGAGCTGCTCGTCCAGGGCATCTCCGTGTCGAAGGGATACCACAACCTGCCCGAGGCAACGGCCGAGGCCTACGTCGACGGCTGGTTCAAGACCGGCGACCTTGCGTCAATCGACGACCGCGGTCACCTGCGCATCACGGGCCGCAAGAAGGAACTCATCGTCACCGCGGGCGGCAAGAACGTCTCCCCCGAGATCCTCGAAGAGTCGCTGTCGACGCACCCGCTTATCGCGAACATCATCGTGGTCGGCGACAACCGTCCGTACATCGGCGCACTCATCGCCCTCGACACGGAGATGCTGCCCGAGTGGCTGGCCACTCACGGCCTGCCCGTCGTGGATGCTGCACAGGCCGCGAACCTGCCCGAGGTGCGTGAGTCCCTCGAGAGGGCGATCGCCCGCGCCAACAAGGCAGTCTCAAGGGCCGAGTCGATCCGCCGCTACCGCATCGTCAACGCGGCTTTCACCGTGGAGAACGGCTACATGACGCCCTCCCTCAAGCTCAAGCGCCGCCGTGTCCTGGCGGACTACGCCGACGAGGTCGACGCCCTGTACGCGTCGGGTGAGGCTGCGAAGAACCAGGAGTAGCCCGGCAACCCGCCAGGGGATCCCGATCCAACGAACCGGCCCCGACCTCGTCACTATGAACGAGGTCGGGGCATTCATCGTCTTTTTGACTTGCACACAAACCTGTCGTGCTGTGATCTGAACTAACGTTTAATTTCGTGCAGGACCAGCAAAACAATCGCAATGAGAAAAGCTGCTCCGAGTACCGAAAGAATCTGCGTGAAAATCGTCTGTTGACGGAACCAGATAAATGGAATAAACAAGAGCTCAAGCGCAGCTATAACAGTCATATATTTACAAGCGCGCGGTCTGTTTTTAGAAAACGAGACTGCACAGCATACCGTCGCGCCTGCGGCGAGCACCAGCGGAGACCAATATCCAACTTGCATCGATCTGGCGACACACGCAGCCATGAACCAAACACACAACGGATGGAATACGATTAGTGCATTTTGTAGGGTCATGTAGGGTCGCACCCACTCTCGCAACGAGAAATTCGTGTCACAACATTCATCCCAATCAAACTCAGGATCAGTCATGTCTTCAACCTCGCACCTCGCAGGGATAATCGAAGTACATCGGATCGTTGGAACGTAAAAATAGAAGACACCAAGCGATAGCAGAAGCAATGCCCACATCGCAATGGTGACGTATGGATTGTAGTCGGGAGTCATGATGTTCCTTTCTGAGGTGAACTAGTCGAACGGACGTTCGATCGGCTCCCTCAGAGTACGACCCAAACTTAAAGTCACTGGACGAAGCTGTCGGCGCGTCGATTTTTCTTGACAGTTCACTTTCGCCCTAAGCGGACACCCGCATACAATTCAGATATTTCGCCAATGCAGCTATCCCGAATCGGATCAAACAGACTTGACAGAATCCCACATCGGACACCACACATTGCTAGCGCAAGTAGGCTCTTCAAAAGCGAGACATATCGAGGTGAACGGTAAGAAAACGGCCCCGGCCTCGTTCATTCACAGACGAGGTCGGGGCCGATTCGTAGGTTGTGGGCGTCCTAGTCTCGACTGTTGCGACCGGCGACGAACGCACAGAACAGCGCAAGTAAGACCGCGACGCCCGCCACAGGCAGCGGGATCCAGTAGGCCAGACGGTAAGCAAACTCCATGATTGCGGCAATCGCCATTGCGACCACCAGGAACAGGTGAAATGCCCGCGACCACAGGAATCCGCTCTTTCCGCTGCTCCACAGAGACATCAGCGTCATGAGCAGAAACACGAATGCGACCGTGTAGAGCGCACCCACCATGCCCATCAACCACGTGTGTCGGGCCTCGGCCTGCACGAGAACGCACAGGCTCAGGTTTCCGATCCCCGCCACGAAGCCGCAGCTCAGTCCGAAGACGCGCGATCGGCCGACACCGCGCGCCATGAGCGCGCTGATCGTGAGCGCGGCAGCGACGCCCATCAGGGCGATCACGATCATGTGAACCCACGCGGGCCAATAGTAGGTGTATCCGAAATAGCGGTAAGCCGGAAGCATGAGACCCATCCTAACCGCTCCCGCTACACGCCTGCGGCGTCGCGCGCAACCTCCTTCGCGAGGACCTCGGCGAGGTACTGGCCGGTGAAGGATTCCTTCACCTGAGCAACCTCTTCGGGTGTGCCCTGCGCGATGACCGTGCCGCCGCCTGCGCCGCCCTCGGGCCCCATGTCGATGATCCAGTCGGCGCTCTTGATGACATCCAGGTTGTGCTCGATGACAATCACCGTGTTGCCCTTGTCGGCCAGGGATTGCAGCACCAGGAGGAGCTTACGAATGTCCTCGGAGTGCAGGCCCGTCGTGGGCTCGTCGAGCACGTACACCGTGCGGCCGGTCGAGCGTCGCTGCAGTTCGGAGGCCAGCTTCACGCGCTGGGCCTCGCCGCCTGACAGGGTCGTGGCGCTCTGGCCGAGGCGCACGTAGCCCAGGCCCACCTCGACGAGCGTGTTGAGGTGGCGAGCAATGCGCGAGATCGGCGCGAAGAACTGAGCGGCCTCGGCGATCGGCATGTCGAGCACGTCGGCGACAGTCTTGCCCTTGTACTCGACCTCGAGGGTCTCGCGATTGTAGCGGGCGCCATGGCACACTTCGCAGGGCACGTACACGTCGGGCAGGAAGTTCATTTCGATCTTCAGGGTGCCGTCGCCCTTACAGGACTCGCAGCGGCCGCCCTTGACGTTGAAGGAGAAGCGTCCCGGCCCGTAGCCGCGCACCTTCGCCTCTTGCGTCTCGGCGAACAGCTTGCGGATCTGGTCCCACACGCCCGTGTATGTCGCCGGGTTCGAACGCGGCGTCCGACCGATCGGGCTCTGGTCCACGTGCACGACCTTGTCGAGCTGTTCGATGCCCGTGATCGTGCGGTGACGGCCGGGCACCATGCGCGCACCGTTGAGGCGCGAGGCCAGGGTGCGGTACAGGATGCCGTTGACCAACGTCGATTTACCGGAACCGGATACACCGGTCACGGCAGTCAGGACACCGAGCGGGAAGGACACGTCGACGTTCTTCAGGTTGTTTTCACGCGCCCCCTTGACGGTCACGACCCGCTTCTTGTCGACCGGACGTCGCGTTGGTGGCAGGAGAATACGGCGTTTACCGGACAGGTACTGGCCGGTCAGCGACTTGCGGTTCTTCAGGAGCTCGGCCAGCGGGCCCGAGTGGACGACCCAGCCACCGGTTTCGCCCGCGCCGGGACCGATGTCGACAATCCAGTCGGCCGCCTCCATCGTCTCCTCGTCGTGTTCGACGACGATGAGTGTGTTGCCGAGATCGCGCAGGCGCTCGAGCGTCGCGATGAGCTTGCGGTTGTCTCGCTGGTGCAGGCCGATCGAGGGTTCGTCGAGCACGTACAGCACGCCGACGAGGCCGGAGCCGATCTGCGTCGCCAGGCGGATGCGCTGGGCCTCGCCGCCCGACAGCGTGCCAGCGCCACGGGAGAGCGTCAGGTAGGTCAGACCGACGTCAACGAGGAAGGCCAGGCGTGCCTCGATCTCGGTGAGGATGGGCGCGGCGATCGAACGGGCGCGCGGTTCGAGCTCAACAGTCGAGAGGAATTCGCGAGCCTCCGAGATCGACAGGTCGGAGAGCTCGGCGATCGACTTGTCCCCGATGTGAACGGCTAGGACCTCGGGGCGCAGACGGGCCCCGTGGCACGTCGGGCAGGGAATCTCGCGCATGTAGGCGTCGAGCTTCTCGGACACGGCGGCCGACTCGGTTTCCTCGCGCTTGCGCTCAATGTAGTTGACCGCGCCCTCAAATCCCGTCGTGTAGGAGCGCTCGCGCCCCCAGCGGTTGCGGAACTTCACCGTCACCTCGTAGTCCTTGCCGTAGAGGACAGCGTCCTTGACCTTCTTCGGCAGCGACTTCCAGGGCGTCCCCATCGCGAAGCCCAGCTCCTTGGAGAGGGATTCGAGGAGCTTCTTGTGGTACTTGAAGTTCGAGTTCCAGGGGATGACTGCGCCGTCGGCGAGGGAGAGCTCCTCGTCGGGGACGACTAGCTCGGGGTCGACCTCGAGGCGGAAGCCGAGGCCTGAGCAATCCGGGCAGGCACCATAGGGTGCGTTGAAGGAGAAGGTGCGAGGCTCGATCTCGTCGAGCATGAGTGGGTGATCGTTGGGGCAGGCTCGCTTCTCGGAAAAGCGGCGGCGGCGCTCCGGATCATCGGCGTCCAGGTCAACACAGTCGATGACGACGAGGCCGTCGGACAAACGCAGCGCGGTCTCGACGGAGTCGGTGAGGCGCTGGCGCATGCCCTCGCGCACGACGAGGCGGTCAACAACGACCTCGATTGTGTGCTTGAGCTTCTTCTCCAGCTTAGGGGCGTTTTCGAGGCGGACCATCTCACCGTCGATGATCGCGCGCGTATAGCCCTCGGAACGCAGCTCGTCGATGAGGTCCTGGTACTCGCCCTTACGGCCGCGCACGACCGGGGAGAGCACCTGGAAGCGCGTGCCCTCGTCCATCGTGCGCACGCGGTCGACGATCTGCTGAGGAGTCTGCGCCTGGATGCGAGCGCCACACTCGGGGCAGTGAGCCACGCCGGCGCGGGCGTAGAGCAGACGCAGGTAGTCGTGGATCTCCGTGATCGTGCCGACGGTCGAGCGCGGGTTGCGCGACGTCGACTTCTGGTCGATGGAGACGGCGGGCGACAGGCCTTCGATGAAGTCGACGTCGGGTTTGTCCATCTGTCCGAGGAACTGACGCGCGTAGGAGGACAGGGATTCCACGTAGCGGCGCTGTCCCTCGGCGAAAATCGTATCGAAGGCGAGGGATGATTTACCTGAGCCGGACAGGCCGGTGAAGACGATCATGGAGTCGCGGGGCAGCTCAAGGCTGACGTCCTTGAGGTTGTGTTCGCGAGCACCCTGGATAATTAGCTTGTCATGCACCATTCGATACTATCCGCCATCTAGGCAAATGCCGGGATCAGGGCTAGTGTTATGCGTATGGCTTACTACGCAGTTGAATACGTCTACAACCCGTCGATGACCGAGACCATGGACGAGGTTCGTCCGAGGCACCGCGCGTTCCTGTCCGGCCTGCTCGAGCAGGGGATCAACATCGCGTCCGGTCCCCTCGTCGGCGAGATCCCCGGCGCGCTGCTCCTTGTCAACGCCGAGAGCGAGGCCGACGTTGAGCGCATCCTCAACGAGGATCCCTTCTACGTCGCCGAGGTCATCCAAGCGCGCCTCATCCGCGAGTGGAACCCCGTGATCCGGGCGTTCTGACTGATACAGACGAACGAGGCCGGGGCCGGGTCTATCACCCGACACCGGCCTCGACTCGTATCGACTCTGGCTTAGCCCTCCAGGGAACGCTTGAATTGGTGCGCGTAGAAAATGCGCTGCGCGACCTCGATGAGGAGGGCGGCGCAGGCACCGACGCACGCGATGACGAGCCACTCGTGGCCGGTGGGGGCGACCATCGAGAAGAAGTGGCGAACCGGCGCAATGAGCACGCCACCCACCGTTGCCGAGATAACGCACGCCAGCAGGACCCACTTCCAGGTCGACAGCGGTCGTGAGGTAATGACGAGGAGCCAGATCGCACCCAGCATGAGCGAGAGGATCGCGGCCGTCGACTCGCGCGACTGCGGCGGGCCGTCAACAATGCCGAAGGCGGTGAGGGCTGCCGCCGCAAGAATCACGCCCGTGGGCATCGCGAGCGACAGCGTGCGCCTCAGGAATCCGGGCACGTAGCGACGCGGGTTCGGCCACAAGGCCAGGAAAAACGCGGGGATGCCAATCGTCAGCGAATCGATGTAGCTGAACTGACGCGGCAGGAACGGATAGCGCCAGCCGACCAGAGCCGTCACAATGACCAGCACGGCCGCGTACGTGGTCTTCGCCAGGAACAGCGACGACACGCGCTCCATGTTCGCAATGATGCGACGTCCCTCGGACAGGACACCCGGCAGGACGGAAAACTTCGAGTCGACGAGGACGATCTGCGCGACCGCCTTCGTGGCTTGCGTGCCGTTACCCATTGCGATACCGAGGTCAGCGTCCTTGAGCGCGAGGGCGTCGTTGACGCCATCGCCCGTCATCGCGACGCAGTGATCGCGAGCCTGCAGCGCACCGACCATCGCGCGCTTCTGTTCGGGTGTCACGCGCCCGAACACATCGTGGTTTTCGATCGCGTCGATGAATGCCTCGGAGGTGAGGTCCTCGGGCAGCTCCCGCGCGTCCATGAGGCGAGCGGGCGACCCGTCGGGGGCGGTCAGGCCCGCCTGCGCGGCCAGTGCCCCGACCGTCGTCGGATTGTCACCCGAGATGACGCGCACGTGCACGTCCTGCGAACGGAAATACTCCAGTGTCTCAGCGGCGTCGGGGCGTAGGTCCTCCTCGAGCACCACGAGGGCAGCCACCGCACGGTTGGCGGGTAGCTCATCATTGACGACGGCCTCATCAGCGCGAACCAGCGCAACGACGCGGGAACCCTCCTGCGCGATGCCACGCACCGTGGCCAGGAGCTGCGCGTTGTCATCCGAGGCCTCGTCAATGACGAACTCGGGAGCACCGAGGATCCAGGACGCGTCCTCGCTCCCCCACGCGCTCCACTTACGGGCCGACGAGAAGGGGACGGACCATTCGATACGCTCGGCAGCGCCGGAACGCATGGACTCATCCAGATGTCCCCAGATCGCTTCGGCGGTCGCATTCGTGCGGTCGCTCGCGGCGCTCGCCAGAGCGCGAAGGACCACGGCCTCCTCGCCCGACACCACCTCGACGCGACGCACGCGAATGCCACCGGTGGTCAGCGTGCCCGTCTTGTCCAGGCACAGGCAGTCGACGCGCGCGAGTACCTCAACCGCCGGGAGCTCTTGAACGAGCACGCCACGGCGAGCCAGCGTCGCCGAGCCGATCGCGAAGTTCATGGACGTCAGCAGCACGAGCCCCTGCGGAATCATGCCGATCACCGAGGCAACCGACAGCACGAGCGCCTCGCGCCAGTCTCCCCCGTGACCGCCAGCAATGCGATTCTGCGAGTAGAACGTGAGGACGACGATCGGGAGCAGCATCACCGAGACGACCTGCAGCACCCGGTTGATCGAGGTCTGGATCTCGGAGACCGTACGCGTAAAGGCGCGCGCCTGCTCAGACAAGCCCTGAGCATAGACCCGCTCGCCGACCGCCGTGGCAACCATGCGCCCCGACCCCGCGACGACGCTCGTGCCCGCCAGCAGCTGATCGCCCTGCTTCTTCTTCACAGGACGCGATTCACCGGTCAGCAACGATTCGTCGATCTCCAGACCTGCCGAGGAGAGCACCGTACCATCCACACTCACCTGGTCGCCAAGCGTCAGATCGATAACGTCGTCGAGAACAACATCTCGCGCCGGGACAACGTGCAGCGTGCCATCGCGCAGAACACTCGCCTGCGGAGCATCGACGATCGCAAGGGAATCGAGGGTACGCTTGGCTCGCAGCTCGGAGACGATACCGATCACCGCGTTGATGATCATGACGCCTCCGAAAATCCCGTCACGCAGATCACCGAAAAGTAGCACGATGACCGACGCCGCGACGATGATCGCGTTGAAGAGCGTCAGCACATTCTCGCGAATGATCGACACCACCGACCGGGAGGTACGATCCTTCACCCGGTTCACGGCGCCGCGCGCAACACGCTCAGCGACCTGCGCCGCACTCAAGCCACGTTCGTCAGCCCTCAGGATCTCAGCGCTCACCGCCGCTCCCCTCGTCCATAGCGGTACGTACCAGCGACGCGACAACGGTGATCGCGAGGGTCACGACGATGACTCCCAGCGAGACCGACACAGAAATTTCGGGGACCCACTCAACGCCGTGGCCACCGTTGATAAACGGAAGCGTATTGGCGTGCAGAGCCTCGAGAATCAGCTTGATCCCAATGAAGCTCAGGATCACGCCGAGGCCGTAGCCCAGGTACACCAGTTTGCCGAGCAGCGCGTCGACCAGGAAGAAGAGCTGGCGCAGCCCCATCAGCGCAAACACGTTGCACGCGAACACGAGGAAAGCCTGTGAGGTGATGCCAAAAATCGCTGGGATAGAGTCGAAGGCGAACATCAGATCCGCCGAGCCAAGCGCCAATACGACCACGAACAGCGGCGTGAGATAAGTGTGTCCACCGTGGCGATACAGCATACGGTTGCCGATGAAACCATCCGTGATCGGCAGGACGCGACGCACGATACGAATGAACGCGTTCTCCTCGTACTCCTCGTCGTCCTCCTCGCCCGTGATGGTCTCTTTAATTTGCGAAAAGGCCGTCCACAGGAGCCACAGTCCGAACAGGAAAAAGACCCACGAGAAGCGGGCGACGAGCGCGGCCCCCAGAAGAATGAACACGAGGCGCAGCAGCAGCGCAATCACAATGCCGAACAGCAGCGCCTTTTGCTGATTCTCACGCGGAACCCGGAAGGCCTTCAGAATCAGGATAAACACAAACAAGTTATCGACTGACAGCGACCATTCCATCGCCCAACCCGCGTAGAACTCCTGGGCGTAGAGCCACCCGTTGGTCAGCCAAATACCAACACCAAAAATGCCCGCTAAACCAACATAGAACAGGGTCCAGCGAGCAGCCTCGCCAGCCGTGGGCGGGTGTGGATTACGCGCATGCCCGAGGAAATCGAGCACGACCAAACCGATGGCAACGAGGGCGAGAATGCCCCACGCCCACGGATGAACAACCATGAGTACCTCTTAACTATCCAACGAGGAAATTTTAGCGCTCTCCCGCACCAAGCTCTTCTCACGCACGCCGTTTGCGAGAAACCGCGAGAGAGGCCACGACCGTGACGAGAATTGTCACCACGATAAAGCAGAGCGAGAACGCGATCGATGGCTCGGGGATCACGGAGACTTCATGACCACCATTAACAAAGGGAAGCTCGTTCGTGTGCAGCGCGTGGTTGATGAGCTTGAAACCGATGAAGCCAAGAATAGCGGCGAGGCCATAGTGGAGGAAGACGATACGATCCAGCAGGCCGTCGATGAGGAAGTAGAGCTGACGCAGGCCGAGCAGTGAGAACGCGTTAGCGGCAAAGACCAGGTAGGCCTCGGAGGTCAGCGAGTAGATCGCGGGGATCGAGTCGACGGCAAACATGACGTCGGCGGTGCCGATCGCGATCACGCACAGGAGCATCGGCGTGATGTAGGTGCGGCCGCCGTGACGGTAGAGCATACGCGAACCGATGAACCCATCGGTGACCGGAACAATCTTCGACACCCAGCGCACGATCGACGGCGGACGATACTCCTCATCATCATCGTCGCCAGATCCTTCACGGACCTGACTGATTGCGGTCCACAGCAGCCATGCGCCGAAAAGGTAGAAGACCCACGAGAAGTTTTCGATGAGCGCGGCGCCCGCCAGGATGAAAAGAAGCCGCAACACGAGGGCGATGACGATGCCCGCCAGCAGGACCTCCTGTTGGTTCTTACGCGGCACGCGAAAAGAGGACAGGATGATGACAAACACGAAGAGGTTGTCAATACTGAGCGCTTTCTCGGTGATGTAACCGCCGAGGTATTCCTGGCCGTATTCCGACCCCCACAAGGCCCAGACAATGCCACCAAAGATCAGGGCAATGGCGATGTAGGCGAGCGACCACCAGGCCGCTTCCTTCAGAGTGGGTTCGTGGGGGGTACGGACGTGGCCGACGATGTCGACACCGATCATGGTGAGGATGATGGCCGCCAGGACGATCCAGGCGAGCGCGTGCACGTGCATACGGGTGCCTCCGGTACGAGTCGGGTACCGGAGGTCTCTTCCCGCCAGAAATACCTGGCCAGTGACACCGGAGGCCGCGCCGCGTGGGCGGGCCGTCGTGATGACGACGCCACTGTTGGTGGGAGTACTCCCCTCCGCTTACATCTCTATCCTAGTCGGACACAGCCGCTGTCCGGTGATTCACGACAAGTGGCGTCTGTCGCCTTGACGATGCGCGCTGGCCCCACGAGACGAGGCCCGGGCTACCTCCCATGTCTGACCATGCCGGGCGGAAAGCCGCTCAGTGCGCTCGCTTCATGGCACGCAGTTCCTTCTTGAGGTCTTCGATTTCGTCGCGCAGGCGAGCAGCGACCTCGAATTGGAGGTGCTGGGCGGCGGTCATCATCTGGGCAGATAGCTCCTCGATGAGTTCGGCGAGCTCAGCTTCGGCACGCTGGCCCGACGTCACGGCGCGACCGCCACCGGTTGCCTCGGTACGCTCCCGCTTGCTCTTCTCCTTGCGGTATCCGCCCTCGAGCAACGTCTGCGTGTCGACCTGCTCGCGTGCCAGCATGTCGGTGACGTCGGAGATCTTCTTGCGCAGTGGCTGCGGGTCGATGCCGTGTTCCTTGTTGTAGGCGATCTGGATCTCGCGACGACGCATGGTCTCCGAGATGGCCTCGTTCATCGAATCCGTCATGTTGTCGGCGTACATGTGGACCTCGCCGGACACGTTTCGGGCGGCGCGGCCAATCGTCTGAATGAGGGAACGGGTCGAGCGCAGGAAGCCTTCCTTGTCGGCGTCGAGGATCGAGACGAGGGAGACCTCGGGCAGGTCCAGGCCCTCGCGCAGCAGGTTGATACCGACGAGCACGTCGAAGGTACCCAGGCGTAGTTCGCGCAGCAGCTCGACGCGGCGCAGCGTGTCGACATCGGAGTGCAGATACTCGACCTTGACGCCGCGCTCGGCCAGGTAGGTCGTGAGCTCCTCGGCCATCTTCTTGGTGAGGGTGGTGACGAGGACGCGCTCATCCCGTTCAACGCGTAGCCGCACCTGTTCGAGGAGATCGTCGATCTGCCCCTCGGTGGGTTTGACGACAACGAGCGGATCGACGAGGCCCGTCGGGCGAATGATCTGCTCGACCACACCGTCGGAGCGCTCAAGCTCATAAGGCCCGGGCGTCGCGGAGAGATAGACGGTCTGGCCGATGCGCTGCGTGAACTCATCCCATTTGAGCGGGCGGTTGTCCATCGCCGAGGGCAGGCGGAATCCGTAGTCGACAAGGGTGCGCTTACGCGACATGTCACCCTCGAACATCGCGCCGATCTGTGGGACGGTCACGTGCGACTCATCGATGATGAGCAGGAAGTCGTCGGGGAAGTAATCCAGAAGCGTGTGCGGGGGCGTACCGGGTCCTCGCCCATCAATGTGGCGCGAGTAGTTTTCCACGCCCGAGCAGGATCCGATTTCCTTGAGCATCTCCAGGTCGAACGTTGTGCGCATGCGCAGGCGTTGCTCTTCAAGCAGCTTGTTCTGCGCGCGGAACCACGCGAGGCGGTCGTCAAGCTCGTCCTCGATCGAAGCAATCGCCTTCTTCATGCGCTCCTCACCCGCCACATAGTGCGAAGCGGGGAACAGGTAGGTGTGGTCAACCTGGTCGATCACGTCGCCGGTCAGCGGGTGCAGCACCGCGAGAGAATCGATCTCGTCGCCGAACATCTCGATGCGGATCGCGAGCTCCTCATACACCGGGATGATCTCGATCGTGTCGCCGCGCACGCGGAAGGTGCCGCGCGTGAAGGCCATGTCGTTACGCACGTACTGCATGGCGACGAAGCG
>FLSB01002837.1_pt1 | contig 16443 bp, 12 predicted proteins | sample 1550551 | NCBI WGS metagenome assembly FLSB01 (sample SAMEA4031774, study PRJEB14383) | metagenome | biome: human; feature: oral; material: saliva | place: Philippines | collected 2014 | reverse complement strand
CGGCGGGCGGTGGCCTGGTCTGGCACTCGGCTGTGGCGGCAGACGGCGGGTGGCGGCAGGCGGCGGGCGGGTAGACAGTGGTCGGCGGGCGGTGGCCTGGTTTGGCACTCGGCTGTGGCGGCAGACGGCGGGTGGCGGCAGACGGCGGGCGGGCAGACCGTGGGCGACCTGGCGGGGCCCGCCGACGCGGCCCGCCGACGCGCCAGACCTGCAGCTGCAGCAACACCAACGCCGCAAGGGGGCCGGCTACGCGGCTCGGGCCGCGATGTAGCCCTGCAACGCAATGACGCCGGCACCACGAGACCAGGCCTCGTTGGAGCCGTCGGAGAGGGTGACGTGAATCGAGGAGGCTCGCGGGTCGCGCACTTCGCCGATGCCCTCCCGGACGGCATCACCGCTCAGGGAGGCGAGAGCGACGCCCTCGCCTCCGATGATCACGAGCTCAGGTGCCGTCAACGACGCCACCAGGCCGATGAGCCTGCCGAGGGCACGCCCCGACGCCGCCAGAATTGCCTCCACCGCGGGGTGCTTCTCAGAAGCGAGGGTGATGACGTCACTCCATTCGAGGGGCCGGCCGAGTGCGGCCGACGCGTCCCGGCAGATCGCGGGGGTCGTCAGCATGGCTTCGGCGCAACCCCGGTGCCCCTGGGAGCAGATGGGCCCCAGGGGATCGAGCGGCCAGTGCCCGACGAGGCCGATGCCCGAGTCCTCGTTCTCCAGGCGCGCCCCGTTCGCGACGCACCCGTAGCCTACGCCCACGCCGACCGTGATGACGGCGAAATTAGAGTGTCCGGTGCCTGACCCGAACCAGTGCTGAATCTGCGTGTAGGCGGACAGGTCGTTCGCGACGAAGGCGGGCAGGCGGGTCGCCTCGGACACGAGGGAAGCGAGCGGGACGTCGTGCCACTTGAGGAAGGGGGCCGACTCGACGGCGCCGTCGGCGTTCACGATGCCGCCGACAGCGATGCCGATCGCGTCGATGCGGTAGGCCGAGCGGGCGCGGTGGGCCAGGTCCGCGATCGCCCGGACGACGCGGACGGGGGTGAGGGAGTCGAGGGGGACTCGGTAGGAGTCGCGCGGGGTCGCCTTCAGGTCGATGACGGTGGCGTCGAGTGCGCTGTCCGTCAGCTTGATGCCCAGGAAGTAGTGCGAGGAGGGGACGACGTCGAGGGGGATGGTCGGACGACCGGAGGTGCGCTGGGTCGCTTCGGGTACTTCGGCGAGGAGGCCCGAGGCGATGAGCTCCGTCGAGATGCGCGTGAGCGTCGCGGGGGCCAAGCCGAGGCGTCGGGCCAGTTCAGCGCGGCCGAGCGGGCCGTGGATGAGGACTTCGAGCGCGACCGCAGAAGCGAGCTCGTCTTTGGGCTGCCAGGTCATGACCATTCCTTTCTGGTGAAAAAAAGATTACACGTGAATCTCAAATTTGCCTAGCGTATTGACAAGACTAATTTTGCGTGATGAAATTACTTCCAAGCGGCCAAAGGTGGTCGCGATCACGAGAAAGATCACAGTGCAATGAAGCAGAAGCGTCTCCTCACCGTCGGTGTCACCCTTTTCGCTGCGGCCTCGATGCTCGCAGCCTGTGGCGGTAACACTGCCGACCAGTCATCGTCCTCCGACTCCGGATCCGGCTCCTCGACCGTCGAACTGACCCTGTGGGGCACGTACGGCGCGGGCTCCAACAGCGCCCAGAAGGACGCGCTGGAGAAGGAAATCATTCCCGCCTTCGAGAAGGCAAACCCCGGAATCACCATCAAGTACGTCGATATGCCCTACGACGGCCTCAAGCAGAAGCTCACGACCGGCGCCGCGGCCGGAGAGCTGCCCGACCTGATCCGTACCGACCTCGGTTGGAACGCTCAGTTCGCCAAGCTGGGCGTCCTCAAGCAGCTCGACGGAAACATGCCGAACTACGACGCGCTCGCGGCCAAGGTATATCCGGGCCTGCTGGGTACGACCCTGTACAACGGCCACCACTACGGCCTGCCCCTGGACACGAACACGCGCGTGCTCATCTCCAACCCCGATGCTCTGTCGAAGCTCGGCGTCGACAAGGCCCCTGAGACCTTCGACGAGCTGAAGGACCTCGCCACCAAGGCCAAGGACGCGGGCGGCTCGGTCTACGCGTTCGCCGACGGTGACATTTCGCAGTGGAACATCATGCCGTGGATCTGGAGCGCGGGCGGCGACATTTCCGACCCCGACCAGACCAAGGCCTCGGGCTACCTGGACTCCGATAAGTCCGTGGCCGGCGTCCAGTTCCTCGTCGACCTGTACAAGGAGGGACAGATCCCCAACGCGATCATCGGCAACGAGGGCGCGACCAAGACGCAGGACGGCATGCCGAACGGCGAGTACGCGACGATCCTCGACGGCCCGTGGATGGAGCAGATCTGGGCGGGCTCCTACCCGGACTTCAAGCCCACCTATTCGAAGGTCCCCGCCGGTGAGGGCGGCTCGATCTCGGTCGTCGGCGGTGAGTCCATCGTCATCACGGAGCAGACGAAGAATCTCGAGGCCTCGTACAAGTTCCTCGAGTTCACCCAGTCGCGCGAGTTCCAGCTGCCGATGAGCAAGGCTGGCCAGATGACGGTCGTTGCCGAGTATGCGGCCGAGGAGGCCGAGGCGACGCCGGGTACGAAGATCTTCTCCGAGCAGCTCAAGACCGCGAAGTCTCGCCTGTCCATCCCCGATTCCGGGAAGGTTGACGAGATCCTCAAGACCGAGCTGACCCCCGCCTTCGAAGGCAAGGTGACCGTCAAGGAAGCCCTGACGAAGGCTGCACAGCAGATTGACCCGCTTCTGAGCGCCGCCAAGTAACCCGGCGTCGCTCCTGCAACCGGGCCCGGCCCCCACACGCGCGGGGCTGGGCCCGGGAAAGGACCCCTCATGAGCACCCCTACCGCGGACGAGGCCGTGGCGCCTCGCGCGCGTCGGCGTTCCTCCCGGAGGAACCCGGTGGCCCCCTACCTCTTCTTGGCACCGGGAATGATCCTGTTCGCCCTGTGCGTCCTGTACCCCATGGTGCGTTCGGGGCAGATGAGCTTTTACGACTGGAATATCGTGAAGGGCTCGAACTCGGACTTTGTGGGCCTGGACAACTACGTGAAGGCCTTCCATGACCCGTCGTTTTGGACGGGCCTGGGTAACTCTGGGATCTACATGGCGCTGACGGTGCCCCCGCAGATCATCCTCGGCCTCGCCGTTGCGATGCTGCTGCGCTCGAAGGCGCCGCTCCAGCCCCTATTCCGGGTGCTCTACTACCTGCCCGTGGTCACGTCCTGGGTGGTCGTGTCGCTGCTCTTCAAGTACCTGTTCGCCGACCAGGGGCTCATTAACTACATGCTGGGGACCGCCCACCTGGGCGCGGGGGACACGTCGTGGCTGTCGAACCGTTGGACGGCGATGATCGCGATCTGCGCGCTGGGGGTGTGGAAGGGCATCGGCTGGTCGATGATGATCTTCCTCGCTGCCCTCCAGGGGGTGCCCAAGGAGCTGGAGGAGGCCGCCCTCGTCGATGGGGCGAACTGGTGGCAGCGCTTTAAGGCCGTGACCGTGCCGGCGATCTGGCCGGCCACCGTTTTCGTCATCGTGATGCTGGTGATCGGCGGACTCAACGTCTTCACGTCGGTGCTGCTCATGACGAAGGGTGGGCCCAACGGCCAGACCGAGGTCCTGCTGACCTACATGTATCGCCTGGCGTTCTCCGACCTCAACTTCGGGTACGGCTCGGCGATCGCGGTCGTCCTGACGATCCTCGTGTTCATCATTTCGATTGTTCAGCTCAAGGTGTTGAACCGTGACGACGAAAGGGCGGGAGCATGAGCACGTCACGCAAGACGATGCACGCCGCCGGAACGTCGCTGCGCTTCGTCGTCCTGACGGTCGGTGCGATCGTCATGATCCTGCCCTTCGCCTACATGGTGTCGACGGCCTTCAAGCCGCAGGCATACGTCCTGGAGACGCCACCGAAGTTCATCCCCGACCCGGGCACGGTCGACAACTTTGTGCAGGCGTGGACGACGCAGGATTTTTCCCGCTACGCCCTGAATTCGGCGTTTGTGTCCGTGACCTCGACGGTGCTGGCCGTGTGGCTCTCCTCGATGATGGCCTACGCGTTCGCGCGATTCGATTTCCCGGGCAAGGAGTGGTTTTTCCGGGCCCTCCTCCTGGGCCTCATGATTCCTTCGATGATGCTGATCATCCCGCAGTTCGTGCTCACGAAGCAGCTGCACCTCATCGATAACCTGTGGGCCCTCGTACTGTTCTACGTGTCGGGAAACTTGGCGCTCAATACGTTCCTGCTGCGCAGTTTCTTCGAGGGGATCCCGCGTGAGCTCGACGAGGCCATGGAGGTTGACGGCGCGAACGTGTGGACCCGCTACTGGCGTCTCGCGATGCCGCTGGCCAGGCCGGCGCTCGCGACGACCGTTATCTTCACCTTCCTGGCCACATGGGACGAGTTCGCGTGGGCCCTCACGGTCATTTCGACGGAAACGAAGCGCACCCTCCCGATCGCTATTCAGCTGTTCCACGGGCAAAACTCCACCCAGTGGGGGCTCGTGTTTGCCGCGTCCCTGATCGCGATCCTCCCCGTCATCATCGTGTACCTGATCTTCCAACGTCACTTCGTCGCGGGCCTGACCGCAGGAGCCGTGAAAGGATGATTCCCTTGCTCCTCCCCACCCAATCCGTCTATCTGCCCGGGCAGGCCGTCCGCGTCGAGGCTTCCCACCTGGGCGATCTCGTCGTGACCCATCTGGGCGAGGTCGTGCGCGAGGTCCCGTGCGAGCGCCCCGGCCTCGTCGATCTGGGGGAACTCCCCGTCGGCGGGTACGGCGTCGCCCAGCCCGAGACCGGCGCGTCGACCGCTCTCCAGGTGTGCGCGTCGGCGTCGGATCGCCTGCGTTACGGTTTCGTCGCGTCCTTCCGCCCGGGAAAGGACGCCCGGGCCGTGGCCCGTTTCGCGCGCCGCCTGCACCTGACCGGCATTCAGTTCTACGACTGGGCGTATCGGCACGCGGATCTGCTGGGCGGGGGAGAGGAGTACCTCGACGCCCTCGATCAGCCGATTTCCCTGGCGACCGTGCGCGCCCTCATCGAGGCGCTGCGCGTGGTGGGCACGCGGTCCATCGGCTACGCGGCCGTGTACGGCGTCGGCAATGACGAGTGGGAACAGTGGGAGGACGCGGCCCTGCTGGATCCTGCGGGGGAGCCGTACTCGCTCGCCGACTTCCTGCGCATCGTCGATCCCGCGCACCCGCGCTGGCTCGCCCACTTCGCGGCAGACGTGGCGGCGGCCGCGCGCGAGGTCGGCTTCGACGGCTTCCATCTCGACCAGTACGGCTACCCGAAGGGGGCCGTACGGTCCGACGGGGAGATCGTCGACGTCGCCGCCTCCTTCGACACCCTCATCCGAGGCGTGCGCGAGGCGGTGCCCGGCGCGACCCTCGTGTTCAACAACGTCAACGACTTCCCGACCTGGTCCTCACCGAGCGCCCCGCAGGACGCGGTCTACATCGAGCCCTGGGAACCCGTCACCACGTACGAGGCCCTGGCTCGCGTGGCAACGAGGGCGCGGCTCGTCGGGGGCGGGAAGCCGGTTGTCCTGGCGGCCTACCAGTCCATCTACGACAAGGCCGCCCGCGACGTGGGCGACGCGTCTACGCGGCTCACGATGGCCACGCTCTTTTCGCACGGCGCCACCCAGCTCCTCGCCGGAGAGGACGGCCACCTCCTCGTCGACCCGTACTACGTGCGCAACATGCCCGCCGAGGACGAGACCCTCGACATGCTCGCCAGCTGGTACGACTTCCTCGTCGAGAACGACGAGATCCTCGTGGACCCGGGGATCGTCGACGTAACGGCCTCGTACGTGGGTGCATACAACGCGGACATCGACGTGTCCTTCGACGAGGCCCCCGTGTGCTGGGAGGCCGCCCCCGGGTGCGTGTGGCGCCGCGTCACCCGCGCGGGGGACGCGTTGGTGGTCCACCTCATCAACCTGGTGGGCCAGTCCGACACGGTGTGGGACGGTCCCCACCGCCCGGCGATCGCGCTGCGAGGCGGTACGCTGCGTCTGAAACCCCTGTTCGGGCGCGTGCCGCGCGTGTCGGCAGCGGATCCCGACGCGGGCTCGACGCTCGTCCCCCTGGATGTGCGAATCGTCGACGGCCAGGCCGTTGTTTCCCTCCCCGACCTCAACGTATGGCAGGTGCTCCATGTTCTTCTGTAACGATGCGCTACACCCCCACGGCAACGGCCTGGGGGCCGACGAGTGGTGGAAGGGCGCGGTCGTCTACCAGATCTACCCGCGCTCCTTCAAGGATTCGAACGGTGACGGCTTCGGCGACCTCGAGGGGATCCGTTCCAAGCTCGACTACCTGCAGGCCCTCGGCGTGGACGTCCTGTGGCTCTCGCCGATCTACGCCTCCCCGCAGGCCGACAACGGCTACGACATCGCCGACTACTACGACATCGACCCGATGTTCGGCACTCTGTCGGACTTCGACTGCCTGCTGGAGGGCGTCCACGAGCGGGGCATGCGCCTCGTCATGGACCTGGTCGTCAACCACTCCTCCGACGAGAACCCGTGGTTCGTCGAGTCGCGGTCCTCGCGGGATAACCCGAAGCGTGACTGGTACATCTGGCGCGATCCTCGCCCCGGTTGCGTGGGTGGCGAGGCCGGGGCTGAGCCCAACAACTGGGGGTCCTTCTTCTCTGGCTCGGCCTGGGCGTGGGACGAGGCCACGGGACAGTACTACCTGCATCTGTTCCACAAGAAGCAGCCCGACCTGAACTGGGAGAACCCGCAGGTTCGCGCGGCCGTCTACGAGATGATGAACTGGTGGCTCGACCGCGGCGTTGACGGTTTCCGCATGGACGTCATCAACCTGATCTCGAAGGATCCGGGCTTGCCCGACGGCGTCGTCTACCCCGGGCGCGCGTGGGGCGAGGGCTTCCCGCACTTCTCCGAAGGCCCCCACCTGCACGAATATCTCGCCGAGATGCGCCGTGAGGTCTTCGATGGCCGCGCAGGCACCATGACGGTCGGCGAGTGCCCGGGAGTGCGCCGCGACAACGTCCTGCTGTTCACGGACCCGGCGCGGCGCGAACTCGACATGGTGTTCCAGTTCGACCACGTCGACCTCGGCCTCGAAGCGGGGAAGTTCCACCCGCGCCCGCTGCGCCCCGGTGAGCTCGCCGACTGCTTGAGCGCCTGGCAGGAGGCCCAGGGCGAGGTCGGGTGGAACAGCCTCTACCTGGACAATCACGACCAGCCGCGCGCCGTCAGTCGCTTCGGTGACGAGGAGTGGCGCTACGAGTCGGCCACCGCCCTGGCGACGGCCCTGCACATGCTGCGCGGCACGCCCTACGTGTACCAGGGCGAGGAGCTCGGCATGACCAACGGCGTTTTCGGTGGCATCGAGGACTACCGAGATGTCGAGGCGCTGCGCTACTACCGTGAGGCGGTGGAGTCGGGGGAGAGCCCCGAGGCCGTCCTGAAGGGCCTGGCCTTCACCGGCCGCGACAACGCGCGCACCCCCGTCCAGTGGGACGCAAGCGAGAACGCCGGTTTCACGCAGGGTTCCCCGTGGATCAGCGTCACCCCCAACTATCGGGAGATCAACGCCGCCTCCCAGGTCGGCGACCCATCCTCCATCTACGCCTACTACCGCGCGCTCGCGGACATCCGACACGGGCTCCCCGTCATCGCGGCCGGTGCGTTCGAGCGCATCGACACTCCCTCGCCCGCGATCTTCGCCTATCGCCGCACCCTCGGCGAGGCCGTGGCAACGGTCCTCGTCAACCTCTCCTCCCAGCCCGCCTCCCTCGGCGAGGCGGGACGTGAGATCAGCGGAGAGCTCCTCCTGTCCAACCGCGACCTGCCCGAGGCCGACCGGGGTATTCCGGAGAGCCTCGGAGAATGGGAGGCCCGAGTCTACATGCGCTAACTCCACATGACGATTCCCCCGGGGCCGGCACCGATGGCCGCCCCGGGGGTCTTCATAGGCCTCGTCACCGACGAAGGAGACGACGCCTCGACGCGCGCACGCAGCACGCGCGCTCGACGGAGGCCATTTGTGCTCCGTCCTCGCCCGACCCACGCGCGGGGCAGACAACGATGTCTTGAAAAGGAACACACCATGAAATCGCGAGTATTACCCGCGAAAATAGCGATCGTTGCGACGGCAGCGGCGACCGCTGCCGGAATCATCGGGATGGTGACGCCGGCGCACGCCCAGGCGCAGATCACACGCGTCTGGACAGAAAACGCCCGATACCTGCCCAACCAGAGCGTCGACGTGACCGCCCAGGTCACCGGCGCATCCCACGTCCGATTCCGCCTCATGCACCTGGGCGAACAGGTCATGGCCTCGGACGAACGGCCCGTCGACGGATACGGGCGCGCATCCTGGGAGTTCAGCGCCCCCGACCGCGACTACACCGGCTACGTCATTGAAGCCGACTCGGACAACGGCGCGCAGGGCGAGACCGCGCTGGACGTGTCCTCCGACCCGTATCGCTACCTGCGCTTCGGATTCCTGGACTCCTACCCCCAGGGCATGAGCGGGGCGGACCAGCAGAGGGCCGTCGACGACCTCGCCCAGAAGTACCACATCAACGCCCTGCAGTTCTACGACTGGATGTACCGCCACGAGGCCCCGGTTCCCTACGATGGAAACGGCGTTGCCCCGACCTGGTCCTCGTGGGGCGGGGAGACAATGTCGCGAGACACCATCACAGGCCTCATTCATGCCGCCCAGTGGCGTTCCGTCGAGGCCTACCCGTACTCCATGAGCTACGCGGCGCTCAACGGCTACGAATCATACGGGGTGAGCCCCGACTGGCGGCTGACCTACCGCTCGAGTGGCAGTCCTTGGTCCTTCGAAATGCTGGCGAATCGTCCGGACTCCACGCTGTGGATCATGGACCCATCCAACCCGGCGTGGCGCTCACACATCGTCTCCCAGTACGTCCACCAGAGCGAAGACATCGGGTTCGACGGAACCCACCTCGACCAGCTCGGCGACTGGGGCCACAGCGAGGATCACCAGGGAGGCATGGCGACAACCGGAGGCGTACCGGTCGATCTGCCCAAAGCCTTCGGCACGCTCATCGATCAGACGGCTGACGCCACCGGGAAACCCGTCGGAATGAACGCGGTGGACGGCTTCGGCATGGACCACATGGCCGCCGGATCCGCGACCTACGAGTACACGGAAATGTGGGATTCTCACGAACGCTACGAGGAAGTACAAAACTACCTCCAGCAACAGCGCATCCTGTCGGGGAACAAGCCCGCCGTCGTCGCCGGATACGTCAACAACAAGTGGAACAACGGCCCCGGGTACGAGGCCGAAGCCTCGACCGCGACGCGCACGGGCGTGCAGGTGGCCACCGATCACCGCGATTACTCCGGCACGGGATTCATCGACCACTTCGGTGAGCGTGGAGACTCCGTGACCTTCCGCGTCCACGTGGACGCCTCGCGCAACTACGGCCTCGTCCCCCGGTGGTCCAACGCCACGGGAGACATGGCGGCGCGCACCTTCTCCGTCGACGGGCGCGTCGTCTCGCGCAACGTCCTTCTTGGCCTCACGCAGGACTGGGACCACTGGAACATTGAGGGAGGTACCTGGGCGTATCTCACCGAGGGTGATCACACCGTCACGATCAGCGTCGACGAGGGCGACTACGGGTACATCAACCTCGACGAGCTGCACATCAACTCCTTCTCCACCCCCTCCGTCCAGCTCTTCGATGCGGCGCTCGCGGCCAACGGCGCCAGCCACATCGAGATGGGGCAGGGCGACCGCATGATTGCCGCCGCCTACTTCCCGGACCGCACCAAGTGGATGGACGAGGAACTGACGCAGTGGATCACCCGCTACTACGACGTCACCACCGGCTACGAGGAGCTGTTCTACGGGCCGACCTTGCGCCCCCTCGACGACTCGATCGTGGAGATCCCCGGATACAACGTGTCACGCAACGGCCTGAAAAACACGATCTACGCCCGCGTCATGCGCTCGGGCGGGATGGACGTCATCCACCTGATCAACCTGCTTGGCAACGACGAATTCTGGCGTGACCCCGGCAACGCGGTGAGCGACACGGGGTCCTTCACCGTGCGCTACCACTACGGTGACTCGCCCACGCCGGGCACCGTCTACAAGGTCACCCCGGACACCGAGCGCGGGACGCGATCCGTCGCCCTGCCCTCGCGGCTCGGCACCGACGAGAAAGGTAACTACGTCGATATCGACGTCGACAACCTCCACGCCTGGGACGTGCTCTACATGGGGCAGAACACGACCGGCAACGGCAACGTCGTGAACCAGGGGCAAAAGTGCATGGACGTTCGAGAGGGAGCATCCGCCAACGGGACACCCATCCAGCTCTACGACTGCGCCTCGGTTCCCGCCCAGCGCGTCACCTACGACGGCAACACGCTCTCCGTCATGGGTAAGTGCGTCGACCTCGAATACCAGGGCACCGAGAACGGGACCTACACCCACCTCTGGGACTGCAACGGCGCGCCCTCCCAAACCTGGTACTACACGCCGCGCAACCAGTACTACAACCCTCACTCAGGCAAGTGCCTGACGCTGGACGGCGACCACTACACGAACGGCAACCGCCTGACGGTCTGGGATTGTCACGGCGGCGCATCCCAGAAGTGGAGCAAACCGCAGTAGTGTCTCAGTAGTAGTAGGGGTAATCCTCCCAGCGGGGGGCGCGATGCTCGAGGAAGGCGTCGCGCCCCTCCTGTGCTTCGGCCGTCATGTACGCCATGCGCGTGGCCTCGCCGGCGAAGACCTGCTGACCGGCCAGTCCGTCGTCGGCGAGGTTGAAGGCGAACTTGAGCATGCGGACGGCCTGCGGGGACTTCGTTGCGATGGTCGCCGCCCACTCCAGGGCTGTCTCCTCCAGCTGTGCGTGGGGGACGGCGCGGTTGATGACGCCCCAGCGCTCGGCAGTCTGCGCGTCGTAGCGCTCCGCGAGGAAAAAGATCTCGCGCGCTCGCTTGTCTCCCGCCTGGCGGGCCAGGAGCGCCGAGCCGTAGCCTGCGTCGAAGGAACCGACGTTCGCGTCCGTCTGCATGAAGGCCGCGTGCTCGATGGAGGCAACCGACAGGTCTGCGACCACGTTGAGGGAGTGCCCGCCGCCGGCGGCCCAGCCGGGAACAGCCGCGATGACGACCTTCGGCATCGTGCGGATCAGGCGCTGAACCTCGAGGATATGGAGGCGTCCGGCGCGCGCGGGGTCGATCTGCTCGCGGCGCTGGGCGGTGGCCGCCTCCGGGTCCGCCCCCTCGACCTCGTAGCGGTAGCCGTCGCGGCCTCGGACCCTCTGGTCGCCGCCGGAACAGAAGGAATAGCCGCCGTCGCGCGCCGACGGGCCGTTGCCCGTCAGGATCACCGCCGCGACCGAGGAGGTCTGGCGCGCATGGTCGAGCGCGCGGTACAGCTCGTCGACCGTGCCGGGGCGGAAGGCGTTACGGATGTCGGGGCGGTCAAAGGCGATGCGCACGACCGGCATGTCGGCGCCCTTGGGGCGGCCGTCCACCTCGGGGCCGCGCGAAATACCGCGGTGGTAGGTGATGTCGGCGAAGTCGAAACCCTCGACCTCGCGCCAACGCGTCGGATCGAAGGTGTCGGAGACGAAGGGGAGTGCACTCATGCCTCGGATTCTAATCGACGAGGCGCCGGCGGTGCCGTGCGCGTGCGTGCGGGGGCGCTCGACGGGCCCTGCTGAAGGGGTGGCCAGGCCCTCCGACGCGGTGGGCGTGTGCAACCTAACCAATCGGAACAAGGGATGCTCTCGTGTTCGCGCATGGTGAGATAACTAGTCACTGATGCGTGTGTCATGACATACTCTTGTATTTGCCAGGCGTTCTGCTCTGTCAGGGAGTCTGTCACTTTGGGGCGCTTACTGCATAATCGCATACAAGTTTCAGCGTGATCGAGTTGTTGGCGAGCCAAGGTTGCGCGATAATATTACCGGTAAGTAAGGAGGCTCCTCATGAACGCAGCGCTGCAACCAACGCTCATGCGCATTCCCATGCGCACACTGAGTCGCCAAGCGCGTTACGCCCTCGAGGGCGTCGACGACATTTTGGTGTACAAGGTAGCGATGACGACGCGTTTCCGCGGGGTGACGCGCCGCGAGGGTCTTCTTCTGCACGGCCATGCCGGCTGGGGAGAGGCCGCGCCCTTCTGGAACTACGACGACGCGGAGTCCTCCCGTTGGCTGGCTGCCGCGCTCGAGTCTGCCCGCCGATTCCCGCCGGTGCCTCGGCGCAAGTTCGTGCCCGTCAACGTGACGATCCCCGTCATTTCCCCCGAAGAGGCCTACGAGCGAGTGAAGGTCTCGGGTGGATGCGCGACCGCGAAGATCAAGGTCGCCGAACCCGGCGTCAGCCTGAGTCGCGACTGCGCGCGCATCGCCGCCGTCGCCGATGCCCTGCGTGAGACGGTCGGCGGGCAGGCGATGATTCGCCTCGACGCTAACGGCGCGTGGGAGGTCGACGAGGCTCGCGCCGCGATCCCCGCGATGGCTGCCGCCGCGGGCGTGATTCCCATCGAGTATGTGGAGCAGCCTTGCCTGACTGTCGATGAGCTGGCGCAGGTGCGCCGCTCGGTGGACGTTCCCATCGCTGCGGACGAGTCGATTCGCCGAGCCGAAGACCCGCTTGAGGTGGCCCGCAAGGAAGCCGCCGACGTGGTCATTATCAAGGTGGCGCCTCTCGGAGGCGTGCGTGCAGCACTGAAGGTGGCTCGCAAGAGCGGGCTCGGGGTCGTCGTCTCCTCGGCCCTCGAGACCTCCGTCGGCCTGTCGGTCGGCGTCGCCGCCGCCGCCGCGGTGCCCGGCGTGCCTCGGGCGGCCGGCCTGGCCACGGCCTCGCTGCTGGTGGGGGACGTGACCGAGCCTCTGATTCCCGAGCGCGGACGCCTTCCCGTGGGGCGGCGCGAACCCGACCAGGAACTCATTGACCGCACGCCGGTCGACGGCGATCTCGTCTCCCGCTGGGGCATGCGCCTCGAGGGTATGGCCGAGCACCTGGGGGCGGGGGGCCGGTAGGCTGGGTCTATGCCCTCCGTCGATACCGCCAGCGCCATCCTCGCGTCCCTGGATGCCCTGGGCCTCACGCACGTTCTGTACTGCCCGGGATCGCGCAGCGCCCCCTTCGCCTACGCGCTCGAGGCAGGCGCGTTTAGTGGTGACGCGCGCGCCGTCCTGGATGAGCGCGGCGCCGGGTTCATGGCCGTCGGCTTGGCCCGCACCGGAGCCCTGCCCGCGATCGTCGTCACCTCCGGGACGGCTGTCGCCGAACTCGCGCCCGCGGTCCTCGAGGCCTCCCACGCGCGCCTGCCGCTCCTGGTTGTGAGCGCCGACCGCCCCGGCGAGCTGCGCGGCGTCGGCGCATCCCAGGCGACCGACCAGTCGCGCCTCTTCGGCACCCACGTGCGAGCGCAGGTGGACCTGGAACCTCAGGAGGCCTCGCGTTCGCTGGTCGGACACCTGACGCGTTGCGTCGCCGCCGCATGCGGCGCGCCCACGGGCACCCCCGGGCCCGTCCAGATCAACGTCGCCTTCCGTGACCCGCTCACGCCCGCTTCGCCCGCGTCCCCTCCGGCTTTCGGGGACGAGACAGGGGCTTCCTTCGTCCCTCGCCCGACCCGGGTGCTTCCCGCGTCTCCCGTGAGCGCGCGATGGGAGGACGTGGTCGGCTCTGCTGCCGCCGGGCTGATCGTCGCAGGCGAAGGGGCGTCGCCTCGTGCCCGCGAGTGGTCGCGTGCCTCGGGGTTTCCCCTGCTGGCAGAGCCCGCCTCTGGCGCGTGGGCTGGCGGGGGAGTGACCCCCTTCGAGCAGTCCCTCGTGTGCTTACCCCTCGGGCGTGAGGTCGACACCGTCGTCGTCACGGGCCGCCCGACGCTCTCCCGCCCCATCCACGCCCTCCTCGCGCGCCCCGACGTACGCGTCATCCTCGTCGACCCGCACGCCCCGTGGGTCGACGTCTCGGGCAACGCCTCGGTCGTGGTGGCCGACCTGGAGCCCGCGCGCGAGCCGATTTGCGCCGCGCAGGCCGAGTGGGCGTCGCGCGTACGCGACGCCGCGCGCGACGCAGGTGAGTGCATCGATTCCCTGCTCGCCGCTGGTTCCGGGCGCACGACGCTCGACCTGGCGCGAGCCGTCGCCGCCTCCACGAGCGGGCCCCTCGTCCTCGGCGCCTCCAACCCCGTGCGCGCCTTCGACCTGGCCGTCCCCACGCTGGAAGGCCGCGTCGTCCACTCCAACCGCGGCCAGGCCGGCATCGACGGCACCATCGCGACCGCCGTCGGTATCTGCCTGGGCGCCGGATACGCGGGCGAGTCCTCGGCCCCTGCGGGCCAGCGCGTCACCGCCGTCATGGGCGACCTGACGGCCTGCCACGACGCGTCCTCCCTGGCCCTGGCAGCGGCCGCACGGGCACACCTCGACATCATCGTCGCCGACGACCGCGGCGGCGGCATCTTCGCCACCCTTGAACACGGGCGCGCCACCACCCCCGAGGCCTACGATCAGTGGTTCGGCGTCGCCCAGGAAGTCGACTACGAGGCGCTCGCGGCCGCATACCGCCTGGCCTTCGCCCGCGTCGACAATCCCGCGCAGCTCGCCCGCGTGCTGGAGACCCCGCAGGTCGGCCCCCGCCTCGTCCATGTCCCCGTCGAGCGCGGCGCGCACCTGTACGGCGCCATCCGGGACATCCTCACCTGAACGTCGTGGGAGGGGAGCCTGTTCGCTGTGAGAGCAGCGGTTTTCAGGAAACTTACAGGACGCTTTCAGAGGCCCTTTGAGGAGGCGACTCATACTGGTGGACGAATAACGAACTGACACCAGAGGAAACTATGAACGACTCTCAGATTCCGGCCCCCGACGCCGACTCGTCGCGCGATGCGGTCACGGCCTGGGCCCCCGGCTATTCGCAGCGTGCGACGGCACAGGACCACTCGACCACCCAGGAACTGCCGCCCGCGCAGGATGCCACGCGCGAGATGCCCACCCCCTCCGCCGAGGAAACCCGCGAGGGTGGCGGTACCTACTCTGCTCCCACGGGCGAACCCTACGGCGGATACGCGGCCCCGGCCTCGCCCGAGGCGGTTCCCGCTCCCACGGCTGTGGCTCCCACCGTCATCGTCACGAAGAAGGGGCCCGGCTGGGTCGCCCTCTTCTGCGCGATGCTCGTGACGATCGGCCTGACCCTCGGCGCCGTGTTCTACGCGCGCCCGGCCATGCTGCGCGCCTCCACGCCGACGAACCTCAACGGGGGAACTGTCACGGCCGTGCCCGCGTCGAACAGCTCCGGGACGGACTGGACCGACGTTGCCTCCGCCGTATCGCCCGCCGTCGTCACGATCCAGACCCAGGGCGCTTCGTCGGGTGGCACCGGTTCGGGCGTCATCTACGACGCGCAGGGAGACATCGTCACGAACTACCACGTCATCTCCTCCGTCCTGGGAGGCGGCCAGATCCAGGTGACCCTCGCGGACGGGCGACTCTACTCCGCGTCGATCGTCGGCCACGACAAGACCACCGACCTGGCCGTCATTCGCCTGGAGAACCCGCCCTCGGACCTGACTGTTGCGCGCTTCGCCAGCTCCGCGAACCTCGAGGTCGGCGCCCCCGTCATGGCGATCGGCGCGCCCCTGGGCCTGTCGAACACCGTGACAACCGGCATCGTCTCGGCCCTCAACCGTCCCGTCGAGGTCTCCATGGACGAGGACAGCTCGTCGCAGGACTCGGCTCAGGCATCTTCGGACCTCGTCGTGACGAACGCGATCCAGATCGATGCCTCCATCAACCCCGGTAACTCGGGCGGCCCGCTCTTCGACGCGACCGGCGCGGTCATCGGCATTAACTCCTCGATCAAGTCGCTCGCTACCTCGTCCGACGGGCAGGCTGGCTCGATCGGCCTGGGCTTCGCGATCCCCTCCGACCTGGTCGTCTCTGTTGCTGATCAGCTGATCGCCACCGGCTCGGCGTCCCACGGCATGCTCGGCGTGACCGTCAAGGCCGCGACGACGACCGTCGGCTCCGACACCTACGTGGGCGCCGAGGTCCAGAACGTGTCCGCGGGCTCCGGCGCATCCGCGGCGGGCATCCGCGCCGGCGACGTCATCGTCAAGGTCGAGGGCCAGGAAGTGACCAGCCCCAAGCAGCTCATCGGCTACGTGCGCCGCTACAAGGCTGGCGACACCGTCGCCATGACGATCGTGCGCGACGGCGCCGAGCAGGACGTGTCCGTGCGCATCCAGTGAGGTGCGTGTTGCGCGCGTCGCGTGTGCGTTGCGTGTGTGCGCTGCGGTGTGCGCTGCGGTGTGCGCCCGGCATGGCGTGACCTGCACATCGTGCGCGCACTGACGAGGCCCGCCGTCCCTGTGAAGGGGCGGCGGG
>FLSB01002952.1_pt1 | contig 16544 bp, 14 predicted proteins | sample 1550551 | NCBI WGS metagenome assembly FLSB01 (sample SAMEA4031774, study PRJEB14383) | metagenome | biome: human; feature: oral; material: saliva | place: Philippines | collected 2014 | reverse complement strand
ATAGCCTTAACATCTACGCCATTATTAATCGTTGAGATCTGCTTATATTTAGGATTTGTTTTATCTAACCAGACTCCTCCCATATACTCTCGCAATTTATCTTCGGCAATCTGACTTATACAAATCACATGATTATATTGCCCATACATCCAACTTTCAATAGGTGCATACCATCTCCATTCACGTTTGCGATTAGAAGTTGTATGCTCTGTAGAAATCAGTTTCTGCGAACAAAATAAGTTAGCAATAGCAACAAATAGTTGCGGTGAAGAATTATGCGTATGAATAATATCATAATTCCTCATTATCTTTACCAACTTTAAAATATAGAGCGGATTATAAACCCCATGTCCTAACGCATATATCTTTGTCTGTGGACTCTCTTTCTTTAATCTCTGAGTCAATGGTGTTTCTTTTCCATTAAATATACATAAATCCACTCTATTCCCTAAAGCCTGCAACCTTGGTATCAAATTTACCACCAACGTTTCTGCTCCGCCCATATCCAAAGATGTAATGACTTGTAATATTCTCATTATCAGCTGCGTTTATTTTACAATAATAATCCTATTTTAATTGTATTCCAAATAAGAATACCACAATAAGTTTAAAAACTATTTGCTGTCATTTTTAACAATTGCAAATAAACAATTGATTGCCAACTGATTATCTACTATTTTCAAATGACTAAAATGACAGCAAAGTTAAATTGCTTTGCAGATTCAAGACTGCTCACCAACCTTTTCTAACAATCTCTGAATAACTACCTCTGGAGCAATCCACTTTTCATAATACTCTCTTGCCCCTTCTTCTAACTGCCTACGATAATGTTCGTCAGAATTAATCTTTACCACAGCATCATATATCTCATCTATTGAATTTACAAAATGTACATGCTTCCCATGTTCCAGCGTAGCAGGCATCTCTCGTGTTAAAGGTGTGGAGATAATTGCTTTTCCCATACAAAGGTATTCTGCAAGTTTCCATCCATGACATTCACATACACTTGGTGTATTGAAAACGACAACGCTCTCTTTTGTCTTTCTGATATAATCATCCATGGAGAGCCGGCTCTCATAAATAAAGTCTTTATATTCCTCCTTATATTTAGGATAATCAGGCATTTCCTTTAATACTGATTCTCCATTAACATAGAACAATCCTCCTTCTATATTAATTCCGGCTTTCTTACATGCTTTTAAAAATTCGCCACGATACATATTGGTATCTGTTGCAGCAAACTTATTATACCATAATGTAGAGGCATGAAAAATATAATTATAACGAACTTTCGTTTCACATTCATAAGCCTCTATAGGGCGACGTCGAATATTCGTATAAAGATAATCACGGAGATAGCCTTTGAAAGAAATACTTGAGTATTTATGCCCTTTGAGAAATAGTTTTAAACAACGAATAATAGTTGAGAAGCGACTACCGAGCGTTACACCAAACTCTGGTCCAATTGCAATCAACTTATCATATTCCGCAACCTGCTCTGTTGTTGGATTTACCATTCCATAGACATCACACCACTCATATCTATCTTTAAAAATCTTGGCTACATCTTCGGTATCAACAAAGACCTTCTTTTCCCGTTCTTTACTTCTAATAATAAAAGCAAATCCACTGTTGTAATCAGCAGTATCTTCATACTTAATACCTTTAAAGGGACCTATCTCATATGTTATCTTCCATCCCCGTAAAAGTCTTTTTATTCCTAATAAGTACCAAGAAGCATAATTATACTTCAAGCGTGGATCTATGATTATTTGTTTCATACCTACTATTTATTATCCTTCAAGTGCATTATTAGACCTATTATTTGGAATACTTTCCAATACCACTTCACAGCTGGCGCTTTTAAGGATTTATTCGAAATACAATATTTAAATCGCCAATAGTTTATAGCGGATCGAATCTTCCATTTCAAAGAAATATTATAATCTAACATCTCTGCATAAGTCATCGTAGATGCGATAGGGCTATTCATCCTTATTCTTACAATTTTACTTGTAAGGCCACCTTCCAAATAATCTCTGTAATAGATTACTTTATTAAAACAGAACAACTTATACTTATTAGCGATTCTATTCCAAACTAAAGATTCTGGGCAAAACTTCTCATTTTCTATCTCAGGAAAGGGGAACTCTCTCATGACAGAGGTTTTATAAACCTCTAATAAATCACCAGTAACATTACCTTTCTCTGCATAACGAAACTGCAATGCACTTTCATACATAGGGTCTTTGGGGAACCCAGTTCCTATTAATTGCCCATCATGGTGTGCCATTAATCCACAAACGCCAGCACAGTCCTTATAACCTTTACACTGCTCATAATACTGTGCGATTGTTGCCAAAGAGTCTTCTGGTAATGTATCATCACTATCGAGTATTAAAATTAACTCTCCACTTGCTTCTCGTACACCTCTATTAATTGCTGTATGCTTTCCTCCATTACTTTTTTTTATATAACGAATAGGAAATTCTGCATTCTCAAAATTATGTGCTATCCAGGATAACGCATATTGCTCCGTATCATCTTCAGAACCATCATCAACTATCAACCATTCGAAATCTTCAAACGTGAGATTTTTTAAGCTATCATAAAGAGGTAAAAGTAGTTTTCCTCTATTATATGTTGGAGTTAGGATAGATATAAATGGCATATACGTATTATTTATGATAATAAGGAGTATAATTTTTCTATCTCATTACTATTATCAACTATATGTTGTTTAAGATAATCTGTATACGATTGTCGTAAGTTCGTATTATGTATCAACTCAGTAATCTTATCTGTTGCATCCTCAACTGTCATTTCACATATACTTGCATTAACCCTATCTTTGAATTGGTCATGAACGGTAGAAAAGTTCGTAACCACAATAGGTTTACACAGAACTTTAACTTCATCGAGTGCAATAGACTTACCCTCAAACTTTGATAAATGAACATAAAGGTCTGCACGTTTTAAATATGGATAAGGGTTGGCTTTCACTCCTAAGAATTTCACATTATCTTCCAATCCATTTTTCTTAACGAATCCTTGATAATCCCAGTCATTCGTAACACCTCCTATAAACCACCATTCAAAACTGATTCCTACTTCTTTTAGTTTCTTTGCCACCTGTACTGCGAGTTCACTTCCTTTCCCAATACTTACGTATCCCAAAGAAGCTATTATAAAATCATGCTGTTGCTTTGTTAAAGTCGGCTCTATAAGTTCATCTGCTAATTTATTAATCAGGGAAGGACTTGTTATATTCTCCATGAGATGAAACTTATCTGTATACTCAGGAAAAACCTCTTTCAATGCAGAAACACATTCTTCTGATATGGTATATATCCCATCAACTTTTCCAAAGTACTTCCTGTCCGCCTTCTCATAATATCTCCATTTACGGTAATCACTATGGAAAAATGTTATTTTCTGTTTCCCATTTAATTTGTCAACCATATAATATAAATTCTGTTGACCATTATAATCAACTATTAGATCAAAGCTTTCATCAGTAATCTTTGGAGATATGCGAGCAAGAAAAACACCAGCTAAGGATTTATCAATGAACGATAAAACAAATCTAATCAATGATAAAAATGCTAATAAGGAATGAAAGCCAGTTCCCTTTCGAAAACTAATTAAATCTTTAATTCCACTAAAGCCAGATGTCAATGCTGTAAGTCTGCTATCAGAGAGAACCCTTACTCCTGTAGGAATCTGATCACTAAAAGAGCCAGACTTGTTCATCATAAGGAGAGATACCTCATACTCCTCCTTATTGATAACATTCAATAGGCTTAGCATACTCTTTGAGACGCCCCCCGTATCTAATATTCCAATTATGAATAAAACTTTCTTACGCATAGAATCATCTATCTTGTAAATATGAATGCAGGTCTATGGAATTTATTGATAGTATAATTATCATCGTATTCAAACTTGTTATATATCTTACCATCACCTGCAGGAACTCCGTTAGTCAAAAATGTTTTATAAGGGACTTGCATTGGAGCCCATGCGTTATTAATACGAACAAATAATGCTAAGAATACTACTATAACAAGCCCTCTATTCACTGAAGATATTCTCTTCTGACACAACAACTTTGACAACATATAGAAAATACCCAAGAAGAATGGCCATGCAAAACGTCCACCTTGTCCGAAACGCATGAAGACAAAGAGGATTGCGCACAAAGCATAGCACATATTTAAGAAAGTCAATGTCTTTTTATCCTCATTGATATACTTATAATTTTTAAAGATGATAAAGGTAAAGAATATTACCTCTAAAACATACTCAATTCTAAATCCTTGGTCTTGATCTGTATAGCCAGCTATTTTTCCTGTCGTATCTCCAGCACCAGCAAGTAGCATATTAGGGATTGGAGTAAGACCTATTAGAAGACAAGCAATCAATACCCATATAATACTTTTTTTTGAATACTTCTTCAATGGTATAAAATAAATTATTCCAAAAATAAGAACAGCTGTATGGAATGTTGCAGCAAGAGCGACATATATAAAGAATCTTATTGCATTTCTTTTCCAAATATGTTCTACCCCTTGCCACGCAATACCGATAGCTATCATTTGTCGTAAGTATGTCATCGTAAAGAAAAACATCAGCCCTAAGAATACAATACAAGCAAAGGGATAGTTATCTATATACTTAACAAATGCTCTATAAAACAGAGCATAAATCAAGATTGTTGTAAATAGAATAAAAATATATCTATTAGTTGTTATAAAACTCAACAATATCTGCCAAATAAAATATCCAAATTCTTTCCCGTTTACAAGATAAATTGCATTAGTATAATTTCTATCTCCCCACGTTATATCTGCAATATAATCAAAGGACTCACCATAAATATATCGGTCATAGCCTCCTATCATATCACCCAGTCCTACAAACAGAGCTAAATAAATGAAATAAATAGCCAAGAGACGTCCATCTTTAGACATTCTTTCATTTCCTCCTGCAAAAAGGAAATATAACAAAGCGATTACAAATACTAAAAGATAAATTCCCATGAATAAAAACGTTTATGCATTTCTCATATTAAATTCACGCTTCCAAATGCGCAGGCGATTCTTTACACGCTTTAAAAAAGGAACAGGCTTAGAAATTCCTCTCTCTTGGAAATCAATTTTTATACCGTATTTCTTAAACAAACAATCCATCTTGTAAATGTTTCTACGATCCCATTTCCCCCCTTCTATACCTGTGTAGATATAAGGAATAACCTCATAGCAATCTTCAATTATCCAAGTTGGGTCAACTGCCAAGTATATATGCCCTAATCTTGATGAACGTCGAGAAGCAAACTTTTCTGTGTCCCACCCACTTTCATTATCAGCAAGTATCTCTAAAAGTTCTTCCTTTCTCCATAAAGCAGCCTGACAACTCATACGATAAGGATGCCCAACAGGAATTTGTTTGAATCCTTTATAGGGCGACTCTTCTGTACCATACCCTTGCCAATTCAATACATGAAGACACTTTACTTCAGGATGCTCCTCCATAAATTGAACAAAATCTTCAACCAATTGATTCTGTACTGGAGCCTTTAAGAAGTAATCCTCTTGCATATACAAGACAATATCCGAATTTGTCTGCATTATAGCGTCTTTTAGACATAAGGACCATGGCATTCTCTTATCCTTTGGAAAATTACGCTTCTCACAAACCTTTGTTGGTATAATATCTAAACCAGGGAAAGAATAATCCTTATACTCCGTATTCAAAAATATCTCACCTTTACAGTCTTTCCAAAATACAGAAAATAATTTAAAGAAAGGCTCCCAGCAATCTGAATACGAGTCACACGTATTTACTACTATTGAATATTTCATTTTATTATTTATTTATATTTTACCTCCTACTAAACTTGTATCAGCTAAATACTGCTTTCTGAATTATTAAGTTTAGTTTATCTATAACAATGGCACACACCCAGCTTATAGTCATAAGTACTACAAAAATAATAATTGGATATTTAAAACAGTATATAAAGTCTTGAAAGAGATAATAACAGAAATAAGTATGAATAAGCCATATACTTGTTGAACGCTTTCCCAATTCTACAAGAATTTTATCAATCCACGAGGCTCGATGGAGTAAAGAAAAAAACATAATAAATAAAACTGCATAGAAAGGATAAAATATTGACTGATACTTATATCTTATCAAGATAATACCAATAAATAATATTATCAATGCAAATGTTAATATATAGTTCTTATTAAATTTGAATGATAATATTTTCTTAGAAGCAGAATAATTCCAACACTTAGACAGTAACATACCAAGGATAAAAGGGAACTGCAAGGTAAGGTAAGAGTCAATCCACTTAAACACCTGATAGGACTCTGTCAAACTTGAACTGTATCGAGAAGATAGTCTAACTAGAATTAAATACAAAATGAAAAAAGAAAAACTTTTATAGGATTAAACTTGTCACAAATAGTAAATATCTTTGTACTTGACAATGTTAACAAGACATATGGTAATAAGAACCAAGTCTCATGATTATAACTATTCTTCCACCCTACGAAATTATAAATTAACTCTAAAAAAGAGCCTGGATATTTTTCGCTACCAACAATAAAAAAACCTATACATACAAAGATTACTAATGTTATCCAGTAATGAATATAAAGTTTGAGAATCCTTTTTATATTATTTCTTTTTCCTTGGCTATAAGTATAATAAAGTCCGTAACCACTCAATACTATAAAAAAATCAACAGGATTCATTGCAAAAACCATATAATGAATCAACGGCTCACCTTGAATATATAAAAGTGGTTTACTAAGCTCACAAAACTCTATCCTATTAAATAGATGAGCAAACACCATGAAAAGAATTGCCACACCCTTTAACGCAGAAGTATTATCTTTTGAGAAAAAACGTTCATTCATATTATAATTCAAATGAAGATTTATGTGGTAACTTCTTTTCAAATAGATTTCTGACTAATGGTTTTGCCTGCATATAATCTTCATAATCGCAAAGTGAAGAGTCATTTACGCAAAGCGACTTTATATTAGTGTCATTTAATTTACTCTCTAAGAGAGATAAAGAAGATGTTGCTAACTGCACAACCTGCTTCTGCATAATACTATTTTCTGGATAGAACTTATTTGAAGCAAGCTGCCAATATCTCATAAAATACAAATTGAGACTTACATTCTCACGAAATCTTGTACAACTATTACAAAGCATTCGTCCCTCTTCTTTCCACGCCTCTTCAAAAATATACTTTAAGAAAGGGCGTTCGTTATGGGGACTATAAAAATGCTGAAATTCTGTGCGTCCGAAAAGACGTATAATATAAGCCTGTAATCGATATTTCCATCCTAAATAACTTCCATACCATCCTTTAGGATTGGCTTTAGTTACCTCTTTTCGATTAAAATGTGCATTAACAACTTGAGTATCACAGAATTCAATTATATTAATACCCCACATATCTACTTCTGGGAAATAACAACGGGGAGTAAAAATATGTTCAAACGGAGCATCACATGGTAAGCCATTCTTAAAATAATATTCCGGAGTTATCGGTGCGTTGATAAAAGTATCATCATTGAATACAACAAAATATTCAGACAACCCCTCTATACGATGAATATTCAATTCTATCGTATGAGAATTAAAAGTAGGAAGATACTCTGCTGGTATAAAATCTTTGTGATCAATTATTTTAAGCTTTGAATAATTAATATTTATCCACGAAGGAATCTGATTATCTGTAATTAAGAATACACGATGAACCCAAGGTGCGAACCTTTCTATAGAGCGAAACCAATATTTAAAGATATTCCAATCTCGAAAACGTGTTGGATTGCTCTGCTCTGAAGTTCCTTTATAGGAAAGCATCTTATCTTGCCAAGACAAATCATTCCCATCAACCCACATTACAACAAAATCAATATTCATTATAACAGTGTATTTATATATTTAACAATGCCTTATACTAATAAATTATACAAGACATAATAAAATTATTCCATATATTACTATTTACGAAAGAGGTTGAAATTTATATACATTCCTAACTATTCGCCTCAAAAAAGAAAATCTTACTACAATATAAAGAAGAAGAATCTTAAGGCTAAAAATCCGATATTTTCGAATTAAATATTTATCTTCTATATTTTTAAAATAATCATTAGATATCATTATTATATACATCAACACTAAATATTCTACTGTAACTCTTGGTACAAGATGCTGAAGATTAAGTTGATCAGCTAAATATAAAAGAACAGAATATGAACTTTTACGGAATTCAAATAAGCCTTCTAATGACACGGGGTGACTTACAGTTCCTTGAATTAAACGATAGACACAAGTTATATCCGGAATAAAATATGCATGAGATTGACTTAATAAAAAAATCCATAAAGGCATATCTCCCATCTTCCATTCCTTTTGTGGCTTTATTTGATTTTGATATTTAAAATATAAGGAGGTCCTGAGACAAACTGTCAAAGTCATTATATCATTGCCTCCGAATTCTTTCTCAAGTGTAGTTTCTTTACACCAACCTGGAGCGACACTACCATTTTGCTGATTATAAACCTGAAATTGTGTATAAACTAATCCATAATCATCATGACTTTCCAAAAAATCGACTTGTTTTTGCAATTTCAACATATCAGTCCAATAATCATCTCCCTCACAAAAGGCCAAATATTTTCCTTTTATGTGAGCATTAATTATCTTATTAATACCAGAAGCACCAACTTTACTATATTGATTTTCTTTTTCATATATAGGCTTAACAATATTGGGATATTTTTCAGCGTACTCACGTATTATATCAGCAGACCCATCAGAAGAACAATCATCATGTACAATTACTTCAAAGCGAAAATTTGTTTTCTGGTTTATAATACCATCCAAACATTGACGTAAATACGGTGCTTGATTATAGACTAGAGTTTTTACCGTAACTAATATTGTAGAATTATCTATTTGACACATTTTCTTATTCTATTTTTTAATAATTTTCACTAATTCACTTAACTCTTCATGGGCTAACAAATATGTCCCAACAATATATATAAACATTCCAAGTGGTATCCCTATTATTAATTTAGTAAAATCACTTGTAAAAAATGGGATTGTTATATAAACAACAATGCCCATAATTAATGATACAATTAAAATAGGAAAAACATCCTTCATCTGTTTCAAATATCCAATATTAATTAGTTTTCCAGTATAATATGTGTTAATAAATAATGATATTAAAGAAGAAGCAACCATACCAATACACATGGCAGTAATACCAAGTGGAATGGTGATACACATAATGCACACTCCTACTATTTTCTTAATAATTTCAAGACGTAAAAACAAATCCGATCTTCCCTTTACTTGTAGTAAATTTAAATTTATGGCATGGATAGGATACCACATCAACGCAAAACAGATAATCTGCAAATAAAGGGAACAACCTTCCCATTTGGGAGTAAGAATGAGCCTAATCATTGGAAAAGCCACTGCAGCTAATCCCATCATAAGTGGGAAAATTATGAAAGCAGATAACTTTAAAAGTCGACGATAATTCGCCTGTAAGCGAGGAATATCATCTTGAATAGTACTTAATACAGGAAACGTTACACGTTGAAGAATACTTGTAATATTAGAGGATGGTAATTGTGCAAAGCTCAATGCGCGAGAATAATTACCTAACTGCGCTGGAGTATAAAACTTTCCTATAACAATTGGGTAGATATTGTTGTAAATTGTATCCAATAAGCCCGATGCAAGAAGTTTAGACCCATAACCAAACAAGTAATTAAAAGAAGATTTTGAGAAGCCAGTTGTGGGACGCCATTTAGACATCAGCCACAACAAAGCCATCCTTGCTGAAGTCATAACAACCCCTTGCCATACTAAAGCCCATACACCATATCCCTGATAAGCCAAAATAACGCCAACAATACCAGATATAATGGTCGCAGATAATGTTACCTTTGCTTGAGACTTAAAGTCTATTTTTATTGTGAAAAGAGCTTGTTGAACTACGCATAAAGAATTAAGAACCACACCCAATCCAGTAATACGAATTATGGGAGAAAGAATTGGTTGATTATAAAAACTGGCAACCAATGGTGCAATCAAAAAGAGCACTATGTAGGCTATAATCCCAACGCCAATATTAAAATAGAAACAAGTTGATAAATCTTCTTCCCTTCTATCCGTTTTACGAACTAAAGCATTAGAAAATCCGCTATCAACAAAACTTTGAGCAACTGCAAAAAATATGGTTATCATAGCAATGATACCAAAATCACTTGGGTCAAGCATACGTGCAAGAATAACAGAAAAAAGAAAGCTCATTCCCTGATTAGAGAACCGTTCTACACTGCTCCAAAATAATCCTTTAGTTGTTTTTTGCTTTAATGATTCTGTTGACATTCTATCTATATATGAGTATTAACATAATATCATATTCATATCCTCTCAACATGTTCTAAGAACTATGCATATAATAAACTTATCTACAATATCTTAAGAATAGTATCCTTAAAATATTAATATAAGTATTACATTTATAATAATCTTAGCTGCCTAAATAGCTGTATCTATGAAATATATTCGTCTCTGTGTCCCCAAATTTTTGCGAACGGCTCAGTTTCAAGATAATATTTATAATCAGCTATCCACTTTTTAAAATCCCAAGTTGGTTTGTAACCAAGGTTTGTTTTGGATTTCTCAATACTTAGAACAAATTGTGGTGAAGATGGTTTTTCTGGACAATAAATAATCTCAGACTTCTTGTCATAGGCAAAAGTATCGGCTATAAGGTGAATCTGATCTTCAATAGATATAGGTTTACCACATCCAACATTATATATTCCATACATTTTGTCAGTCTTCAGACAACAATCCACAAGATGAACAAAATCTTTTATATAAACCATTTCCTTCATTGACTTAGGATTACCCCATATCTCAAGTGTCTCACCCTTTATTGCACGTTCGATAATATAGCGATAACCTAACCATTTCTGTTGTCCATCTACATAATAATAAGGATTCGTGTAATATCCATAGATTGTTGGTAATCGAAGAATATAATAGGCCATCCCATATTTTGCATTATAATGCTCTATTAAATCCACGGATGCATTCTTTGCAATAGAATATACAGAATGATCTGTATTCAAAGGGAATTTCATCTCAGTATCATCACTTATAGGTTCTGTAGACCCAAATTTGTAACCAATATCAGCTATCGACTGAGAAAAGATAATTTCATTACAGCCAATACTTCTCATATATTCAAGGACATTTAAAGTTCCCGTAATAATAGAGTCTATATATTCATATGGATCATAGCCTTTCATATGTGCAGGCATTGCTCCTGCCAAATGAATGACAGAGTCTATATCAGCTGGAAGTTTATCAAACTCTGACTTATTTCTGATATCTACGGAATAATAAGGAATATTATAACTCTGAAAGAAGCCATTATCAGTCTTTCTGCGCCCTACAGCAATTATATTATACCCTTGCTCTTTTAACAACGTACAAGTATACACTCCAATAGAGCCTGTTGCTCCAAAAACCATTATATTCTTCATCCTTTAACATTTAAATGTAACCAATTATCTTGCTGCGCTAAACACCATTTCATTTCCTCATTAGTATTAAATCTTAAAACCAATGTTCCTATTGTTGTATTAGCTCCAGTGAAACCTTGCACTTTATCTCCTGCTTTTACCCAGATATCTTTCTCTATAAGGAAACGTTCTTCTACCATTTTATCTATCTCTATACTCTGAAAAACACCGTCTCTCTCAGAATGTAAGATGATTTCTGCCCAATATCCATCATAAGCTGGCTGATGGATTTCGTCTATAGATTCACCAACTGCAGCACGGACACAATTATCTATGAGGTCTTGACCTGAGATATATTTCATCATCTCAGATAGTCTGTTGCCTCCACCTCGAGGAGCAAGCTCCATTATATATGGCTTTCCATTCTTACATAGACGTGTCTCAATATTATAAACCCCTGTTTTAACATTAAGCAATGACATCAAGCGCTGCAATTCACTCATCAATTCTTCTTGTGCCCATTGCGGCATTGTTGAAGGCCACGAGAAAGCTGCAGGGGTATAAGGATTGATTGCTTGAGGATCAAAATGTTGATCATTAAACGAACAGAAAACAAGTTTTCCATCAACAGTAAAACTATCACAATCAGAAGAATTACCTTCTTTCTCTAAGAAATCTTCTATAATGAAATCCCCATTATGACTTTCACTCAGAGCATAATCAATAGCTGAGGAGAGTTGTGATAATTCATCGACACGTGTAACCCCTTTGCTTCCTGCTGAATCAACTGGCTTGACAATAACAGGCCAGTTATAATATGCCGTATCAGCAAGAGCTTCTTCTTTTAAAGAATAACCCTTTGCGTTGGGTACATTGAAATCATTATCTTTTAAGAACTGACGGAATCGTGACTTATCCTGTAAAATACAAGCAGATTCATAAGAACATTGAAAACTAAGTCCCATCTTTTCAGCTACATACGCAGCTGTTACTACACCAGGGTCTACGCCAAAAGATAAAATTCCATTTATATTAAGTTCCTGTGCTAATTGCAACACCGCATCTTTGTCAAGAATGCTAACATTATGAAACTCGTCTGAGTATTGATGAGCAATATTTTCAGGAACATAATCCACCGTAATGACATAATAACCATGACGATGTGCAGCTTCTATAACAGGTAGGAGATAACGAATACCTCCTAAAAGCATCAGTTTTTTCATCTTAACGTATTATACAGTCAATAATTCTATTAATTTCTTCTTCTCTCAGTACATGATGCATAGGCAGACATATCACTGTGTCAGCCATCATGTGCGCATTAGGCAGATTCTCTGGACGAGAACTCTCCAAACCACGATAAGTAGAAAATTCACTGATGAGTGGGTAGAAGTAACGACGCCCCCATACACCTTGATCCTTCATCTTTATATAAAGTTCATCACGCGTCATACCATACTTCTTAGCATCTACAAAGATTGGGAAGTAACTATAGTTATGGCGAACACCAGGCATATCATCCCAAAACGAAATACCATCAACATTCCGTAAAGCATCACGATAAGCTACAGCCACCTTCTGTCTCGCAGCAATAGCAGCATCAACTTGCTTTAGATTTAATAAACCGTAAGCTGAACGAATTTCATCCATCTTACTATTAATACCAGGTCCAACGACCTCCACTTCATTGGCAAAACCAAAGTTCTTCAAATAATCTATGCGCTGCTTGGTCTTTTCATCATGCATCACCATTGCACCACCTTCTATTGTATTAAACACCTTTGTAGCGTGAAAACTCAGCGTACTCATGTCACCAGCATTCAATAGACTTTCCCCATTTACTTCAACACCAAAGGCGTGTGCAGCATCATATATCACTTTCAAACCATATTTATCTGCTATAGCCTGAATAGCTTCTGTATCACATGGTTTACCATACACATGAACAGGAAGGATAGCTGTTGTACGTGGTGTAATTGCAGCCTCTATCTTTTCAGGATCTATATTGCCAGTAGCAGGATCAATATCGACAAAGACAGGCTTAATACCATTCCACCATAGGGCATGAGTTGTTGCAACAAAGCTATAAGGTGTCGTTATAACTTCACCTGTTATACGCAAAGCCTGGAGAGCAGTTAGCAACGGTAAAGTTCCATTTGTGAACAAGCTAACGTATGGAACTTTCAGGTATTCAGCTAAAGCAGCTTCTAATTTCTGATGAAACTGTCCATTATTTGTTATCCACTTACTCTCCCAGATTTCTTTAAGAGATTCTGTAAACTCATCAAGATTTGGTAACAATGGTGATGTTACTGTTATGATATCTTTATTCATACTTCTTCAATCTATTATGACAGGTGATATATAATTTACTGGTTTGAATATACTTAACGACTAAATCAAGATATAATCGTTCTAAGAAACGTTGTCGACAAAAATCTATAATCGCACATGCTATAAAAACAATAATAGGAACACATAAAGCATGTACATATATCATACTACTATGAAAAAATCCTACATTATCACAGGTATCCTTCCATAACCATTGTCTCATAGCATCAGAATTAGCATGAATTAGTAATACGCCAAAAGTACATGAAGCTATCGTATTAATCCATTTACTCTGTCGAATATGAATATTCTTAATGAACATAAAAGTAGAAATGCTAACAAGAAATGCCAACAATTTATTAGAGTCACTCACAAAAAACATGACCAAACTCCAATCCAACCTCACACCTGAACTGATACCCCAAGAAAGCATCATAAGCACGCTTAAAACGGAGATTATAATTAAGACGAGAGACGCCCCCCCCCAGAACATTTTATCCTCACTACGCCAAATTCCATAAAGTCTAATGTATGAAGCAACAACATATAAAATACAAAACCATGTGATATAATTTAATGTTACACTTATCCATGGAACTGTACCTAACATGGTATATATCCCTAAACAGAGAATTACAAGTAGAAGATGCTGACTTTTAGAGAGGTTATTTAATAAAATATTAAGAAAAGGAATAAACAAATAGAAAAGGAGGAAACAACTGGTAAAACCAGTATTCACACTTGGTATTGGATTAACAATCTGAATTAAACTACTAACTGACAAAGATATGTGTCCTGTATATAAAAATATACAACCGAATAATATATTGTATAATTCAATTTGCAATAAAAGTTTAACAAACTTACGAAGTGATATGCTTGATTTACACATGAAATAGCCAGTTATCAATACAAAACAATTAATTCCTGCCTTACCCCACATCCCAAACAAATATAAAAAGACACTCTCTGGTGCTAAAGGGGTTTTAAACATCTCATCCAATAAACCAGAATTAACGACATAGTGATGCATTACTATCAATAACATCACAATGATACGATATAATTCTATATTAGAATTTCTCTCTTTCTTTTCTATCATACGATATGAATTGTATAATTATAAAGCAATATTAAAGATTTAATATTATATCCTTAAAGGTATTATCGAAGCTCTCGGACATATTGTCCGAAGCCTCCGGACAACATGTCCGGAGTAGCCGGAACGATTGTCCGGGGATGCCGGAAAGACTGCCCGAAGCTGCTGGACAAAACTATAAGAGTATTTTTATCAGGCTTAAATGAATAGAACCTTAAATTAAGACAGAGTCAATACCTACTCATAAAAGACTATTGACTTGAATGTCCGTTCGTATTTAGGCTCGTTATAGCCATACTCCATAAATAACGCTTTCACATCGTCTGCCATCGACTGCGTATAAAGGTAACCTCTTTCGGCATTCCCATAACGATAGAAATTACTTCGTCCACGGAAATATGAATAGATTTCATTACGGAGAGAGGGTAAATCCTTGCGTCTTACCTCGTCAAAGAAATGAGTGAAACCTGCATAACAAGTGACGAGTTTCTTCGCATGAAACATTCTGCAACGACCATCAACAAGGTTTTCGGGTATAAGTGCCGAGGGAAAGATTGCATCTCCCCATGTATTGGAAGCTGGTTGTAACTTGAAATATAAATGGTGAAGACAATCTTCTCTCACTGCACAATTCTCAAGAAAGCAAGCTTCATAACGCTTTGGGAAAGTTTCTAAGCTCAGCAATTCGTTTGTTTCCATTGGCTAATTACGATATTAAGATGCTCTTAGATTGATAGGGAAAAAGAAACGAGAGGGAAGAGGTAAGAATACGGAAAGTAACCGATTGAGACAAGCCACTATTAATCGTTAACCCATAGTTTCATCAGCTTTTATTATGCTACTGGTGATGATAGGAGTTATATCATCTCCTCCCTACAAACAATGAATAGCTTGCAGGCTGACAACTATCACGGCTCCTCCACATAAGAACGAAAGCGCAAGAATAATAGACGTGGTACAGTAATAATCGTTAGCTTAAACAATAACCTGTGCTGGTCAATTCAGTAGATGGATTTCGCTCGCAGAATCACTTTTGTTAATAGTTCTAATTCCCTTTTATTATCAGTGCAAATTTATATAAAATCTTCGAAAAGAGAAAGAATATCAGTGGAATAATCTTATTAGCAAGTGAAAATTATGGGAAGTACGAATGATATTCCCTGTTTAAGATAGAATAAAGCACACACAAATCAGCTATTTAGAGAAAAATAACTAACTTTGCATCCAAACCATTTACCCTAAGGAATGAAAAGGATTCTATTGATTACAGCCATTTTGTTTATGGCATTAACGAACGGGCAGGCACAAGTGCTGAACAAAGATAACACGAAGCAGATTGGGCAGGCAGTTAAGGAGGGCATCAAGGATGTAAAAGATGCTATCGTGCAAGATACTAAGCCAACTGGCGAGCATGAACAATGGGACATCTATGCTGCACCTAAGCTTGGTCTGAATCTATCTAACCTACCAGGCATTGACGGAAAGGTCAAGTTAGGGCTTGTTGGGGGAGCTTATGT
>FLSB01003274.1_pt1 | contig 16607 bp, 14 predicted proteins | sample 1550551 | NCBI WGS metagenome assembly FLSB01 (sample SAMEA4031774, study PRJEB14383) | metagenome | biome: human; feature: oral; material: saliva | place: Philippines | collected 2014 | reverse complement strand
GGACGGAAGTGCTTGGTATTATTTGAAAGCAGATGGTAAGATGGCACAAAATGAGACGATTGGTGGTTATCGTTTAGATTATTCTGGTAAGTGGATTTCTTAAAATTCATTACAATATTGTATAGAAAAGTCAGTGAAAGCTGGCTTTTTTTCTTTTGGAAAGGAGAGAGATGATTTTATATTATAAGAGGCCTCGGGCGCCAACATTTGAGATTTTATACAGATTAATAGTTTAGATAAGGAGATAGAATGCACAAAGTAAGAGAAACAAAAACATATGGATCTATTCGGAAATCAAAAATTTATGGAACTTGTGGAGCGATACTAGGTTTAGCAGCTTTAAGTATGATAAGCCCAGTTATGGCAGATGAACGAACTGAAAATCCAGCTACAAATGCGCCTTATGCTCAGACGAGTCCAAGCAGTGTTTCTACTGAAAATCAAGGAAAGAGTGAAGAAAAAATAGGAAGTATAAAAATTTCTTTTTCTCATTCCAGTTTAGATGAAACTATTCGAAAGGCACAAGAAGCTGGATTGAAGGTGGAATTTGATTCTGTAGTAGATAAAGGAACTGCAAGTACAGCCTCTGAGTTGGAAAAAAAGCAAAAGGAAGTCGAAAGTGATTATCGCACACAAGCAGATAGTATTGAGAAAGCTACTGAAAAATATCGTGAAGATCAAAGACAAAATCAAACGAACCGAAAGAAAATCCAAGATGAAAATACTGCGAAGAAGGAACAATATCAAAAGGATTTAGCTTCTTATCAGGATGAAGTGAATCGAATTAATCAGAAGAATGCTGCTATTCGTGCAGAGAATGAAAAAAATCAACGAGAGATTCAGGCAGAAACAGATCGTATTAATCAAGAGAATGCAGAAATCCGAAAACGAAATGAAACTAAGAGAGTAGCTTATGCAAGCTCTTTGACAGACTATACAAAGAAACTAGAAACTATTAAAGCTGAGAGAGATGCAATTCAAACAAGCAAGCCTTTATATGGTTCTGATACAGGTTTCAAAGTCTATGGGGGCTTTAATTCAGCTGGTCGTGGTAGCTTGGACTATTACAATGATTTTACAGTAGTAGCAGATGATAATCTACCCGTAGAGAGTATGAGTGGTTCTTTAGGTTATCATGAAGATACCTATGTAACAGGGGGGACAGGAACCCAGGTTGCTAAATATTGGGCTGATAAGAGGTTTGATGTAATAGAAAATCCTACTGTGGGAGATGTATTTTATATTCACAATATTGGAACGTTGACAGATGGTAGAAAGCTCATGGCAAAAGTCACGGTTTCGGATTTAGGAGACTACCAAGGGGAAGTACACAACGGTGTTCCTGTAACAGACTCTGATATCTATCTTAGAAGAGGAGATGGTAGTAGTCTATATTTTAGTTATAACAATCATACTCGTCTGGAAATGATTTTTGATTTTTATATTGAAAGTACTACGACACCAGTCTCTCTTTTAATTGGAACAGTTATAACAGATGTAGATTGGGGACAAGGCTCAAATCTAAGTTATGGGTCGTCTGGTCGTGGAATGGTTATTAATCCAAATGGTTCAGGTTTGGATTTTGATGGTCGCGTCATGAAAGGAGTAGAAGATGCAGTTGCTTATTCAGATATTCCAAGAGGCTCTTTTGCTTCCGTAGGATACGGTTCTAGTTTGACCTATTTACATACTTCTTCACCAGGATCAACAGCAGGAAGAACTCCACAAGAATGGGATTATGTAAATGCGAATGGAAATAATCAGAGTGTTGTTTTCACTATTCTGGGAGAAGGAACAGAGTTGAAAAAGATACCTTTTTTAACGAAACCATTTGAACCAACCTATGAGAAGGAAATTACTCCACCAAGTTCTCCAACTGGAAAAACTGAAGAGGTACTCCCACCCAAACCTGAGGAGCCAAAGGAAAAAGAGATTCCCTCTTTAATGTCTCCTCCAACAGTAAGGGTCAGATATGCACGCTTACAGGCAATGCCTGGCTTAGAAAAGTTTGTAAAAAATTCTTCTGGGGAATCTATTGATAAAAGCTATGTACCTAAACTTTCAACAGTACAGTGGGAATTAACAACTAAGCCACTTCCAGCTAATCGTGAAGCTATTACCGACTTTGAAATTGTGGATGCCTTGCCTTCAGGTTTTGTGTTAGATGTTGAAGCTTCCAAAAAAGTTAGTTCAGATTTTGAATTAACTTATGACGAATCGAACCATGTTGTTCGGGTGAAAGGCTTAGAAAGTTTGAAATCTAAGCTTAATCAAGATTTAAGTAAGGAAGTACAAGTACCAGCTCCAATTTTAGTAGGAAAAGTAACGAATGATGGTGCAACCTACAAGAATAACTTCCAATTAAAAATTAACAATAAGTACGAAAGTTATTCAAACATTGTTCAGGTTTCAACACCTGGTAAACCGAATGATCCTGACAATCCGAATAATAATTTAATTCAACCTCTTAAACATAATTACAATAAGGATAAAGTTATCATTGATGGTAAACCAGTTCTAGCTGGTTCGACAAATTACTACCATATTACCTTGGATTATGATCAATATAAGGGGATGAAGGCAGATTCATCTACTATTTTAAAAGGATTCGGAGCAATTGATGATTACCCAGAAGAAGCTGTTACGATTAATAAATCGGATATTCGTTATATTGACAGCGAAGGACAAGAAGTTGCGGGTATCTCAGTGTATCAGTATGATTCTATAGATGCCGTTGATAATGATAAGGTAAAAGCTTTTCTTGCTAGTTCTGAAATTAAGCCCAAAGGTGCTTTTCAAGTATTTTTAGTGGATGATCCAGAAGCCTATTTTAACCAGTATATTAAATCAGGAAAATCGGTTACAATTATTGATCCAATGGTGACAAAGGAAGACCTACGAAATACAGGTAAATCATTTGAAAATACGGCTTACCAAGTTGATTTCGGGAACGGATATCAAACTGATACAGTTGTAAACAGCGTTCCCAACGTGAAACCAACCAAGAAGAATTTGAATAAAGCAGGCGTGAACATCGATGGGAAACAGGTCTTGGCAGGCTCTGTCAACTACTACAAGGTGACGGCAGATTATAGCCAATACAAGGGCATTGAAGCAGATAAAGATCGTATTGGTAAAGGATTCTATATCGTTGATGATTACCCAGAAGAAGCTGTTACGATCAATCAAGATGGTGTTCAAGTAACAGATTCTAAAGGGCAAGTAGTCAAAGGTTTGAAAATGGCTCTTTATGAGAGTCTGGATAAGGCACCATCAAGCGTACAAGAAGCCTTGAAGTCCAGCAATTTCACTCCTAAAGGAGCGATTCAAGTATTCGAGGCAGAGAATCCAGAGGAGTTCTACAAGACATACGTGCAAACTGGAGAAGTTCTGACCATTACCAACCCAATGACTGTTAAGAAGGAATTGGGTCAAACAGGTGGTAAGTATGAGAATACAGCATATCAAATTGATTTTGGTATGGCTTATGTAACTGAAACTGTAGTCAATAATGTTCCGAAGATTGAACCTAAGAAAGACGTGGTGATTGACCATTTAAGTAAAGAAAGTTTAGATGGGAAAGAGCTTAAGTTGAATCAAACATTTAATTATAAATTAGTTGGTTCCCTGATACCAAAGAATCGTTCGGAACAGTTGTTTGAGTATAAGTTCAGCGATGATTATGATGAAACACATGATGAGTATCAAGGTATTTATCAAGTGTTTGCGACTGTAGATTTTGAAACAAGTGATGGCCAAAAATTTAAAGCTGGTGATGAATTAACTAAGTATACTAGTCAGGTAGTAGATAAAGACAAAGGAAAAGTAGATATTAGCTTTGATAATACTTTCTTGAAGTCGATTTTAGAAACATCAGCATTTCAAGCAGAAGTATACCTACAAATGACACGTATTCAATCAGGAACAGTAGAAAATACATATCGTCATACGGTTAATGGTGTGGAAGTTGTATCTAATACGGTTGTGACTCATACTCCAGAAGAAGTAAAACCAGAACAACCAAAGAAAGAAGAACCGAAACACGAGGAACCAAAAGAAGAAGTTTCAAAAGTGGAATTACCTAATACTGGTATGAGTAGTTCCAACAATTTAGCTCTTCTTGGAATGGCTATGGGAACAATCGCTTTAGCTTTATCTATGCGAAAGAAAAAAGAATAGGTTAAAAATTTATGAAAAAATGGAAAAAGCGTTTTAGTGTAATCTTAGGACTGGCAGTTCTAGGATTTCCGAATTTAGTTGAAGTTGTTACACCGTTTGTAGAAACCACAAAGGTTTATGCACAGGAGAAAGAGGATGGCTATAGTAACAGTTTAAAGTTTTCGGGTACAACAACAACTAGTAAATCACAAGTAACTTATCATGATCCGATGGACTTGATTTAAATTATTGATTTATCAGGGTCTTTGTCTGATTCTGAATTTGAAAGAGCTAATGGTGTTGCTGGTGGTCGTAAACAACAAATTAATGACATGATTTATGTTATTGAGAATAAATTGACCGATGAAGATCATGTGATGTTAGCTTTTTATGGTACAAATACTGAAGATTCATATAAAATTGGTGATAGAGAAGGTTCTGATATAACACGTCTATTGACAAAAAAAGAAGCTATCGATTTATTAAAAGAGTTAAATTCGAACGAAGAAGTACATAGTATGTCATTGTCAAGCTCTTTAATTAGTTCATATGTTTCACCGTTGCTAGAATCAAAGAAATATTCTGTTTCAAAGAATTTTCCAATAGGAACAGGTTTTGAAGATGTATATAAAGCTCAACCGAATAGAAATAAACAAGTTTCAGTCTTACAGTTTACAGATGATTGGACAGTTAGTTCAGGTGCTAATGAGAACATTGATACTAGTTTTGCTAATTGGGCGAAATCGAATGCTAAAACTTTCATGACAGTTATTGATAGTGTCAATGGTCGTAATACTTTATCTGTAAGCCAACTTGAGAAAGCAGGACACCCTAATATTAAAGTTTTCACTAAGTTAGACGCACCTAATCGTCAAGAGGATATTGCTAAATTATTTGAGTCAACAGCGCTAGTAGTTGTTAATAAAACTATTAAACAAAAAGGAACGGTCTCTATTAGTCCTGAAGCAGACTTGACATTAACATCAGCAGAACTAGTTTCTCCTAATGGTCAAAAAACTCCTCTAACTATTACTAATAATACCGTTTCTTGGTCAGGTGATTTGGATAATGGTTCTTATACTGTTAATTATACCTTTACTGGTACACCGTCTGTGGAACGCAGTATTCGCAGTTCTGTAACAGTAGATGGTAAAAAAGTAGATGAAAAAATTAATACTCTCAGACCTGAAAAAATTGCTTTTGAAACCAAATATGAAGAGGATCCATCGCTGGCTGCTGGTCAAGAGAAAGAAAAGCAAGCTGGTAGTGAAGGTTCACAATTGGTTTCTCTAAAAGATGGTAAAGTTATTTCAACTACTATTACAAAACCTAAAGTTGATCGCATTGTTCTTAGAGGAACTAAAGGATCAGACGTTGAGGTGAAAACAGAAGACATTCCTTTTAACACAACTTATACAGAGGATCCTGAGTTAGAAATTGGACAGACCAAAGTTGTAACTGAAGGTGCTGTAGGTCAAAAAGAAATAACAAAGACTTATGTTACTCAATCAGGCAAACGTGTAGGGGATCCAGCTGTCACAGAGAAAATCCTTAAAAAAGCCGTTGATAAAGTAATTGCAAAAGGAACAAAGGGGCAAGATGTAGATGTTGCAGAGTCTGATATAGCTTTTAAGACTGTTTATACAGAGGATCCTGAATTAGAGTTTGGACAAGAAAAAATTGTAACTGAAGGTGTTGTAGGGGTTAAAAGAACTACTAAAACCTATGTAACTCAAAAAGGAGTTCGAACGAAAGATGAACCATCTATAAAAGAGGAAGTCCTCAAAGAAGCTGTTGATAAAGTAGTAGCTAGAGGAAGCAAATCAGCTGTTGCGACTAAGGAACTAGATTATAAAACAAAATATGTTGAGGATAAAGACTCAGAAGCAGGTAAAAAGACAGTTGTTACAAAAGGTAGCAAAGGTCATGAAACAACCACGATTACCTATAGTTTTAATTCTGAAACAGGAGAAGTAACCGCAAATGAACCAAAGGTTGAAAAAACTGAACCGGTAGACGAAGTTATTTCAGTAGGGACTAAGCCCAAAGTTGAAATTAGGGAAACAGAATTTAAAACTGAAAAACGAGAAAATAAAGATTTAAAGAAAGGTGAAGAAAAAATTATTCAAGCTGGTGTTAAAGGTAGAGAAACAATTACGACAACTTATTATCTTGACCCAGAAACAGGAGATGTAAAAGAAAACAAACCGAGTCTTGAAAAAGTAGATCCTGTAAATGAAATTATCGAAGTAGGAACCCAAGCTGAAAAAGTATTACCTAATACGGGAACTAGTTTATCCAATTTCTTGACTTTGACAGGAATCATTGGAATAGCATTAGGAATCTCAGTAATAACCTATAGGAAATTAAAGAAAAAGTAGTAAAATATAATGTAAAAACAATATAAAAACATTGTTAAGGTTGTCGATTTATGCTATAATAACGGTAAATCGTGGAGGAATAGAGTTATGAAATTAGGGAGTGATTTTTCCTGGTTATGGGTAGCTATCATTAGGATTTTTACAGCTCCCTTTTATATCGTTCTTTGGTGTATTAATGTTGTGAAATCCACTATTGGTATGTTTATTCTGTGGGTTATAGCTAAAATATGCATAACAATCGTATTGATTGGCGGAATGGCAATTATTCACCATCTATTCAATTTTCCAAGCGAAAACATAATTGATAGTATTTTTGGATGGTATACACCGCATATATTAGGAATGCCCCATAATTCACTTATTACTGCAGGTCAAGTAGTTGATGCACCAAAAGAAGGAGGGTTATTTTTCCCACATCCGAATATTGAAGTTCCAGTTATTATTGGTCTCAGTATTCTAGTAGCTACTGTTCGGACGATTTATCGTGAAGAATTTGATGAATTATAAAAATAGTATTGTGTTTGGCACTGTAGAAATCTCTGCAGTGCCTTTTGTTATAAAAAAAGAAATTAAAAGAGGTAAAACAAATGGAAATTCTTACAAAACTTTTTGCTGGTCTAGGCGGTGTTGGAACAATTACAGGTCTTGTTTGGATCTGGAATGGTTCATATGACTTTATCCAAGGAAGAAAGAATAATGATAAGCAAAGACGAGATGAGGGTTCTGATTCTATGACTCATGGTGCATTTCTGGCCCTATCTTCTGCGGGAATTTCAGCCGCAATTATTGCAGCACTAAATCTGATAAAATTTTAGGAGTAGCCTATGAATTTAGATATTAGAGAACTAACTAGTTCTCTTTCCAGTTACAGCTCTGCGACAAACCAAGCTGTAAATATGATGGCTGATGCAGTCAGACCTATTGGGTATATCCTTTTAGGTCTTTTTTTCTGGTTTGAAATGGAATCGTGGTCACAAATGGTCAAGTCCAGAGGGGGAGCGTTAACACAGAAGATTTGGTTAGAGGCTTTAATGAAATATTTATTTGCCTTAATCATGATCTCTGCCTCATCTCAAATTTGTGATGCCATTCTGGAATTACTTAATATTATTGTAAAGGTAATTGCACATGTAACACCTACTGTTAAAGCAACTATTGATTCTAATATTTCTGGTGGGAAAGGAATATTTGAAAAAACTATCATTACTTTAGTAGGGAAAGCTGTAAGTGGAGTAGCTAACATTATTTTAGGGATTATTGTTTTCTTACGTTACTTGGATTTATATATGCTTAAAGCCATAGCTCCATTGTTAGCAGCGTTCTTTATGATGGATTCGTTGCGATCTGTTACGATTAACTTCCTGAAATACTTTGCGGCCTCTGCCCTTATTGGTGTCATCCTAATTATTGTTTCTGTTGTATACGATTCGATTGTGGCAACAGATATTCTAAAGGTTACGACTGGTTCCAGTGATTCTTGGGGGACGGCCTTTGCTTCAATTGCCAAAGGAGTAATCTATATCTTTGTCATGGTTGGATCTAGTCGAAAAGCCAAGCAACTTATAGGAGTTTAATCTATGTGTAGAAAAATTAGAATTAATCGATGTTACCTATGTTTAGAGAATCGTGTGGATGTTTTCTATAGAAAAAGGTGACTATCAATGGAAACGTTAAAAGAGATAGGAAATAAACAATTTAATGATTTACAAAAGCAACATGGGACAAGAGAGTTGAAGGATAAAATAACTTCTCTTGAACAAGAAATAACACGTCTTTCTTGGTTTGCCTATGAACATGAATTATTATCGGAGCCTTTATTGGAGTGGATATTGGATGGTAAAGTTAAGATATCTGAGATTCCTCGTGCTGTTCGGATGAGTAGTTACGGTGATGAACTATATGTTTATGCTTGGCGCTACGCAGAAGCTAAGCAAGATGCTTTTTATGGCATGAGAATTCTTACCCTTCTTCAGGAAGATATAGGGCACTGTGCTATAGCCGATAGTATCAGTCAAACAGAGTATGTTTACCGTTTGGAACAGTGGATTAAATATATGGCTCGTGGTAAAATGGTCTTCAAAGGAGATGAAAACTTTGAACGCTATTTTCAGGAACAAAAAGCGGCTAACAGAAGCCTATTCGACACTGAAGGGGGATGAGAATGAAATCAAATTGTTAAAGAAACAGTTAAGCATTCTTAATAGAGATTTGCCAAGAATTGAAGAATCGAATTATAGTGAAAGAATGATTCTTTTTAGTAAGACTATTCAGAATAGACGTATTATTATCACGGTGCGCTATAACCTAAATTATAAAAAACAGGTTGAGATGCTTTATTTTAGCTTGGATGATGGTCAAGGAAAGACTAAATACGCTCATCAGTTACAACTTCAAGCCCTCTATGGTAATCGTGATGGATTATTTAAACAATTGGTAATAAGGGATTTTCTTATAAGAGATCCTAATAGAGGATATGGCAGTCTACTATTAAGGGAATCTCTTCTTCATATTTAGTCAATTATTTGGAGTAAAGACTAAAATTGTTGGAAAGTTGTCTTTTGTAGACGAAGTAGACAAGGTAAATCATCAACGTCGAGATCATTTGTACCAAAAATTTGGTTTTTCTATCACAGGTGGAAGAATTTCGCTTGATGAGATTCCTGTAGCTATGCTTGTAAAGGAACGTGATAAATAAATGACATAACACTAACAGTTCTAAATGGACTGTTTTTTTTGATGGGAAGGAAACTAATTGAAAAAAATTGGATCAGAATTTTTAAGAGAATTTGAAACAGAGGACAGACCGATTTTATTTGGATTAACAGGTAGAATGATTGTTCTCTATGTATGTTTGATAATAGCTGTCTCAGGGACAATTGCTATTTATTTCTTTGGTTTACCTGATTGGTACATTTATCTTTGGGATGCTCTATTTGTCGTTCCTGGAGGAATGTATAGTATGGGAATGACCAAGCGAATGCGGATTAAAGAAAAAATCAATTTCTTTTTCCGAATCCAACAAAGAACCTATGAGACAGAATTTGGAAAGGTAGGAATGTATACGAAAGATGAGTTTATTCAAAAGCAAAAGAGAAAAACTAGAAAACGCAGAAAAGAAAAGAATTGAGCGCTTGCGTCGTCAGATGAAACCTACGACGCAAAATACGATCAATTACACACATCTACACGAAGATGGATTGATGCACATTGCTCGTGAGAAGTATTCTCGTAGCTTTATGCTGGGAGATGCTTCTTACTCGACAGCTCAACAAGATGAAAAAGAGAGTATCATCGATACAACGATGGATGCTCTTAATTCACTGGATGAGGGCAGTAACTATCAGCTCTTAGTCATTAACCGTCGAGTATCGGATAACTCCTTACAGAATATCTTGTTTGAAGAAACAAACGATGGCTACGATGACTATCGTGAAGAGCTAAATGAGATGATCAAGGAGAGATTTACGACACACGCTAACAACTTCGAGGTACATAAGTATGTGACCATTTCAACGAATGCGGATGACCGAAAACAGGCTCAGTTGATCCTACAAGATATAGGAGTTTCCCTAGGAACTCAATTTCAGGAATCTGATATTACATTCAGGGATATGAATGGTTTGGATCGTCTAAAAGTCTTTTCTGAGCTACTACGAGGTAATCCATATGTCAATTTTGATTATAAAGAAATTGCTTTGACAGGTTTATCCACTAAATCATTTATTGCCCCAAACAGGATTGAATTTCAAGAAAAACGCATGATTATAGATGATAGTTGGGTCAAGGTACTTTATGCCCACCGCTATCCTAACTGGATGTCTGATCGTCTCATTCGTGATTTAACAACACTAGGATTTGAACTAGCCATTACTATCCATGCAGAACCTTATGAGAATGTTGAAATCTTAGAAAAGATTAACGATGCAGAAATGGATGCTGAAATTGGGAAGTTACGTTCGAAACGTAAGGCGGCTCAATCTGGTATCTTTGATGATGCGGTTGTGGCTGGTCGTGACCAAGAAATCTCAGAAGCTACCAAGAAGTGGCGAGACGAGATTACTGAGTACGACCAGAAAATCTTCTCTGGTTTGATTGCAGTGTATTTTAAGGCAGAGAGCCAAGAGGAATTACAACGTAATGAACAAAAGATTAAGCGTGCTGGCCGTAAATTAGGGGTAGAGTTTGAAGATCTTTATTATTATCAAGAAGAGGCTTTGAATACGATTCTACCTATTGGAGAGTGCTTCTTGAATGTGAAGAAGAATTTCATGAGAAAGATGACAACAGCTAATATTGCTACGCAAGTTCCATTTACTAACGTGGATTTGAAGTCTGAAAGCTCACTTGCTCGCTATTATGGCCAAAATCAATTATCAAACAATATCATTACACTAGATCGAAAACGTGATTTGAACACGGGTTCAGGTGTTGTACTCGGTTCCTCTGGATCTGGTAAGTCTACTACGATCAAGGGTGGAGAGGTTATTCCAACTTTGCTGAAATACCCAGAAGACCGAGTGATCATCGTGGATCCCGAAGATGAATATTCTGATATTGGCCGTGCTTTCGGTGCTCAGATGGTGGATATTTCGATTGGTTCTAAAACACATATCAATCTTTTGGATCTACCAGACCTGGAACGTTTGGATGATGAGGATGACGATCCAATAGGGGATAAAGCAAACTTGTTAATGGGATTGTTTGAATCGATTCTGTCAGAGGTGACAGATGCACAGATTGGGATTATTGACCGTGTAACAGGAATGACTTACGAGCGTTATTTAACAGACCATTATACTCCAACATTAAAAGAGTGGCACCAGATATTGAAGGAACAACCAGAGCCAGAAGCTCAAGATTTAGCTTTGGCAGTGGAAACCTATACAACTGGTTCTCAAGATATTTTTGCCCACAATACCAACGTGGATCTCAATCATCGCTTTGTTATCTTTAATCTGAAGAAGTTGTCGCATAAATTGAAGCCGTTCGCTTTGATGGTTATTCAGGATTATATCTGGAATCAAATTGTAGAGAATCAAGGGAAATGTACTACATGGGTTTACTTTGATGAGATGCAGATTCTATTTAAAAATAAGGCTCAAGCAGACTTCTTTACTACGTTGTATTCACGGATTCGGAAATATGGTGCGATTCCAACAGGAATCACCCAGAACGTAGAAACACTAGCTGCTGTTGAAGAAGGTCGGAAGTTGCTCTCAAATAGTGAGTTTATGATTTTACTCAAACAAAAACCCCAGGATTTGGCTATCCTAAAAGATATTGTCCATCTGACTGATAAACAGATTCGCTACTTAGCCAAACCAAAAGCTAAAGGTACAGGATTAATTGTAGCAGGGCCAGTTGTGGTGCCTTTTGAAAATCCAATACCAAAGAATACTAAGTTGTATAACTTAGTCGCAACAGACGCTTAGGAGTCTCACTATGGATCAGGAGAAAGGCAGACCAAAAACAATCGGTCATAGGTTAGATCGAAAGCTAGAAAAAGTTCGTAAGAATTACCGAATGGTTCAACAAGATAGTGCAAAACAACTTACGAAGTTACAATCTCAGACTCACTCTAAACGTCAGTTGGTAAAGAAGAGTCGGAGCCAATTTCGAGCTTCTAAGAACAAGGTCAAGAAGATACAAAAAGAGTACAAGAATATCCAGAAACAAGGAAGGAATCTTGGAAAAGAAGGAAAGGCACTTCGTCCAGAGGAAATTAAAAAGCAGGTCTTCCTTAAGCAGGAATTAGATAGGAACAATAAAAAACAGACATCCCTTAAGCAGGAATTAGATAAGGCGAAACTGGAGAAAAAAACTTCTAAAAGAACTTTTAAAGTCGCTCAAGAGGCTAATGGTGGTTCACGCAAGAAGAAGTTTCTTCGTGCTGCTAAACAATCAGTAGAACGAGTTGCTAATCAACAGGCTAGTTCTACAGCTCATCAGGATGATACCCTTTCAGATATAGCCCGAGCTAAATATCGGTATCAGGATATTCAGATTCAAGGGAAACGGATCAAAACGATTGGGAAATATAGTGGTAAACTTGGCCAAGGAATGGTTAAATCGAGCTATAGCCTTGGAAATAGAGTCTACAATAAGGCTAAGGGTAGAGGCTTCACTCGAACTCCAAGAGAATTTTCTTGGGAAGGAAAACTCTCTCGTCGTATTCAGGATTATAAGAATCGCTTGGCTGCTTCTAAAACAGGGAAAGTGGCTAAGAAAGCGAGGAAGTTTTACCGTGTAGGTTCTAAACCGCTTAAAGCTATTATCAAAAATCCATTTAGCTTAAAGTCTTATCTGATTGCTTTTGGTCTGCTTTTGTTTCTGGCTATACTTGGTATCGGTAGTTCAGGAATTACCCGTCAAGATGAATTTGATATGAATGATACCTGGCTGTATCTTTCAAAATTGGATCGTGAAAAATCGAATGACAAGGTAGATTATTGGACAAAAATTGACGATCCACTTCTGTACTTGAATTATAAGTATGATGATATTTCAGATAAGCTTCGTATAGACGGGAATAAATATTTTTCACAACAGAATCGTGGAAAACTTTACTTAGATACCTTATGGAAGAATTTGAATGGGGATAAAGACAATCTTAAAACGATGGAAGAGCTTTATACCAAAAATAATCTCTATAAGCTTGATAAGGACGAGTTAGAGGAGTATAAACAACTCTTAGAAATTGCTAGAGATAGTGGAAAATATATGTTGCTTCAAGAACTAGATAATCCATTTTATACAGAAGAACAACCTGAATCACAAGCACCTCTTCAGATTATTGAGCGTTTTGGATATAAATCGAAGACGGAAGTTTTTAATGGCTCTGTTTTGCAGGCCTCAGGAGGTCAGTCTCTGTTAGCTGTTTTAGATGGGAAAGTTGAAGTTAAGGGGAGTGACATAGAAATCAGTGATCAGGATTCCAAGTTTCTGTATAAGAATGTAGATACGATTCGCTATAAAACAGGTGATCATGTTAAATCTGGAGATATCATCGGGAAAGTAGCACCTGAAGGAAATCAAACTGTTTATTATCAAAAGCTAGAACCAGATCGTGCAAACAAGAAAGATAAAGATGGGAATATCAAGAAGAGCTGGACTTATGTCAATGTCGGTTTTTATTTCCAGCGTGTAGAATATACCCAAGCAACGTCTGTTGTCAGTAATATTGAAACATCTGGAGATAAAGGAAGACGTGCAAGAGCTTTTGCGGATGCAATCAAAAAAAATATACCAGAAGCAACAGATGAAGGAATCGCAGCCGTTTTGGGAGGATTTGATATTGAGAGTTCCATCACCTTTAAACGCTATGAGACAGACTTTCTAACCAATAATCAGTTTGATAAAGTCGCTAAAGAACCAACTGCAGAAAATCTAGTTGGCAACTGGGGAGCCTTTCAAGCTATGTACCCTACCTTGCCTCTAAATGAAAGAGGTTATCTAGTCAATGGTTTGCACTATATCGGAATTGGGATTGGTCAATTTACTGGCCCTCGTTCTCTTGCATTGTGGAATTTTGCAAAATCTGTTAGTGGAGATATTTGGTCTGCGGAAGTCCAAACAAAATTTCTTCTGGAGGAAGATGATCCAACTAGACGTGCAGCGTTCAGAAGAATTGTAACCTCAACTGGTTCCGTAGAAACTCTTGCGGAGGACTTCTTGAACGCTTGGTTAGGAGTTCCAGGAAATAGGCTCTTAGAACGGCAATCTGCAGCCCGTCAATGGTTGAATTTCTTAAAAAATAAAGGAGGAGGTTCGACAGGTGTTTCTAGCAAGCAAGTTCCAGCAGAATATAAAGATAAGCTACCTTATGGACTACCTACTGATCAAGCACTTTTAGAAGGACAAGGCTATTCAGGTAACGCTTATGAACTGGGGAATTGTACTTGGTATGTCTATAATCGCTTTGCTCAAATTGGAGTTGGCATTTATCCCTATCTAGGAAATGCCAATCAGTGGGTTGATAGTGGCCAAGCGCAAGGATATGACATCTCAACGACTCCTAAACCAGGTTCTGCAGCTGTATTCATGAATGGTGTAGCTGGGGCATCGCCAATCTATGGTCACGTTGCTTTCTGTGAGTACGTTAATAGCGATGGTAGCTTCTTAGTTTCAGAAATGAACTTTGGTGGTTTATATGTATCAAGTTGGCGTACCTTGAAACCACAATCAGGTATCTATTTTGTTACCCCTAAATAAGAAAGGAAAAGAATGTATAATCAAAAGTTAATCAAAATGGTAAAGGGACTCTTTATGGGATTTATTGCCGTTTTATGTATTGTATTGGGTTATTCTATTTCTCAAGTACAACAGAATTTGAGACAGACTAGTCAAAGTCAGGAAGAGGTAAAGCAAGATAAAGAAGAGAAACAGCAGGAACAACTTTCTCTTACTGAACAACAGGTCGAGGACTTCCTAATTGCTTACTATACCAAAAAGGATTTAGAAGAGAATCGCCCACGCTATAAGCCTTTTATGACGGATTCCATGTATCAGGAAACTATTCAAGAAGAACAGAAACCAGTTAATCAGACCTATAAGGGGTATGTGGTTGACCAAGCTTTTGAATCAGGATCTATATACATTGATAAACAACATAAAATTGCTTTAGCTCAGGTTCAATATACTAGTACCACCCTAACAGAGAAAGATAATAGGGCTTCTAAGGGGCTTACTGGTAGCACTAAGGCTACAATTCGGTTGACCTATGTAGAAAAATCAGGGAAACTATTGGTCAATAAAATTGAGCCTATTGTATTGACTGAAACGAGAGGACAAAGTATAGGAACCTATATGGATACTAGTAGCTCAAGCTCGACTCCAGTTTCTTCTACATCAACGACAACACCGACATCTTCTGAACCAACAACCGCAACTAGTAGTAACCAATAAGGAGAATTGAATGAATAAAAAAATAGAACAACTTGAAGGTAAGCTTGAGAAAGTTAGGAAAGATAAGGAAAAAGCGCAACGACAAAAAGAAGAAGCAGATAAAAAATCAAGAATTACATAAATCAAGAAAAAGATTTTGAAGCACAGCTTTTTGTTGCTCTATCAGAAGAAAGTGGCTTATCCTATCAGGAAATGAAGGAATTAATTCTTCCAGCACAATCAAGTAACCAAGGAGTGAACCATGTATAAAATTATTAATCAATTGACTAATCAAGAGGAAACATTTGAGAACCGAGATGATTTGTTTTCAAAGTTAGAAATCATCAACGAGAGAATGAAGAGTAATAGAATAGCCGGAACCTATCGGCTTTATTCTCTTAATTCTGAAGGTGAAATCTTACAAGAAGAAAGTCTTGAAATACCTTTTGTTGGAATCATTGATCAGTTGCTGGAAAATTTTGGTATGAGTGCTGGAAAGAAAAAGAAAGGTTTGCTTCATTTTTTAGAAAAACATAAAGAAAAGAACTCCTTACCAGCCGAACGAGAATCCCAATCTCAACCAGCTCCTGAACTAGAAGATCTAACGGTAAAGAGAGAGGCGAATATAGCTCGGCAAATAATTGCTGAGCTAGTTTCTCAGAAGCCTCAAGATGAGGTTGGAGAGGAAGTACCTTTGGAAGATAAAATTACCTATTCTTCCAGTGAATGGACTACAGATCATTTCAGTAGATTGGATAAAAAAGAGGAAGAACTAGTAGAGGCTTCACAAGATGAAAAGACACAGGATGCAGCTACAGAAGCTGTAGCACCGGTTGTTGAAGCATTTACCCAGAAGGAAAATAAACCGATTCCTAATCAAAAGGTTGAATCTTCTTTCAATCTTTCTCATGTGACTTCAGTAAATTTACCTTCAGAGGTTATTGATAGCTTTGAGGCTCAGACGATTACTTATAAGCAATCTATTAAACATAAAATTCAGTCTAACGAAGAGTTTATTAAGGAAGCAAACGAGGAAATTAATGAGTGCCAAAACAAAATTAATGAGTTGCGACAACAGATTCTTGCCAAAGAGAAACAAGCTAGTCAACTGAAGGATCTTTATTTTAAAATTGAAGAGGTGAGCTAAAATGGAACAAGAACAAGTGGTAGCCCAATTAGGACGGG
>FLSB01001190.1_pt2 | contig 16622 bp, 5 predicted proteins | sample 1550551 | NCBI WGS metagenome assembly FLSB01 (sample SAMEA4031774, study PRJEB14383) | metagenome | biome: human; feature: oral; material: saliva | place: Philippines | collected 2014 | reverse complement strand
GGTGCCACTTATAACATTGGTCTACAAGGTTGGTCATCTTTCACCAACTCAGACAATGTACATCTCGGTGGTCAAACTGGGGCAGCTAACAGCGATCCATATTCCCATACAGGGGACCCAAATGCAAAGGGTAATAATATTGCCATCGGTCGTCTTGCCTTGAATGATTCTCAAGGCGGTGGCAATGTAGCATTAGGTGCTAAGAGCTTTGTAGGTGGTAAAGGTGACTATAACTTTTTAGGTAACTTTGCAGCAGGCTTTAAATCAACTATTTCGGATACAATTGCGGTAGGTTATTTTGCAGGAGCTGGCTCTGAAGGTAATAAAAACGTATGGCTTGGTGCATCGCAAGCTGGCGGTAGTAAGGGGAATAACACTGTATTAATCGGTTCTAACTCTACTGTAAATGGTGATTTTAACTATGGCATGGGCCATGGCGTCATCTTTAAAGGCGATAAGAACTCCGCTATTGGTGCATATAACAAGATTGAAGGTAACCAATCTGGCGCCTTTGGTGTTGGTACATATGATGTGGACACTGTTAAGGGTGATAATTCCTATAGCGTTGGTAACAAGAACCAAGTGAGTGCTAATAATACATTCGTAGTTGGTAATAATGTGAAAACATCTCTAGACAATGCAGTTGTATTAGGTAATAATTCTACTGCTGAAAGTAGTGATGTAGTGAGCACTCCTAGTTATACTTATAATAATGGTGTTACTGACAAATTCGCTGGTACGGCTCCTGTGTCTACTGTATCCGTTGGTGCAGCTGGTCAAGAACGCACCATTACCCATGTAGCAGCAGGTCGTATTACTGCGGACTCTACAGATGCAGTTAACGGATCCCAATTATATGGAACAAACCAACAAATCGATGTATTGCATCGCGATGTACGCCACGTGGAAAAAGAATCCAACCGCGGTGATGCTCGTGCCGCAGCACTAGCTGCATTACATCCACTACAATTTGATCCTGACCACAAGGTTCAAATTATGGGTGGCTATGGTCACTACAAGGGCGAAAATGCATTGGCTCTTGGCGTAGGTTACTATCCGAAAGAAAACCTACTCCTTACAGCAGGTACAACTGTAAGTGGTGATTTGATGACTAATGTAGGCGTATCCTATAAATTCGGTGAAAATAAAACATTGCCTAAGATTTCCCCTGCATCCTATAACGCATTGGAACAACGGGTAGATACATTAGAAGCACAAAACAAAAAACTACAAGAAACAGTAGATATGCTTGTGCAAAAACTTAATGAAAAATAGAATCTAATATCAAATATTTAATATTCAGTGTAGTAATATAGAATAAGCTTTAATATTGATAAAGGATATGAAAGAGGTAATAACATGGTTATTACCTCTTTTTATATACATATAATAGTAATATAATACGTTTCTAGTGACCTCTTATCTTGACATACATAAACATTATTCGATACACTAGTATATATTTCATTTGTTGTTCATGAATTTTAAATGTAGAGAGTAATGAAACGTATTGTGTGTATCGCCTTGAGCGCCCTATTGTGTTGTGTGGGTACAGCTGAGGCAGAAAAACAACAAGTACATAATGATAAGGGCGTAGTGTCTGCAAAAACTAATGCTCAAAAAGAGCGCATGAAGGCCGCATCAGAGGACTTTCACATTACACCTGCTGCTACACCAGATCACGTGATTGGCCAAGGTGGGCCGCTCATCATGGATCGGCAAGATACTAAGACCGTGCAGTATAGCAATGTAGATGCAGTGAACCGCGCCATTAATGCGGTGGCTATGTCCAATGTATCTAATGCTATGTATGGTGCCAAAGGTAAGCCGTGGATGCGACGTACTACGCTGAGCTTTCAGTTCCAAGAAGGGTGGAAGCCGCTGTATTCTGCGGAGACTATTCAGCCTCTAGGTCATTACGATAATACCTCTCGTGATGTGTGGTTTACGCAGCAGCGCATTTCTCGTGCCTCTGATACGGGTACTACTCTTAATGTAGGTGTTGGGTACCGTCGTATTTCCAAGGACGACCGCCGCCTCTATGGGGCTCATCTATTCTATGACCATCGCTTCTTAAATCGCCACGATCGACTCAGTGCTGGTCTTGAATATATGTCTGGTGAAAGCGAGTTTCGTTTTAACTGGTATGGTTCTGCTTCCGATGAGCGTGTTTTGGATGCGAACCTGCATACCTTAGAGCGAGTATCTAATGGTTATACCTTAGAATATGGTAAAACCTTTAAAAATGCGCGCTGGGCTAGAGTCTATGTTGAAGGCTATCACTGGAATCAGGATCGACAAGCTGATAAGAATGGTTTGCGCATAGGCTCTGAGATGCAACTTACGCCGCGTGTGTCTGTAGATATGGGATACAATAAACCAGAACATAGCTCTGGCGGTGCATATGGTAAAATTACGTTCCGTTTAGCGGGAGCTCCGATGGCTTGGTATGGTGGCAAGCATCGTTTAGAACAATCTGCAACGGTTCGTGATAAAATGCTCAACCTCGTAAGACGAACTAATACGATTTTTGTTGAACAATAATTTTGATAACTGAATAGACAAATTGAATAGTCATGCTATTCCCTGCGTTCATTTTGCTTTAATGAAAATTAAATGAAAAATAACCTACTATTGTTCCTATATAAGTGATATACTCTAGGTAAGGGAAACGTTAGTGTTTATATCAATTGTTCTTTATAGATAATGGCTTTTTATAAAAGCCATTATCTTATTATTGATGCCGTGTGATCGCCCGTTCATCTTAGTTACTCTCCAACTATTTGATAATCTTTGTATTGTGTTTACTTCAAAATCTCTCTCTTAATAACAAACCTATATCATGCGGCAACGGTAAGAGGTTCGCCTTCCTCTTACCAAAAAAAGGATAGTTAATCCTCATCGATTAACTATCCTTTTTTATATTCTCTTAATAGATATATAAATTACTGTTTACAAAATTCGTATAAGTGCTACAATATTCATATAAGACTCATGAATAAAAAGTGAATTTTAATGCAAAGAGAGTATGATAGGTTTTGTAGTTTGTAAATGGAGGTTCTAAACTATGAACAAACGGAAACGTTTATTAACTTTGTTAATCAACGGTGTATTATTATCTAGTTTATGTGTTGTAGCGAGTGCAGCCGATACAACAACGGGCGCAGGTTCTGGCGTAGCGTACGGCACAGGTAGCAATGCTCCAAAGGCTGAAAACGTGGCGATTGGTAATAATGCTAAGATTGGTTATTCCAATGGTGCTAGTGCTGCTACAGGGGATATCGTAGTCGGTAAGGATGCTAATATTAATAACTATGCTAGCCAAGGTGGTAGTGTTGCTATTGGTAAAAATGCAAAGATTGAAAATATGGCCGGCGGTGTAGAGGCTAGCTTTGCCTTAGGTCAAACAACGTATAGTGGTAGTTGGTTCTCTTCTAGCAGAATTCCTGCGGATCCAACAAAGGTAGTAGGTAGCGTAGCTATTGGTGACAATACATTTGCTCGTACTGGTAGTACTATGATTGGTTCCCACAACTATAAAGGCGATCTTGGTGATATCACAGTAGATACATCAACTACTCGTAAATATGCATTGAATGCTTATGCCACTACAGTAGGTGCTAATAGCTTTAGTAATGGTGCTTTTACAACCAATACAGGTACCTATAATATTATCTCTAGTGAATATAATGGTGGCCGTTTGGCAAATCCTGTTAAGAACTTTGGATCCACTATTAATGGTTCTTTAAACAGCATTGAGTCTCAAACAGCTAATAGCTACTATGCTGGTATTGCTAACAGCATTGTTGGTACAGCAAATAGAACGTTTAATTCTAATGGCTCTCTTATTATGGGTGCTGGCAATGAAATCACTAACTCTGTTGCATCTATTTCTGGAGCACCAGATGATGGCGGTAATTCCGCTAAAGAATTAGCTGAGACATTGCGCACTGCTGTAAAAGATGCTAATGGCGGTGGCGCTACAATGGCCCTCGGTGGTGGCAACAAGGCTGACTACACATTGCGTACATCAATGATTGGTATTAACAATACTGTAACAGGTACGAATGGTGCTAAAAGCGTAGATAACTTTGTAGTAGGTGTTGGTAATACTGCATCTAATGTACAGCATTTAACTGCTATTGGTTCTAAGAATACTGTATCTGATGCAAAGAATACAGTTATCGTTGGTGATAACCGCAAGGTAACAGGTGCTAATAATTCTGTTATTATTGGCTCTAGCGATGCAGAAACTACTACAACTGTAAATGATGCAGTGGCTATTGGTCATAACACTGAAGTATCTGCTGAAGGCGGTGTAGCTCTTGGTAGTAAATCCAAAGCGACTGTAGCAGCTGGTGCAGCTGGTTATGATATGAGCACAAAAGCAGCATCTACTGATACAACTTCCACATGGAAAGCTACAGCGTCTGCTGTATCCGTTGGCGACGTAGCTAATGATGTAACACGTCAAATTACATCTGTTGCAGCTGGTACAAATGATACTGATGCGGTTAACGTAGCGCAACTTAAAAAGGTAGAAACTAAAATCTCTACTGTTGAAGCAGATGCTAAAAAACATACGACTGTAATTGCAGGTGATAATACAACTGTTACACCTGGTACAAATGCTAATGGCGGTGCAGAATACAAAGTATCTGTAAACAAAGACTTAGTAGAAATGAACTCTGCTAACTTCGGCAAAGCAACTGACGACGTTCGTGCTCGTATCGATAAGGATAGCGCTCGCTTCTTTAACGGTAGCGAAAATATTGGTATTACACCTAAGGGCGTTCAAATCGAAAACACAGATACCTTAGAACAAGCAAAATTTGATAAATACGGTATGTACGCAAGTGAAGGGGACAAAACAGTTTACTACACTACAACTGGCATCAGCGCAGGCGACCAAATTATTAATAATGTGAAAGCCGGTGTAGCAGACACTGATGCGGTAAACGTATCTCAACTTAAACGCGTACAAGATCAAATTGCAGCATCTACCCAAGTTACAACTGTAACAGCTGGTGACCATATTAAGGTTACACCAACTGTAAATGGTAATACTCACGACTACAAAGTATCTCTTGCAGACGATATTGCTGACCAAATTACAAATAATACAACAAATATCAGCAAAAATACAAATGATATCAAAAATATCAAAGGCGACTTATCCAAGATGGATAAACGTGTCAACAAATCTGTAGCAGGTGCAGCAGCGTTAGCAGCATTGCATCCACTTGATTTCGACCCAGATGCTAAATGGGACTTTGCTGCAGGCTATGGTCATTACCGCAGTGGTGATGCAGCAGCTATCGGCGCTTTCTACCGTCCTAATGAAGACGTACAACTTAGCGTAGGTTCTACTGTTGGCAGTGATGAAACAGTATTTAATGCTGGTCTATCTGTGAAAGTAGGGGCTCATAGCGGTGTATCTCGCTCTCGTGTAGCAATTGGTAAAGAAGTATTAGCCCTTAAGAAAACTGTAGCTGAACAAAATGCTCAAATTCAAAAATTGACTACCTTGTTGAATGGTGTTGCAGGCACTAAGATGAAAGCTGACCACACAACATTGTTCCCAGATATTCCTACAAACCATTGGGCATATGAAGCTGTAAGCGATTTGTCCCGCCGTGGTCTTGTAGAAGGCTATCCTGATGGTACATTCGGTGGTGACCGCATGTTAACACGTTATGAATTTGCTCAAATCGTATACCGTGCAATTCAAGACGGCGTAACAGTTAACGATCGCCTTGTAACAGAATTTAGCCCTGAAATGGCATTGTTCCGTGTTGATACAGTAGCAAAAAATGCTAAAGGCGAACCAACAATCGAACGCGTTCGTGTTAACAAAAAATAAGGATACTATTAATTTATAGTGTTCACACAACTTAATAAGTAACTACTATGCATACCTCAACTCCACCCCGAGGTCGCATAGTAGTGAACATAAAAAGCGTAACTGATGAGACGGCACTCTTATCAGTTACGCTTTTATTTTGTGCAAATATAAATCGATAAAGATATTAAAATCTATACTGATACCAACATCAATATTTATATCTATATCTAAATCGTGATATATCTATTGTCTGAAATACCCTAAATCAGTGATATGCTGAATAGATTCATCTAGATATTGTTCGCTTGGCACCGTAAATGATTCACCATTTCGAGTGCGTGTGATTGTTAATGTTTCATCTAGAATCGCAATGAGCTCTGCACGAGAGATCGGTTTTGTCATTTGCTTCATTACATATAGTAAGCCTTCATCTACACTAACATCCTCTTGGTTGAACATATTACCTAGAGTCATGTACTGTTTGCCATTACCTTCGATTAATGTAGAAACATAGTTAATAAATCGTTCTGGAATATAGCTTACGTTTTCGATGAATGGTAAGCATTCGTAGTTCTCACCATATGCATTGAGATGGTTGAGGATGGAGAGGTGGAACAGGCGTACGTATAACTTATTCATATCGAAGGTTTCGTTTGGATAGTGTTCCTCTTTGTATTTTAGAATATCCTTTATAGTGAATAATCGTTTTGTATTCATGAAATGTTTGATTGTCTGGTGTAGAGGGTCTGTCCAACCATCTGGTGTACCAAGTCTATCCTCTGCAGGACCGCAATAGTAGATGCTTTCAAGAATATCTTTCTCTACTGTTTCATTACGTACAATTTTATCTGCATTACATTGTTTAGTTAATAAGGCCATGCGGAATTGTGTATCGTAAACAAAATCGTAGTATTGTTCCTTTGCCTTGTAATCATTATTAGAGAGGACCTTAATATTATCTACAATACTGTCATTTAGCCAAGTGATAAAGGATTTTTCTAAACGTGCATCCCCTATATATACGCAGCCTTGATGTTCTGCACGCTCAATAAATTGAGCTACGTAAACAGGATCATTAAAGGTTTCTAAGTATTCATGGGCTACATAATAGTTATTGGATTGTAACACGCGATTGATATTATCGATTTTATAACCAGATTGCTTTTGGATTTCCTCGTCCATCTTCATGGTCTCTGCAATGAGCTTTAGAACATTCTTTGTGTAAATCGTACGTTCTTGTAAGCTATCTTTTTTCGCCTGTGTTTCAGAATAGAGCATAATGTCGCGAATTTGTTCCAATCGTTTCCAACCAGGATAGGTGTTGTACGATACATAGGCGATACCGCGGTCTGATAAATTGCGATTACAAATGGATAGGATTTTATCTTTTACCGTATCTGGAACCCAAGACCAGATGCCATGGACGATGATGTAATCGAAGGTGCCAAAATCATCATCGATCTCCATAATATCCTTTTCTAGTAGCGTGATATTAGTAAGGCCGATAGATTTAATTAGCTCATTACCATGTTTGATTTGGACGGGGGAGAGGTCAATGCCTGTGAAAGTAGCTTCTGGATAGTACAGCGCTTGCGGGATGATATTGCCACCACAAGAGGAGCCTAGCTCGAGGACGCGGGCACCCTTAATTGGTGCAGGTTCAAGACCGTATAGACGTGCTTTAGCGATTAAAGAATTGATAGCACAATTAGAGAATGCTTTTGATACATACAGAAAATCATCGTAAGAGTCCTTCAATGCATCAATCTCTTCTTGATCAGCAGACCTTTGATGCGGTGGAGCACTAATTATTTGTTGTGATTCATTATGATTGTTTTCTTTGTTTTCTTTATATACTTCATTAGAAGTGTTTTTTGATGGCTCTTTAGTTTGTGTATCCATAACGAGTCCTTTCTTATTCTTTATGGGTAAATACCAACTTATATATCTATAACTATATTTATATCTATAACTATATTTATAACTATAACTATATCTATATCTATATCTGTATCTATATCTATATCTATAACTATATCTATATGAACTACCTATTTATACAGTTTCTAAAATGGTTAGTATCATCTCCTATGGGATGACCCAATTATACCGCATTATGATTTAGTATATCATAATTTTTATCAAAATCGGCCGAAAAATTCATAGTTATTTCATTTGTAAGTTCGTATGTGAAAAAAATATGAAAGTACCTTTAAAAGGTTGTTAGATTATTATATTCATATTTTTCTATGATCCATATTTTATAGATAATATATAAATAGATGACAAAATCGATAAAAATCAATGAGATTAAATCAATTAATCGTTTATTTATAACTTACAATAATATTATTATCGAAAAAACTAGTACTGCATAGAGAAAAATAGATTATATTTTATAAAATACGTATAAAACGCTGAAAAAATGAGTAAAAAAACACTCATATATTAAATTTTGTTTAACAAAATAAAGGTTCTGACAACAAATTCTGCTGTTTATGATAAAAACATGAAGAAGACTATTTACAACATTTTCGATATATGATATTCTGTTCATGACACAAAATGAAAAAAATATGAAAGATACTCAGAAAGGCGTAAAGGTATGGGAAATTTAGGCTTTTCGTTCTTTTGTATTTAAATGATTTAATTATAAGGATTGTAATTGTGTCTAGTTAAGAAAGGGGTTCATAGTAATATGAATAAAATCTTTAAAGTTGTTTGGAGCAAAACTAAAGAGTGCTACGTAGTAGTTTCCGAAGTTGCAAAAAACAATGGTGGTAAGAAAAAAGCTCTTGCTAGCGTATTAGCTGGTTTGGCTATGGTAGCTGCTACAGCAGGTACACCTGTACATGCGGATGTTGCACTGGGAGGCAGTTCAGTTAATATTACACCTAATGGTACATTAAATGGCTCTAATACAGTGTCTCAAAACTCTGTTGTAGTTGGTTACCAAAATAGGACAACTGGTGGTAGCGGTAATGGTCACATTGTATATGGTGCTAATAACGTAGCAAATCAAGATTCATCTATGGCTCTTGGTAACCAAAATACAGCAACTGGTCCTGCAGCAACTGCTATTGGCGTAGGATCTCAGGCAACTGGTAGAAATACTATTGCTGTAGGTAATGTAGCAAAAGCTAGTAATATAGATAATATCGCTATTGGTACATATTCTGAAGCATTAACTAGTGGTCAAGATGGATATGCTCTTGCAATGGGTTCTTATTCAAAAGCTAATGCTAATATGGCAGTTGGTATTGGTGCAATTGCTAAGGCAACGGGCAATGAATCTACAGCAGTTGGTGCTGGTTCTACAGCAAGTGGTGCTAATTCTACTGCTCTTGGTGCTCGTAATACTGCATCTGGTCTTCGCTCTGTTGCTATTGGTAAAGATAATAATGCTACTGCAGAAGATACTATTGCAATGGGTAAAGCCAATACTGCAGCCGTTGGTGGTGCTGTAGCTATTGGTATGGATAACGTTGCAAATTCTACATTAAATGGTGGCCGTGCTGAAGGTAATTCCATGGTTGCAATTGGTAAAGCGAATAAAGCGACCAAAGAAGATACTGTAGCAATTGGTCGTGAAAATACTGCATCAGGTAATGTTTCTGTTGCAATTGGTGCTCGTACTGAAGCAACAAATTCTGGGTCTATTGCAATTGCTGGTAATGGTGATGGTTATAAAACTACATCTACTGGCTTAGGCTCCATTGCAATTGGTATGCAATCTAACTCTACTGGTACTGCTTCTACTGCAGTAGGTGGTGTTTCACAAGCAACTGCTAAAGGTGCCTCTGCTCTTGGTTATAAAGCAAATGCATCTGCTGAAAGTGCAACTGCTTTAGGTCAAGAATCTGTTGCATCTGTAAAAGATGGCGTTGCTCTTGGTTCTCAGTCTAAAGCAACTGTAGATAAAGGTGTTAAAGGCTTTAATCCTGCAGAAACTCGTACAAATAAATATTCTGGTTTAGCTGGTACTGCACAAACATCCACATTGGCAGCTGTTTCCGTAGGTGATGGTGCTACTGCAACTCGTCAAATTACAGGTCTTGCTGCAGGTACTAATGATACTGATGCAGTTAACGTAGCTCAATTAAGAAGCGTTAACTTGAAATACGCTGGCGACACTGGCAATAGCGATGTATTGTTAGACAATGGCACCTTGAAAATTAAAGGTGATGACAAATTCATCTCCACATCTGCTGATGCAAATGGTGTAAAAATCACTGCTAAAGTAGGCGAAAATATTACTACTAATGCCGATGGTAAAGCAGTTGCTCCTACTACAAACGGCATTGCTACTACTGACAATGTAACTCAAGCGATCAACAACTCTGGTTGGAAAGTAACTTCCGCTAACAATGGTGGTACTACAAACGGCACAACTTCTGAAAAAGTAAGCCCTGGCGATACTGTTACTTTCAAAGCTGGTAAAAACATTGTATTAGACCAAGCTGGTAAACAATTCACATACTCCTTGAACAAGGACGTTGACTTGACTAAAGATGGTTCCTTAACAATTGGTGATACTAAAGTTAACAACGATGGCTTAACAATCACTGGTGGTCCATCTGTAACTAAAACTGGTATCAACGCTGGTAACAAAAAAATCACTAACGTAGCTGCTGGTACTGATGATACTGACGCAGTTAACGTAAAACAATTGAAATCCGCTAAGACAGAAGTTAAAGCTGGTACTAACGTAACTGTAGATAAAACTCAAGGTGCAGATGGCCATGATATCTACACTGTAAATGCAACTGCTACTGGTGGCACAGCTTCTAGCTGGAACATTAAATCCTCTGCTACAGACGGTAAAAACAACGGTATTACAACTGCAACAAACATTTCTGATGCTAAAACTGTAGAAATGCAAGCAGGTAAAAACTTAACTGTGAAACAAGCAGCTACAGCTAACGGCGCTTCTGTTGAATTCGCATTGGATAAAGATGTTGATTTAACTAATGATGGTTCCTTAACAATTGGTGATACTGTAATCAACAAAGATGGTATGACTATCACTGGTGGCCCATCTGTTACAAAAACTGGTATCGATGCTGGTAATAAAAACATTACTAATGTAAAAGCTGGTGTAAACGATACTGATGCAGTTAACGTAAAACAATTAAAAGACGCTAAAACTAAACTTGTAGATGGTAAAAATACTACCGTTGAAGGTGATGGCTCCACAGCTACTCCTTACAAAGTTAATGTAGAAGGTGACTTGAAAGGTATTACATCCATTTCCAATGCTGACGGTGGTCCTAAAATGACAATTGGTGGCAACTCCATCAACATCACTGGCGGCCCACTTAACATGGGTGGTAGTAAAATCACTAATGTAGCTCCTGGTACAGACGATACTGATGCAGTTAACGTAAAACAATTAAAAGCTGCTAAGACAGAAGTTAAAGCTGGTGCAGGCGTAACTGTAGCTAAATCTCAAGGTGCTGAAGGTCAAGATATCTACACCGTAAGCTCCACTGGTGCTACTGGTAACACTGATCCTTCTAAAGTTGAAGCTGGTAAAAACACTACTGTAACAGGTGATGGTACAGCAGCTACTCCTTACAAAGTAAATGTAGAAGGTGACTTGACAGACATCTCCTCCATTACAAATGGTAACGGTTCTGGTAAAATCTCCTTCGCTGGTGATCAAGTTGTAAAAGTTGAAGGCGACAACCCTATTTCCTTAGATGGTAAAGGTGGCTATGTAACTGGCTTACAAAACAAAGATTGGGATATCACTAACCCAACTGTTGTTTCCGGTCGTGCAGCAACTGAAGACCAATTGAAAAAAGTAAGCGATGGCTTCAACAACACAATTAAATTAGCTGGTAACACTGGTAACACAGATACTCAAAAATTCAATAAAACTGGTGGTTTGAGCTTCGGCGTAGTTGGTGCTAACAACGGTCAATACATCAAAACAACTGCTTCTGGTACAGATGTAGTAGCTGATTTGTCCGATGATGCAAAAGCTAAATTGAACCATACCTTTGAAGTAGCTCCTGGTTCTAGCAATGTAACAGTATCTAAAGATACAACTGATCCTAATAAAACAGTTTATAAAGTAGCTGTTGCTAATACTCCAGCAGCTGGTGCTTCTTCTACTGAAAGTGTAGTTAAAAAAGCAGCTACAACTGGCGATACTAACATTGCTGATGTTACTGTTGGTAATGGTAAAAACTCTGGTGATCCAGATGCTCAATACGAAGTTAATGTTTCCCGTAATGCAGTTAAAGATGCAGCTCGTGAAGCAGTAACAGTTAACAACGGTGGTACAACTACTGGTGGTAACTACACAGCTGATGCAGATAACCCTATCACTGTTAACCCTGTGAAAGATGATGCAAAGCATAACACTACATACGAAGTGAAATTCGATGGTGATAAAGCAGCTAAACAAATTCCTTTGACATATAAAGCTAATGGTACTGGTGACCAAAAAGTTAAATTGGACAAAGGTCTAAACTTCACTAATGGTTCCAACACAACAGCTTCCGTAGCTGCTGATGGCGTAGTTAAATACGACTTGAATAAAGACGTTGATTTGACTAATGGTGGTTCCTTAACAATTGGTGATACAGTAATGAACAATGGTGGTTTAACTATCACTGGTGGTCCATCTGTAACTAAAACTGGTATCGACGCTGGTAATAAAAACATTACTAATGTAAAAGCTGGTGAAAACGATACTGATGCAGTAAACGTTAAACAATTGAAAGACGCTCGTACAGTTGTTACTTCTAAAGATAATTCTGTAACAATCAATAAAACAGAAAGTGGCAATCAAGTAACATATGACTTACATGTAAATGCAGCTGCTGGCACAGCATCTACTTGGAACTTGAAATCTGGTGCAGTTTCTACTACAGAAGGTACACATTCTGGTGACACAGATCAAAACATTGCAGACGGTAAATCCGTTACAATGCAAGCTGGTAAAAACTTAACTGTTAAACAAACTAACGACGGTAACGGTAATACAGAAGTTGCATACGCTCTTGATAAAGAACTTAAAGATCTTACAAGCGTAACTACTGAAAAAGTAACAACTAAAGAAATCGGCTTACAAGATCCAACTGGTAAAACTACAACAATCAAGAACGATGGCGACCGTATTACATACACTAAAGACGGTGATACTAAAGTTCATGAAGTAGCTACTCTTGAAGATGAAAAACACATCAAACCAGGTAGCTATGCTGTAGACAATAAAGGCAACGTAACAATGACTTACGTTGACGGTAAAGGTCAAGATGTACCAAATGATAAAGTAGAGCTTACTGGTATTGCTAAACAAGATCTTTCCAACATCACTGATGCAGGTAAGAAAGTAATTACTGGTCTTGGTTCTAAAGTTGAAGCTGGTGACAACGTAACTGTTACTGATACAACTGATGCAACTACAGGTCAAAAAACTTACACTGTAAATGCTAAATTAGCGAAAATTGAAGACGGTAAAAACACTAAGAAATCTGGTACTGGTACAGACGCTGATCCATACAAAATTAACGTTGAAGGTGACTTAGCTGATATCAACTCCATCACAAATGGCGCTGGTTCTGGTAAACTCACATTCGGTCCTAACGAAACAGTAACAGTTGGTGGTACTAACCCTATCACATTGAACGCTAAAACTGGCAATATCGGTGGTTTGACTAATAAAACATTCGATCCTAACAATATCGTATCTGGTCAAGCAGCTACAGAAGATCAATTGAAATCTGTACATGATACATTGAAAGCTTCTGAATTGCATATCGCTCCTACAGCAGTTAAAGCTGGTAGCACTGAAGCTAAAGGCGGTGTAGCTAACGGTACTGAAAACGTATACAAATACGATGCAGCTACTAAGAAAGTTACATTAACTTACAATGATGGCAACGGTAAAGCAGTAACTGATACTAAAGCAGTTATCGACTTCTCCGACTTGAACATCCCAGCTCCTGCTGCAGCTTACAGCTTCAAAACAAATGCAGCTGGTAACGTTGACGGTAACTCTACTGAAACTGAAGTAGCAAGCGGTAAAACTGTAAACTTCGGTGCAGGTAAAAACTTGACTGTAAAACAAGAAATCGGTACTGATGGTAGCCATACTTACACTTACGTATTAGACAAAGAATTAACAAACCTTGATAAAGTAGTTGTTAATGGTAAAGACGGTGTCAATGGTAAAGATGGCGTAACTATTACTGGTCCTTCTGGCACAGCTGGTCAAGATGGTAACAACGGTAAAGTGGGTATCTCTGGTAAAGACGGTAAAGATGCAGTATCTATCTCCGGTAAAGACGGCGTAGGTCACATTGGTTTGACTGGCCCTGCTGGTAAAGATGGTAAAAATGCAACTGCCGACATCACTGTAAAAGATGGTGTTCCTGGTGTTGACGGCCAACCTGGTGAAACTATGACTCGTATCGTATACCAAGACAAAGATGGTAACGAACATCAAGTAGCAACTCACGATGATGGCATGAAGTTCGCTGGTGACGACGGTCAAACTGATCCAACTAAAGTTATTAAGAAACATCTTAACAATGTAGTAGATATCGTTGGTGGTGCTGATAAAGCTAAATTGACTGATAACAACATCGGTGTAAATAACGACAATGGCAAATTGAAAGTTCAATTGTCTAAAGACCTTGATCTTACTAAAGATGGTTCCGTAAAAATTGGCGATACTAAGATTGATAATGACGGTATGACTATCACTGGTGGTCCATCTGTTAAGAAAGACGGCATCAATGCTGGCGATAAGAAAATCACAGGCGTTAAAGCTGGTGAAGACGATACAGATGCTGTAAACGTTAAACAATTGAAAGATAACGCTACAACTGTTAAATCTTCCGATAACTCTATCTCCGTAACAGACACTAACACTGATCCTACTAAAGGTCATGCTTATGACATCAAGATCAATAGCCAAGGTGTTGTAAACAATGCTCAAATTCCAGTGGTATACACTAAACAAGATGGCACTAAAGTTTACAAACAACCAGATGGTACTTTCAACACAGCTAAAGATGGTTCTGGTACTGTCGTAGCACCTAATGAAGTAATCGCTTCTATGAATAGTGCAGGTGACTCCACTACAGCTCCTACTAAGTTGAACAACGTTGGTTCTTCCATCGCTGATAAAGCTGGTAATACATTCTTAGATAAGATTGATGCAGCTGCTGGTGACAACAATACTAAGAACGGTGCTGTAAACGTATCCGACCTTAAAAATGCTGCTGATGCAATCGGCAACAAAGGTTTGAACTTCGGTACACAATCTACTGGTGCTAATAGTGAAATCCATAAAAACTTGGGTGAAAAACTTGAAATTGTAGGTGAAGGTACTAAAGCTGATGACAACTACAGCGCATCCAACATCAAAACTATGACTAAAGATGGTAAAGTTGTAATCGGTCTTGATAAAGATCTTAACGGCTTGAACTCCATTGGCGTTCCTGGTAAAGATGGCGTAGCTGGTAAAGATGGTGTATCCATCTCCGGTAAAGACGGTGCTAACGGTATCGATGGCAAAGTTTCCATCGGTAAAGATGGTAAAGATGCTGTATCCATCGCTGGTAAAGACGGCGTAGGTCACATTGGCTTGACTGGTCCTAAAGGTGCTGATGGTAGCAACGGTAAATCTGTTGATATCTCCACTAACGATGGTAAACAAACATTAGTTAACCCAGAACCAGGTGCTGACAAATCTCAACGTATCGTTTACACTCCACAAGATAAAGACGGCAACCCTATTAAAGGTGCTGACGGCAAAGATATCGTACGTGAAGTAGCAACTATGGATGATGGTTTGAAATTCACAGGTAACAACACTGGTACTGAAAACAAACATGCGTTGAATACGCTTGTTAAAGTTCAAGGTGAAGGTGTGACTGCGGCTCAATCCACTGCATTCCAATCTGCTGCTGGTAACATCAACGTAGTAGCTGATGGTAACGATACATTAACTGTTAAATTGAACAAAGACCTTAAAGGTATCAACTCCATCAAGAATAGCGACAATGGTCCTGCATTGAACTTCAACGCTGGTGACCTTTCCGTAACTGGTGGTAACCTCAACATGGGTGGTAACAAAATTACTAACCTTGGTAAAGGTACTAACGATACAGATGCGGTTAACTTGAAACAATTGAAAGATTCCCGTACAATCGTTAAATCCACTGATGGTACTGTAGGTGTTCAAGAATCTGAAACTACAGATGGTGCAAAAGTATACGACTTGACTACTGGTGCAAGCCCTCGTTTCGATGAATTGACAGACGAAATCGGCCGTACTGGTGCACAAGGTGCAGCTCTTGCAGCATTGAAACCTATCCAATACGATCCATTAGAACCAACTCAAATCATGGCTGGTTATGGTAACTACCGTGGTAACTCCGCTATTGCAATGGGCGTTGCTCATTACAAAAACGAGTCCACAATGATGCATGCAGGCTTAGCTTGGGCAGGTGGTTCCCGTCACATGATGGCAAACGCTGGTGTAACTTGGAAAGTTGGCAACCGTGATAGCGAAGCTGCTGTAGCAGATCGTTACCGCAAAGGCCCTATCAGCTCTGCTTATGCAATGCAACAAGAAATGGCTTCCGTTAAAGCACAAAACGCTGGATTAAAAACAGAAGTATCTGATTTGAAAGCTGAAAACGAACAAATGAAAGCTCAAATTGCTGCTATGATGGCAAAACTTGGTATGTAATCATTTGTGAGTGTAAGAACTGAATGAACAAAGGAAGGTATGCGCTACCTAGCGTAGCGC
>FLSB01022689.1_pt1 | contig 16623 bp, 18 predicted proteins | sample 1550551 | NCBI WGS metagenome assembly FLSB01 (sample SAMEA4031774, study PRJEB14383) | metagenome | biome: human; feature: oral; material: saliva | place: Philippines | collected 2014 | reverse complement strand
AGAACAAGGCTTTTAGCGGAACATCCATAGCCCTTTCGAGTCCTCAACAACAAGGAAAGAGGATATAAAACAAGGCTCTTGACGGAACATCTGTAGCCCTTTCAACTCCTCAACAACAAGGAAAAAGGATATAAAACAAGGCTCTTGACGGAACATCCATAGCCCCTTTAACTCCTCAACAACAAGGGAAAAGGATATAGAACAAGGCTTTTAGCGGAACATCCATAGCCCTTTCGAGTCCTCAACAACAAGGGAAAGGGATATAAAACAAGGCATTTGATGGAACATACATAGCCTTTTCGAGTCCTCAACAACACGGGAAAGGGATATAAAACAAGGCTCTTGATGGAACATCCATAGCCTTTTCGAGTCCTCAACAACAAGGAAAAAGGATATTGAACAAGGCATTTAGCAGAACTCCTATAGCCCTTTTAAACTCCTCAACAACCAAAGAAAAAACCTCCAAGAGGCTTTCTTTAACTTCAAAAAAATAATAAAAAGAATGGCAAACAAACCCTCCATACCCAAGGGAACACGTGATTTCGGTCCCGAGGAAATGGCTAAAAGAAATTATATCTTCGACACTATAAAGCAAGTTTATGCCCTTTACGGCTTCCAACAGATTGAGACTCCAGCAATGGAGACCCTCCATACGCTGATGGGAAAGTACGGTGAGGAAGGTGATAAGCTGCTTTTTAAGATTCTAAACTCAGGAGATTACCTCAAATCGGTCAGTGATGACGAGCTGAAAGAGCGTAATACGCTCAAGATGCAGACCAAACTCTGCGAGAAAGGACTACGTTATGACCTCACAGTTCCCTTTGCTCGCTATGTTGTTATGCATCGTGAAGAGCTCCAACTGCCGTTCAAACGCTATCAGATTCAGCCCGTTTGGCGTGCAGACCGCCCACAAAAGGGACGTTATCGTGAGTTCTATCAGTGTGATGCAGACGTCGTTGGGTCCGACTCTTTGCTCAATGAAGTGGAGCTAATGCAGATTGTTGACACCGTATTTACTAAGTTTGGAGTACGCGTTCAGATAAAGATCAACAACCGAAAGATACTCACCGGCATTGCAGAAGTAATGGGTGAGAAAGATAAGATAGTAGATATCACCGTTGCAATAGACAAACTTGACAAGATAGGACTCGACAATGTTAATGCCGAACTACGTGAGAATGGTATCTCAGAGGAAGCCATTGCCAAGCTACAGCCCATCATTAAGCTTGAAGGAAGCAACGATGAGAAACTCGATGTCATTGCAGAAGTACTGAAAGAGAGCGAGATTGGACTCAAAGGCGTTGAGGAAACACGCTTCATTCTTGATACTTTGAAGACATCAGGGTTGAACAATGAGATACAACTTGACCTCACTTTGGCTCGTGGACTGAACTATTACACAGGTGCAATATTCGAAGTTAAGGCACTTGATGTGCAGATTGGCTCCATAACTGGTGGTGGTCGGTATGACAATCTCACGGGAATCTTCGGTATGCCAGGGCTCTCTGGTGTTGGAATCAGCTTCGGTGCAGACCGTATTTATGATGTTCTTAACACCTTAGACCTCTACCCTAAAGAGAGTGTTCAGGGCACTCAACTCCTCTTTATCAACTTTGGTGAGAAGGAAACAGCCTACTGTCTGCCTATCATTGCAGCTGCTCGACGTGCCGGAATACGTACGGAGATGTTCCCAGACAGTGCAAAAATGAAGAAACAGATGAGCTATGCCAATGCCAAAAACATCGGTTTCGTTGCCTTAGCAGGCGAAACTGAAATGCAGGAAGGCAAGATAACACTGAAGAATATGTCCACAGGTGAACAGGAACTGGTCACACCTGAGGAACTAATCAATAGATTTTAAAGGTCCTCCCCCTCCCTTATTTAAGGGAGAGGGGGGCTTTTTTTTGAATAATTTGTATCCATATAGTTGTTCAACAAGATACAAACGGCAACGAACTACATTAACCTCTACCTATGAAGAAAGCCCTTTTACTTTGTTTTCTATTATCGGGTTGGATACTTTCAGCCCTCGGTCAGGCATCATTTAACATCGATGGATTTTCAAAACAATACTATGGAAAGGTTTATTTTGCTGACACATCTGCACTTACTTCTGCTGGTTGGGTAGAAGTTTATGACCGTATTACGAACAAGAAACTCATCCACGTGGATGCAGATGAGCTGTCATTCGACCTTCATGATGGGGAGATTAAGCCTAACATAGCTGAGATTCCTTATGGAGAATACAGTGTCTTGCTCTATCAAGATTATAATTTTGACGGTAAAAAGGACTTTGCCATCATGGACGGGTTCAACAGTTGCTATCAAGGACCATCCTTTCTGATCTATTTAGCAACGGAGAATGGCTTTCAATTTAGTGGAGATTTCACGGAGTTAGCCCAGGATTTCTTTGGGATGTTCAGCGTAGATTATAAAGAAAAGACGTTATCTACGATGACGAAAGATGGGTGTTGCTGGCACCAGTTCTCAAAATATATTGTAGAGGATAACAAGCCTAAACTTATCAGAACATTCACTGATAACCTAAAAAACGACCCTCTTCACATTCAAACAACTGAAGAATGGGATGGGAAAAAGATGGTTGAGAGCGTATCAACAACCATAAACCTTAAGAGTGAGAGCGTTGAAAACTATTTCAAGTTCCATGTAGATGCGATGAACAAGAGTATCATTCTTTATAATAAGAATGGTCATACGCTCAATTATGCCATCATGGATGACAAGAAAAATGTAGAGTTCTACTATCCTTCTGATGATTCCGACCAATCAGAAGAGTTCACCTATAACAAGGAAACGGGCAACGTTTCTTTCGAGAATAAGGATACCACTTACACCATTTATGAGAAGTCTGGTAAGTTAGGCATCAACATTACTTATAAAGGGAAGACCCATCAGTGGGTTGGAAATCCCAAAAGTAGAAAGGGAAGCATCGGGAAACTGTTAAGAGTTAAGTTGGATAATGTCGTCTATCAATAACCAAATAGTTGATAATCCCCCTGCTGTCACTTCTCAAACTCCGCATCATCTCACCACACATGACAGCCGATAAGGAAGAGAAGACGTACAGCGAATCCCGCACGCAAGACCCTTTCAGAACCCAAAGACAAAGAAACACCAATCGAGAAAACAACTTTACAAAAATCAATCGACGATTAGCAGTAAAACGAAAGAAAACCAATAAAAACCGACTTTGTAACTCATAGAATATCAAAGGGTTATGAAGAGGCTTCCAAAAGACGCCCTTTTGCATTGTAAAAGGGCGTCTTTTACATGTCAAAAGGGCATCTTTTACAACGTAAAAGATGCCCTTTTGCAACGCAAAAGAGCACCTTTCAAAATATAATTGTGAATTAATCTTACATTAATCACTTCTTAAACCGTTTTCAAACGTATAGAGAACAACATCAGAATGGGTCAGTAATCCTTCGGAAGAAGACCTAACAAGCCGTTACATCTCATACTCCTTAGCCAGTCCACCAGCACTTGTCTCCTTGTAAAGGGACGGAATGTCATGTCCCGTCTGCTTCATAACCTCAACCACACGGTCGAAGGAAACACGGTGTTGACCGTCACTGAACGATGCATAAAGCTGTGCATCAAGTGCGCGACAAGCAGCAAAGGCATTGCGTTCGATACAAGGAATCTGCACAAGACCACACACTGGGTCGCACGTCATACCAAGGTGATGCTCCAAACCCATCTCTGCTGCATACTCAATCTGTGAAGGACTACCGCCAAACAGTTGGCAAGAAGCAGCTGAAGCCATGGCACATGCCACACCAACCTCGCCTTGACAGCCCACTTCAGCACCTGATATGGAAGCATTATACTTCACTATGTTACCGAACAATCCAGCTGTTGCTAGTGCGTGAAGAACCTTTGTTTCAGAGAAATCATGTCCCTTTGCAAGATGATAAAGTACTGCTGGAACAACGCCACATGCCCCACATGTCGGTGCAGTAACAATCGTTCCGCCTGATGCATTCTCCTCACTCACTGCCAAAGCATAGGAATAAACCATTCCACGACTTTGCAAAGACGGTTTGTAACCACGTGCCTTAACATAATAAGTTGCTGCCTTACGTGCAAGATTCAATGGACCGGGCAAAGCCCCTTCACTGTCCAATCCCCGTTCAACAGCAGCCTGCATGGTGTGCCAAACCTCACGAAGATAATCCCAGAAGTCGTCATCTTCACACTGTTTCACGTACTCCCAGTAGCCACGTCCGTGATGTTCGCACCATGCTTGTATGTCTTTCAGCGTGTGAAGGTCGTATACTGAGGTGGTAGTAAAGTAATCTCCCTCTGCTTTTCCTTCTGAAAGAGCACCTCCACCAACGCTATATACCGTCCATTCATCCGTTGGTTTAGCATCAGAACCAAACGAACGGAAAAGCATACCATTAGGATGATAAGGCAGAAAGACCTCGGGTTCCCACACAATCTCCACTGGTGCCACCTTCTTCAGTACGTCAATGATAGCCTTATCCGTCATGTGTCCCTTTCCCGTAGCAGCCAGACTGCCATACAAAGTCACCTCAAAGCGCGCTGCTTCGGGGTGTCTACCAGCGAAAATGACGGCTGCACGCTGTGGTCCCATCGTATGACTGCTTGACGGTCCCTTACCTATTCTGAATATCTCTCTTAATGATTCCATTCTTCTTTATCCTCAATACAATTCTTTTATTGGGTTACAAAAATACAAAAAAATACATCAATACGACCGATATATAGGGAAAAAGATAAGTAACATCATATCTTTTTAGTACCTTTGTGCCGTTCCATACACTATAAAAATGAAACGGATAACAGTCATAATGCTATGTACGTTGTTGCTGACAAGCGCATGTACAAACAAAAAAGCTACCGAAGAACCTAAGAAAGAGGTTCTCGACACCATTCCAATGCTGGTGACGCAGGTGCAACAAAGCTCACGTCTCTACACTACGGAATATCGTATTCACAAGATTATCACACATGACGACGAGATGAAACTGTCTGGTTCGATCATGAAAAAGAACTTCAGTGTCAACCTTCCGTTGGGCGAACGCCGCATAGCTATCCCTATGGATGCCACGCTGAAGGCATATATTGACATGTCAACCTTCAGTGAAAAGAACATACAAAAGGATGGAAAGAAACTCATTGTCACCCTACCCGATCCGAAGATTGTGCTCACTTCAACGAAGATTGACCACAAGGGGGTGAAGGAATACGTTGCTCTGACGCGCCGAAACTTCACCGATGCCGAGCTGACAAGCTATGAAGCGCAGGGAAGGAAGCAGATATTAAATGCTATTCCACAAATGGGTATCATCCAACAGGCACAGGAAAGTGCTGCACGACAGCTCGTTCCGATCTTCACAACGATGGGATATAAGGATGCAGACATCACTATTTCGTTCCGAAAGAAGTTTAGTCTGCATGATCTTCCATCATTACTTGACACAAGAAAGGAGGGCTAAAACGATGGAAAAGAAAACTGAAAAAGAAACCAGAAAGCAGAACCAGAACAGTCTGCAAAGCTATAAAGAACGCTCGTCGAAGGGTTTTACACCTCGACTGTTGGCTATTTTGCTTGCCCCATTGGTTATCATTGCCATTGTGGGAGGTGTCATCTGGTATCTCAACTCCAGCAATTCAGTGGGCTTAAGTACTGATGATCACATCGATATCACGCCTACACAGATACAGGAAATACAGAATATAGGACAGTGGGAGTTCCTTTCTATCAACGATGAAGAGCTCATTGACACCGTCAGTCGTGGCTTTTTCTCCGACAGTGAGCTGGTTCGTATCTATTACGGAACCGTTCGTCTGGGTGTAGACCTTCGTCAGGCAGGTCCCCAATGGCTACATGTTGAAGGTGACAGCATCATCGCTACGCTCCCACCGATCACACTTCTCGAGCGAAACTTCATTGATGAAGCACGCACACGGTCGTTCTTTGAGAAAGGAACATGGACCGATGGCGACAGAGAACAACTCTACAAACGTGCTTACAGGAAGATGTTAAAACGTTGTTTTACACCCGGAAACATCAAGATAGCAGAAGAAAATGCACGTCAACAGTTCATGCAGTTCCTCCGTTCTATGGGATATAAAAAGATAAGAGTTGGTTTTGCAACCGACAGAAAATGATGTAAGTCATTGCAATCCCACATCATTAGCATCATAAGACAAGGAGAATAGCAAAGGATAATGTCTCAATCAGAATCACAACAACACGTTGAGAGCATGACAGAAGGCGCCCCTTCACGCGCCATTATTAGGTTTGCTATACCGCTCATTCTCGGTTATTTATTACAACAGATGTACCTGATTATTGATGCTGCAATAGTGGGTCGATGGATAGGTGTGGGTGCATTAGCTGCCGTGGGAGCATCCAGTAGTATCATGTTCCTTGTCATGGGCTTCTGCAACGGGTCCTGTGCAGGCTTCGCTATACCTGTGGCACAGGCGTTCGGAGCGCGTAAACTCCAACGAGTAAAGACTGGTGTGAATGATTCTATGTGGATTATGCTGGCATATTTTGCCCTTACCGTCATCATCATCTACCCCTTTGCAGACGAGATGATGATGCTTTTCGTCAATGGAAATGAGCAGGAAGTAATCAACAATGCAGCACGATTGATGCGTATTTGTAACTGGTTCTATCCTTCTTTGGGCGTTCTTGTTATCCTCAGATACAGTATTCAAGGTCTTGGATACAGTAACTTAAGCATGATGAGTGGCGTCATGGAGATGATAGCACGTTGTGGTGTGAGTATCTGGTTGGTACCTGCACTGGCATGGACGGGCGTTTGTTATGCCGATCCAGTAGCCTGGGTAATGGCTGATCTGTTCCTTATTCCTGCCTATTTATGGCTCATGAGAAGACTAAAGAGACAACTCGGATAGTGTTTTTATCGCCTCTTTCATGTCTTCAGCAAACCTGTTATGCGTGAGAAGGAACTCCTCTCGCCCATTGGCTAACCGCTTATAAAGCTCAGGACTCATCTCATCAACATACGAACTGATGGCATATTCAATGTCATCCTTTTGTCGTTCACTGTGTGAATAGGCATAAACCTGATATTTCTGGTGGAAGAAACAGTAAGCCGACTCTATACTATCTTTTGTTATCATAAGCTCATTTTTAAAGGAATTACTCCTTATCTAATTTATAAAACGAATCAAAATTCGGTTGAAAAGAACTTCCAAAGCGGTGCAACCATCAGTGCTTGGAGGAACTCACCACGTATCAACATCTGCTTAACTTCCTGCTTTGGACATAAGAAAACATCAATGTCTTCCGTATCATCCAGATGCTGTTCACTGTTTTTCTTCACCCCTTTGGCATAGAAACAGTGACAAAGATTGTCCATAACACCAGGGTTTGGAGCGACAGTCATTATCTCTTTCCACTCTCCACCAGTGTAACCTGTCTCCTCTTCAAGCTCACGTTGCGCTGCCTCTAAGGGTGTTTCACCTTCTTCCATCACACCAGCACAGATCTCTGTAGATACTATGTCCAGTCCATGTCGGTACTGTCTCTCTAAGATGATATCCCCTTCTTCGGTCTCTGCAATGACATTTACCCATGAAGGATATGACAGAACGTAATATTCTTCATGTACTCTGCCGTCTGGCAACTGTACCTTATCACATCTGACTCGCATCCATGGACGGTCAATAAGTTGCTTGGAAGAAAGCGTTTTCCACTTCATTTCCTCGTTATTTCTTTGCTTTTTATCCTTTGTCATACCTATTAACATTGTTCTTTTGTTGGTACAAAGATATCATTTCCTACCTTAATAAACAAATAAATCAATGCTTTGTAGAGGAGTTAAGGGCGGATTTTATAGAAAGAAAGAGGTGAATTGTCGAAAAGATTTCGCATTAATTGACAACCAACTCACAACATTTTCACTATCTTTGTACAGGAGATAACAGGTGGAAATCTGCTATTCCATATACTCAAACCTAATCATTTAGCCCTTGAAACATAGGGAAAAGAAAGGAGAACTCTATGACGAAACGCAAAGCAAAGATGCACAATGAACATGAATTCGACCTGGATAACATCTATCAAGACGATGAACGCCAGATTGATATTGCGACCGATCATCCGTTTGAAGTGCTACATAGATAGACATCTGATACTATGTCATGTCGCATTTCAGTAAATCAGACCTTCTTCTTCGGATGAGATAACTGTCTGTGCCCTGCACTTTTACCATAATATACGGCAGTAACAGCATAATGATGTAAGGCCTTCTGAAGAAATATTGGCTCCTCTTTCAACAGGAAAGGATTATGAGGAAGCCCTTCACGGCATTCGTTTCTGATGTCATTATTGTGGAATGTACAGGGCATTTGTTTGTATAATACGTAGCTTTAGCACCATTTCTGTATTGACCCAAATGGTGTTTTAAATGCCAATGAATCAACAACTCACTGTTATAATGCTGCTTATCCTATTCCTCTTTTATATGTGTTAAAGACCAATATACCAACCAAACACAACCATCATCAGCCTATCCAACTTTGTTTTTTATATGTTTCGAATGTCAACAAGTCAACAACACACAACCATTAACAGCTTATCCAACTTCGTTTTAAATATGTTCTAAATACCAATAGACCAACAAAACACAATCATCATCTGCTTATTTTATCTCATTCTTATGGTGTTTTGTCCCCTAATAAACAGACAACACTTGATGAAGATACAAGGAAAAGCACATGAATAAATATGAAAATACATTTATATAAATACTTATTTATATGATAAAACCACGCCTTTTAACGACCAAAAGCAGACAATAATACACTAATTATTGTTAATAACACACAAAAACAATATATCTATTAAGTTCCATAACATTATTTTTTATTAACTTTGCAGCCGATTATGCCGTCTTAGGCTCAGAACAAGTGCTGGAAAGATGCTCAGCCGCCTGACGGTAAAAACCCGTTTACAATAATAAAATGTACGCAATTGTAGAAATTAACGGTCAGCAGTTCAAGGCTGAGGAGGGCAAGAAGCTCTTCGTAAACCACATCAAAGATGCGGAAGAAGGCAAGACTGTTGAGTTTGACAAGGTGCTGTTGGTAGATAACAACGGTGCTGTCACAGTAGGTGCACCAACTGTTAATGGTGCGAAAGTAGTAGCTGAGGTAGTAGCTCCTTTGGTAAAAGGCGACAAGGTTATCGTGTTTAAGATGAAGCGTCGCAAGGACTACAGAAAGAAGAATGGTCATCGTACACACTTCACTCAGGTAGAAATTAAATCAATTAACGCTTAAAAAGGAGGACTCAAGAATGGCACATAAAAAAGGTGTAGGTAGTTCTAAGAACGGCCGTGAATCAGCTTCAAAGCGTTTAGGTGTTAAGATCTGGGGTGGCCAGAAGATTGCTGCAGGCAACATTATAGTACGTCAGCGCGGCAATAAGCACTTCCCAGGCGAGAATGTTGCACAGGGTAAAGATGACACTTTGTATGCTCTTGCAGACGGAGTTGTCTACTTCCACAAAGGAAAGTTCAACAAGAGCACTGTCTCTGTCCTTTCTGAGGAGGTTTACGCTGCGAAGACTGTAAAGCCTGAAGCTTAAGCGAACAACAAAAAAAACTATTCCAAACAAACAACATAGTCCCGGTTCTCTGCACAGAGACCGGGATTTATGCGTTTATAAGGGTGACGTTTAAAACCTAACTTGACTATTACAAGCATACACATAAGCGGAAACTACTACCCTACTGATATCCAATAACAACTCAATTGATGGAGAAACTGTTATCCCATCAATTGGAAACTGCTATGTTATAGATGGAAAACTGTAACACTACAGATGAAGAGATTGATTTCCAATTGATGGAAAATAGCTATGTTATAAATGGGAAACTGTAACACTACAGATGAAGAGATTGATATCCAATCAATGGGAGACTGTAACACCGTAGATGAGGATATTGATATCCAATAGAAGAGAAACAGTAGTGCAACAGATGGGAAGAGCGATACCCTTTGATGGGAAACAATAACATGAAAAACCAAGGGAAAGATTATAATTATAGACAGAAGCAACAGCCAATAATTAATGCTTAAATTGAAGAGGAAAACAGATTATGTAAAACTTATTCATGGTATCAAAAGCAGAAGGGCGTCTTTCACATTCTAAAAGATGCCCTTTTGCACTTCAAAAGGGCATCTTTTACCATGCAAAAGGGCGTCTTTTACTATGCAAAAGACGCCCTTTTACTTTGCCCTCTATAACCTATTGATTATCTGAACATTACAAATCGAGAAACAGAACATTTCTTCGTAAATCAGACATGTAGACAGATTGCATTCTGTAAGTATTTTATCAAGCCATTCAAAGAGCCCCTCACCATCATTTTTCAGCAAGAAAACGAACGTGTTACTTTCTGTGTTTATATCACAATAATATCTATAAGTGCAACGTTATAAGTACATGATAAGCAAGAATTTCCCCAAATATATACTCCTACTGCTGTGCTTTGTGAGCAGTCAGATAGCCTTTGGACAATCATTCACACTACAAGGAAAGGTAGCAGACAAGGACGGTAACCCCATCGAACTGGCGTCTGTAATGGTCGTTTCACAAGGAAAACTCTCCATGACCAACCTCAAAGGAGAATTCAGTATGCAGCTACAGAGTGAAGACTCTGTTAAGATTCGCTTCTCAATGGTTGGATATAAGACCAAGACAAGGGTACTTCATTGGCCAAAAGGGAAGCAGACTTTGCTCGTACAACTCTCTGATGACAGTCAGTTACAAGAGGTAGTTGTTGAGGGAAAAGCCAAACAACACGGTACGACAGAGGAACTTGACGTGAAGAAAACGAAGCAAGGTCCATCGGCAACAGGCAATGCTGTTGAAGAATTAGTACAGACTCAAGCCGGCGTTTCCACCCATTCGGAGCTTTCATCACAGTATAATGTTCGCGGAGGAACCTTCGATGAGAACTCCGTATACATCAATAATGTTGAAGTTTTCCGTCCTTTCCTCGTCAGAAGTGGACAACAAGAAGGCTTATCAGTCATCAATCCTGACATGGTTGACGGCATCGGATTCTCCACAGGAGGCTTCGAAGCAAAGTATGGGGACAAGATGAGCTCTGCTTTGGACATCACTTACAAACGTCCGAAGAAGACAGAAGCATCCGTTTCTGCCTCCCTTTTAGGTGCCAGTGCTTACCTTGGACTGGCTACAAAGAAGTTTACTTGGACCAATGGTGTGCGCTATAAGACCAATCGTTACCTCCTTGGATCACTCCAAACAGAGGGAGAATACCGCCCATCGTTCCTTGATTACCAGACCTATTTATCATGGCAGCCAAACAAACGATGGCAGATTGACTTCATTGGGAATATCTCTGACAATCATTATAACTTCAAACCAGAGGACAGAGAGACCAACTTCGGTACGCTACAGAACGTAAAGAAGTTCAAAGTTTACTTCGATGGACAGGAGAAAGACCTCTTCCGAACCTTCTTCGGATCGCTTGCTATCACCCGACATCTTACTCCCCGAACTGACATTTCACTGCTTGCTTCAGCGTTCACAACCCGTGAACAGGAGCGATATGACATACAAGGACAGTATTGGCTCACACAGACTGAGACGTCAGAGAACCTTGGTGTGGGAACATATATGCAACATTCACGAGACTATCTCAATGCAAACGTGAAGAGCTTGAAGCTCATGATGCAGCACAGAGCAGGCAAACACAAGATTGAAGGTGCGCTGACGTATAAGTTGGAGAAGATTACTGAGAACTCTGCAGAGTACGAATATCGTGATTCAGCAGGCTATAACATACCACATACGGGGAAGGATCTGAAGATGATCTACGCCCTTCGTGCACGTAACGAACTGAATGCAAAACGCTTCGAGACGTATCTTCAGGACACATGGAACTTCCAGACACGTGATTCTATACCCACTCTCTTCACACTGAACTACGGTGTTCGCTTCTCACATTGGAGCTTTAACGGCGAGAGTCTGGTGTCTCCACGTGCAGCACTGACCATCACTCCGGGCTGGAATCGTAACCTTAGCTTCCGCATTGCGGGTGGTCTTTACTATCAAGCTCCGTTCTATAAGGAGTTGAGAGACACCTCTTTGATAAACGGAATCACCTATGCTACACTCAATCAGAAGATAAAAGCGCAGCGTTCTATCCATGCCATAGCCTCTATGTCATACCGTTTCCAGATGCTCGGACGACCATTTAAGTTCACTGCCGAGGCTTATTACAAAGCTATGTCACGCCTTATCCCCTATTCTGTGGACAATGTGAAGGTCACTTATTACGGCGATCAGAATGCTACAGGCCATACTGCCGGACTCGATTTGAAGCTCTTCGGAGAGTTTGTCCCTGGTGCTGACTCATGGCTAACATTAAGTTTCATGAACACAAGGATGAAGTTGAACGGCAAGACTATCCCTCTTCCAACCGACCAACGATATGCGTTGAACCTCTACTTCACCGACTATTTCCCAGGAACAACACGTTGGCGGATGTCTCTGAAGCTTGCTTATGCCGACGGATTACCATTCTCTGCACCGCACAAGGAACTGGAAGCAAACCCATTCCGTGCTCCAGCATACAAGAGAGCAGACATAGGTATGAGTTACAGACTGCTGGATAACAGTGACGGAAGTCGTAACACAATCTTCAAAAACATATGGTTGGGCATTGATTGTCTGAACCTTTTCGGAATCAATAACGTCAATTCATATTACTGGGTGACCGACATTGCAGGACAACAATACGCCGTTCCGAACTATCTTACAGGCAGACAGATCAACGGTAGGGTTACTATCGATTTCTAAAACATACCCTATTAAAAGGTAGCGACTCCATCGTCAACTATCTAAAAACATAAGCAGAGAAAACGAGATGTATGTGTTTTACATATCGTTTTCTCTGCTTTTCTTTTGCTTTCTCCAGTACTTCATGTTGCTTTTGTGCGTGTATAACCATATTATCTAAGCGTGATAAAGTATTATCTAAGCGTGATAATTAATTATCTAAGTCTGATAATAGTTTATCACACTTAGATAATCTGAAAACACACACGCCTTATAAAGACAAAATAAGGGCATAAAGAAGACACAAAACGGTATAGACCAGAACAAAAGACCACATATAAGCACAGAAAAGAATACACCTTAAACAGGCGTTAATGCCTACTTCCTTGCTTCAACACATGCTTAAATACCATTCGAAAGCTATTCATAAGAGGCAAGAATATGTGTAAAAACAAATTAAATCAGGCATATACGCTGGCTTTTATACCATCAGAACAGAAAGCTGATCAGACTGTTATACCTTCTCTTATACCATCCAAAACAAATCAAGCTGCAGTAGATTCACTGCAGCTTGATTGTGTTTTCGTTCAATTAAGTTTTACATGTCAGAAAGGGAAAGACATACTTCCACCATCCAACACCGTGTTACTCCTCATAGACAGTAGGGTCATTGACACCCGCGTCAGCAAATGCCTCCTTGCGTTCCACACATGTTCCGCACTTGCCACAATGGACATCCGAACCCTTATAGCAGCTCCATGTCTTGCTATAATCAATCCCTAAAGCAGTGCCACGACGCACAATATCAGCCTTAGTGATATTCGTATAAGGTGCTTCAACCCGCACATTGACAAACGTACCAGCCTCAGTTGCACCATTTATAGCACTGATAAACTCCGGTCGACAGTCTGGATAAATAACGTGATCACCACCATGATTGGCAATATACACCCTCTTCAGCTCATGACTCTCCGCTATTCCCGTTGCTATCGCCAGCATGATTCCGTTACGGAAAGGCACCACCGTCGACTTCATATTCTCCTCTTCGTAATGTCCTTCGGGAATTGCTGCAGCACCATCCAGCAACGAACTCTTGAAATATTGATGCATAAAAGAGAGCGGAATGGTGATATGTGGGATGCCCAACTTATGACAATGATACTCAGCAAAGGGCAATTCCTTTGCTCCATGGTTCTGTCCGTAATCAAAAGAGATAGCTAAGGCTATCGTTGAAGCCTTGTCATAAAGCAACGTTATGGAGTCGAGTCCACCACTAACGATAATAACTGAATCCTTCATTTCAATCCTATTAAAATTCCTAACACTACACCCGATAACAAAGAAGACCAGGCATCACCTTGTCAAGTGTAGCCTATTTTAGTACAAAATTACAAAAAAGACAGTATAACACTTCCCTAATCCGCTAAAAATTAGTATTTTTGCGGTAAGATAATTATTACATAATAAATAATAAACAAGACATGAAAATTAACGATTTCAACTTCGCTGGACACAAGGCTATCGTCCGCGTAGACTTCAATGTGCCATTGGATGAGAATGGTAACGTAACCGATGATACCCGTATCCGTGGTGCATTGCCAACTCTTAAGAAGATTCTTGCTGACGGTGGTGCGCTCATTATGATGAGTCACATGGGCAAACCAAAGGGTAAAGTGAAGCCAGAGCTCTCACTCAGCCAGATTGTTAAGAACGTAAGCAAGGCTCTTGGCGTTGACGTAAAGTTTGCTAAAGACGCAGGAAACGCTGAAGCTGAGGCTGCAGCCTTGAAGGGTGGAGAAGCTCTTTTGCTTGAGAATCTTCGCTATTATCCTGAGGAAGAGGGTAAGCCAGTTGGTGTTGAGAAGGGCACACCAGAGTATGATGCTGCAAAGAAGGAGATGAAAGAGCGTCAGAAAGAGTTCGCTAAGAAGCTCGCTTCATACGCTGATGTATATGTAAATGACGCTTTCGGTACTGCACACCGTAAGCATGCTTCTACTGCAGTGATAGCTGATTACTTCGATGCAGACCACAAGATGCTCGGTTATCTTATGGAAAAGGAAGTTACAGCCATTGAGAATGTGCTGAAGAATGCTAAACATCCATTCACAGCTATCATCGGTGGATCAAAGGTTAGTTCAAAGCTTGGTGTTATTAAGAACCTCCTTGACAAGGTTGATAACCTCATCATCGGTGGTGGTATGGGCTATACTTTCATCAAAGCACAGGGTGGTAAGATCGGTAAGTCACTCCATGAGGATGACTTGATGCCTGAGGCATTGAACGTAATTGCTGCTGCTAAGGAGAAGGGTGTAAACCTTTCACTGTCTGTTGCTACTGTTTGTGGTAAGGATTTCTCAAACGATACAGAGCGTAAAGTATTCCCAATCGATCAGATTCCTGATGAATGGGAAGGTATGGACGCATCTGAAGAGAGCATCGAAGCATGGAAGAAGATCATCATGGACTCTAAAACAATCCTTTGGAATGGTCCTGTTGGTGTCTTCGAGTTCGAGAACTTCGCAAAGGGTACTGGCGAAATCGCTAAGGCTGTAGCACAGGCTACACAGGAGAATGGTGCTTACTCACTCGTTGGTGGTGGTGACTCTGTTGCCGCTGTCAATAAGTTCGGTCTTGCTGATAAGGTTTCTTACGTTTCAACTGGTGGTGGTGCAATGCTCGAAGCCATTGAAGGTAAGGTTCTTCCAGGCGTAGCTGCTATTGAGAAGTAACATTAAAGAAGGAGAATTAATCCTCTCATCATAACGGAAAAGCCGCTACTTCATCACGAGGCAGCGGCTCTTTTTATTCTTATAAAAGCATAATTCAATCTGTCTTTACCTTACTTGAATCCCTTCTTCTATCATTATTGTGAAAGTAAGTCCAGCTTGTTGACAAAAGAAATATTTATTCAACAGGCAAGAATGGATTATATATTAGGACCAATTTATAATACACTCTGAAAAGAAAACATTCCTCAGTCTACATTAGATATTCATAAAGTAACTACAAGTTTAAATCTTTAAGGTATAACAAAGGAAAGATAATAATATTCCAACAGCTTAATACCAAATTCTATTCTATCATGGAGAAAGGAAAAAACATAAGAACAATGGATAAGTGGACATTGTATAATAAGACAAATAAGAGTAAACTATTTGTTTTCATAAACAGTTTTGCAGTAGTACTTCTGCTAACAAGTTTCTTTGCAGAGAAGATATTCCCAGGCTTGAAAGATACAGATATCTTCATGAAAGGTATATGGGAAATAGGGCTATGGGGGGCACTTATTATCATGTTCCTAAGAGAACTCTATGTTTTAATAAGGGATTTATGCACTGAAGAAGAACGGTTGTTGCATATGGTAGCTTGGCTAAGATTCTGTATAATGACAGCTATATATAGCGGTTTTGCCTATTGGAATATCACAACTTATGGTAATATAGATAACTTCCTAACATTAATCAGAAGTTATTTCTCTTGATAATAGGACACAGGTCTATTTAGTTTGATATATTCTGTAGCATATATCTTCTTCGTTTCTTTGCAGAAATAAACAACTTCAGTAGAGCTTATGAGGAGCAATATTAGATTTGCTGTCACTACTGTCATGTGATATACCTATTAAAACATACTTATTATCAGCATATTACACAATATGTTAAAAGTGACAGGAAAGTAAATTAAAACATTGTTGACCATTTAGCTGGTTATCAGATATAATTTAAGGCTGAACTCCTCATATGGAATTCAGCCTTTTTGGTAGTCTTTATACA